>Ga0268360_1000137_pt1 | contig 153747 bp, 123 predicted proteins | sample BioMet11_FD_192465 | JGI IMG/M metagenome (GOLD analysis project Ga0268360, IMG submission 192465) | Sewage microbial communities from Oakland, California, United States - Biofuel 11 (Illumina Assembly) | ecosystem: Engineered > Wastewater > Sewage > Unclassified | place: USA: California... | reverse complement strand
CCAGTTCGATATCAGTTTTCCGGCATCCATGAGCTATATTCCCAATTCCGTAACACTGACTAACCGTGCCCAGGGGCATATGGTGCAGGCTTCGCTGATTAATTCCACCACCTTGCGCGTGGTAGCTTTTTCCATGCAACAACTTCCGTTCCTGGGTAGTTCGGGTGCTGTGGTCAATCTTGGCTTTGCCGTAAATGTAACCGGTACTGAAAATACGCTTCCGCTCACACTCTCCAATGCCATCATGGGTAATAGCCAATCGCAGAATATCCTTTACGGGACAAATGATGGAGAAATTACCATTATCCGGTTGCCATCCGTTAGTGGTACGATTACCTATCCCAATGCAGATAATACCCCTTTGAGCAATATCATTCTAAAGCTGAAAAATTCCAATGGCAATACTGTGGCAACTACCTCGTCCGACAATTCCGGAAATTATATTTTCGACAATATCTATAATGGAAATTATTCCATTGAAGCAATAACGGATAAACCCTGGGAAGGCATAACGAGCACCGATGTTCTTTTATTTAAAAAACACATTGTTCACATTTCACAATTGAATGGCTTGTTTTTAGCCTGTGGCGATGTTAATTCTTCCGGAAATCTTTCGGCAACCGACGTTTTGTTGATTAAAAAACGTATTGCATCCATTATCTCTTCTTTTCCGTCCGGCAACTGGCTGTTTAATAATTCACCCTTTGCCGTTGAAAACAACAACGTTATTCAAAATTTCAACGGAATCATCTATGGCGACGCCAACGGTTCCTATAACCTTACTAAAGATATCGTAGCCGTTAACCAACAAGGCACGATTAGTATTGAACCAGTTTATGATTCCAATGGTGAAATCACAGCATCTCTTTATGTTTCGGATATGCCAAATCTGGGTTCTTTCCAGTTTACCATTCAATACGATGCTGATAAATTAACGTTTACCGGAACCGATCATTGGTTTGCAGGCATAAGCGACGTTACCATTGGTAATCCTGTAGCCGGAAAGTTAACTTTTGTCTGGGCTGCCGATGATAAAGGCATAAATATTACCGATGCTGCATTATGCAATCTTAGGTTCACTACTAAAATGTCAGGAAAATCAACTTTCTCCTTTGAAAACAATCCAACAAACAAAGAATTCAGCGATTATGAGGGCAACCTGTTTGAGCCAGAATATATAAATGGAACGGTCGGTTCTACTACCGGAATAAGTGAACTAAACCAATCCGTCAGTGTTTATCCTAATCCCAACAACGGAACATTTACCCTCGAAATACAACCGATACAATCGCTGACATTTGATATTAGGCTTTTTAATTCATTGGGTGTGGTTGTTTATCAGCAATTGAATATTGCAGCTAACGGTAAATATTCCACAGAAATTCGTTCAGGCAATTTGCCGGAAGGAATTTATACGCTAACCGTTACCGGTAAGGATACAAACTATATCAGAAAGATTGTGATCAGGAAATAAATTTTGGTAAACATCATTCCTGACAGGATTTGAAATCCTGTCAGGAATATATCTTTTAGTGCGTTTTGGCTCCTTCGACAATCACAGGCATTTTTCTTTTTCTTCTGTACTGTTTATTTTCTTGCTTATCCATTTTATTTTCTTCGCTATCCGTTTATAGTTTCTTCGCTATCCGTTTATAGTTTCTTCGCTATCCGTTTATAGTTTCTTGCGGAAGAAAATAATTTTCCAGGTTAGAAAATTATTCTCTGCGTATAAAAATTGTTACGAAGCTTATTGCATTTGCAAAAGGTAGTTCAACAGACATTGGGAAGCTTATTGCACTTTGCAGTAAGGCTGTCAACAGTTGTAAAATGGGTTATTGCATTTTGCAACAAGGCTGCCAACAGTTGTAAAATGGGTTTTGCACTTTGCAGTAAGACTGCCAACAGTTGTAAAATGGGTTATTGCATTTTGCAGTAAGACTGCCAACAGTCGTAAAATGGGTTATTGCACTTTGCAATAAGGCTGCCAACAGTTGTAAAATGGGTTATTGCATTTTGCAATAAGACTGCCAACAGTTGTAAAATGGGTTATTGCATTTTGCAATAAGGTCGCCAACAGTCGTAAAATGGGTTTTGCACTTTGCAGTAAGGTTGTCAACAGTTGTAAAATGGGTTTTGCATTTTGCAGTAAGGCTGTCAACAGTCGTAAAATGGGTTACTGCATTTTACAGTAAGGCTGCCAATATCATTTATGCCTGCACGAATAAAATCAGCGTTAATCCGTCTTTTTCTTTGAAATCCGCGTCCTATACGACATTCTATTTGTACAATTACTTAGTGCAAAATGGTTATTTTTTTGATTACCACTCCTTCGTTACATTCGAGATACACAAAATAAACGCCATCCATCAGGTTATTCAAATCAAGCGTTTTAAGGCTCCTTCCGTTAAGCCGGATGTTTTTTTCTGTCCAAAGGGTTTTGCCCATCAGGTTGCGGATGGATAAATCGGCAATGATATTTTTATCCGAATTCATTTCAATAGTAAAAAGTCCGTTGGAAGGATTTGGATAAACACTGACCCGAAAAATGGCAACCGTCTTTTCCGGGATGCCCTCGCAATTATCAACATAAACATTTAACGGTTCCGAAAGCGGCCCTTCGCAAAAATCATTACTGCCCCTTACCGCAATCGAAGCATTTCCTGTCCAGGTATTCCATAAAACCGTTGCCGTTAAACCATTGCCGGATATTAGTCCTGCCGCAACAGGAGTAATTGACCAAAGATAGGAAGTGGCATAAATTGCGCCCGTTGTTACATAATCAGTGGAAGGGGTATGATTGTAGCAAACCGAATCGGGGCCAGCGGGAGTACCGGGTATTGATGGTAACGGATTAACGGTAATGGAATATGGCGGAGAAGCGGTCCCGTTGCCACAGGCATTGGTTCCATATACCGTAATATCACCTGAGATGGCAGCTTCGGAAAAATTTAAAATAACAGTGTTGGTATTTGCTCCCAAAACAATAGTCGCTCCGGCGGGTATTGTCCACACATAGCCCGTGGCATTAGCAACGGCCGGTATGGAATAGATTACTCCGTTTTGTCCCTGACATACCGTTGATGTGCCGGAAATCGAACCGGCAGCGCCTGGCAATTGATTAACAAAAACTAAATGCGGCGGAGAAGCTATGCCATTGCCACAATTATTGGTTCCATAAACAATAAAATTCCCGGAAACGGCTGTAGTTGAAAAATTAACGGTTATTGAATTGGTGTTTCCTCCGGATATTATCGTTACTCCCGTTGGAACCGTCCAAACATAACCTGTGGCATTTGGTATTCCAGATATTGATAATGCAACGCCATTCTGTCCCTGGCATACGGTTGAAGAACCCGAAATAATACCGGCGGCTCCCGGTAACGAATTTACCGTAACGGCAAAAACAGGCGAAGCGGTACCATTTCCGCAACTACTGATTCCATAAACAGAAATATTACCTGAAACGGCAGATAGAGAAAAATTAACAGTAATTGCATTGGTATTGGCTCCTGAAATCAGGGTTGCTCCGTTAGGTAATGTCCAGACATAACCTGTAGCATTAGTAATCGGTGCTACGGAATAAGTTACGCCGGCCTGTCCCTGGCAAACCACAGATTGTCCTGTGATGTTTCCGGCGACTCCAGGTAATAAATCAACAGTTACGGGAAAAGCTACAGAAACAGCCCCGCTACCACAAGCATTGGTTCCGGTAACGGTAATATTTCCTGAGCTTGCCGTTTCGGAATAGTTTACCGATATTGCATTTGTATTTTCTCCCGAAATGATGGATGCCCCTTCGGGTAACATCCAATCATACCCATCGGCATTTTCAATGGCAAACACTGAATATTGGACATTGGCTTGGCCCTCGCACACATTACTTGCCCCCATAATGGCACCCGGAACTCCTGGTAAAATGATTCCCGGCGTTGCACATAAAATATTCGATGCATCCGATTCCGTACTATCGGGTAAAAGCTGTGTTACATAAAAGCAATATTCCGTTCCGGTTACTAAACCCTGATCAACAAAAGAAGTATCTGTAAGCCCGCCGACGATAAGTGTACCATCACCATAATAAAGATTATAAGTGGGAATATACTCAAAACCCGGAATTAATTTCCAGAGAAAAGAATCAGGATCGAACATCTGATCTTTACCTGTATTTGCCGGAGACCAGTTCAGCATAATTTTTTCACAACCAGGGATAGCGCTTTCCAAAGTTGGAGCGACGATCACCCGGTTTACGATTACAAGGCTGCTGTCGGAAAAATTACCATCGTCGGTAGTTGCCGCAATATAAACCTGTCCTTCAGCTATAGCGCTTATAAACCCCGATTCATCAACCGTAGCAATATTTTGGTTGGCCGATGTCCAGGTTACTATCTGGTTAGTCGCATTAGGCGGCTCGATATACGAGGTAAACTGTCCGTTATCGCCAATCATCAGACTGAGCGTATCGGGCAAAACAGAAATACCCGTAACGGGAATAATCAATTGAAAAGGCGTAGCACAAAGCACATTGGATGCTTCCGATTCAAGTCCATCCGGCATGATTTGAGTAATAAAATAGCAATACGCTATTCCGTTGGTTAATCCGCTATCCACAAAAGTAGTATCCGAAGTTCCGGAAGCCACCAACGTGCTATCGGAATAATAGACATTATAGGTTGGCTGATAAGGAATAGGAGTGAAAAAAGAAATCAAACAGAGACTGTAAATATCATCCCCTTCCGGAAAGACATTTTGAGTCCAGGCCTCACCATCATACATAAAAGCAGCCTGAAATTCGGCAGATTCTATTCCCGCGCTTGCATCCCAGCATTTAAATTTAATCGTATCGCCAGGGACATAGCCCTGTCCGGAATTTAAGGTGGCGAATGCGGGTAAATCATTATTGTAATTTTCGAGGGAACAAATAGTGTCTAAAATTAGCGCTCCAACCATAGTGCTATCATCAAAAACAGCTATTTCGTCGCCTGCTTCCAGATTCATGCCATTAAGCGTAGCGCCGAAAAAATAAATAGTATAAACAGGATCGGCGGGATTGCCTCCTTCAAAATTAAAATGTAAAGAACGACTTTTTCCACTACTCACCGGATTCCACGCGAGCGTTACCTGATGATCACCCGGTACGGCACTTACCAGAACCGGCGCAACAGATACTTGTTTTGCCGAAAAGTGAGTTTGCGATTTCATGACCATAGGCATGAAGAGCAACGATAATAATATCATTATCATTCGTTGATAAATGGGCAAGAACATTTTCATAGCCAATTGTTTTAGTGATTATTTATATATAAAAACCATTCATTTAGTTATTATCGTTTTTTGATCCACAACGGAATCCCGGCGCTACAGGTTTATGTCAGATGGCAGTATTTGTTGATAATTACACTTTTAATAAAAAATTAATATCTGCTCCCGGAGCAAATTCCATAGGCTCCTGCGATTCTTTAAATAAACGCATAGACCTTTTGCCGAGAAGTTCCAGTGCATCATCTTTGACAAGTAAAGCAGTGGCTTCCCGCAATCCGGCAACGTAAGTATCGGGGTTGGCTGCGACAAACTCTAAAATTCGTTGTTCGCGGGTTTCACCTCCGTGTCCTTCGGGATTAGCATCTAAATAATGCGGATTGATCTGAAAAGGAACAAGGTTAAGACATTCAAAACTTTGAGGTTGAACAATCGGCATATCGTTAGTAGTTTTCAGGCTTGGACAGGCAACGTTGGCTCCGGCGCTCCAGCCGGTATATGGCATACCCTCAATCACCCGACGACGTATTGCCTCCATTAAATTAAGCTTTTGCATCATGGCTACTAATTGAAACGTATTTCCTCCGCCAACGGCTATTGCCTCTGCCCTTTCCACTGCTTTTATGGGATTATCTTCATGATGAACGGAGTAAATTTCGTATCCTAAATTATTAAATACCCCAGCTACGCGCTCGGTATAATCATTCCAACTGACCGTTACTCCGGCATAGGGAATAAACAAAATTCTATGCACCGAAGTTTCAGAGAAAAACTTTTTGATAAGTGGCTGTGGCCACCCCAAATATTCCTCACCATAATTGGTTGAATTGCTAATTAATAATAAATATTTTCTCATCATTGATTAAAATGTTTGCTTTTATTTCAGCATATAAAATTACAACTTTTATAGATATAAATTAACCAATGGTAATAAAATGTTATCGGGTAATCTTTTTTCAGTTGTTCTCTGTAAATGTTAGCGTAAACTTTATTTTTAAAAATTATTTTTTTAAAAAATAGTCTTCAGATTACATTTTTTATATATCTTTGCAAAAATTAAGAGATTGTGTATTTCCACAACTGCCATCGTTTAGTTTTATAGCTTTACCTTCAGTTTACGTTTTTCACCTTTTTTTAATTAAAGCAACACAATTTATTTTATTTAAATCACAATTCATTATGAATGGAAAAGTTAAATGGTTTAACAACCAAAAGGGATTCGGTTTTATAGAAGACGAAAACGGCAAAGATATTTTCGTACACTATACCGGAGTTATTAAATCAGGTTATCAAACCCTTGAAGAAGGTGACGAGGTTACATTTGATGTTACCGAAGGCAAACGAGGACCACAAGCAACCAATGTTAAGGTTTTAAAATAATCCCCTAATAGCATTTTGCTAGACCATCTATCAAGTAAAAAGCCCTCTAAATCAAATTTAGAGGGCTTTTTTTATTGCATTACCTATGAATTTATTTCATGAGTACGATTTTACGTATTTCGCTAAATTTATTGGATTTGTTTGATACTTCCATTTTTAGATTATAAATGCCCTGTGGCAGATTATTTCCGTCAAATAGAACAGTTTGTTTCCCGGCTGTCTGTTGTTGACTAACCAAGGTAGCAACCTTTTGCCCCACTGAATTATAAACATTCAAATTAACCCGTGCTGTTTCATTCAGATAATACTCAATATTGGTCGTATTGCTGAAAGGGTTAGGATAAATAGCCACGGTATTGGTGATTAACTGATCGTTGGATAAACCGGCGGATGTCATTTTCAGGGAAGCAACACTGTAAGCGCCATCTTCTTCAGGATATAAACCCGTCATCAGGGCTTCTCCGCCAGGATTGCTTAAGTTAAACGGAACATCTGCATATTCCGTATTATCCGAAGCTTTCCAAATTTTGAAGTTTAACGGATGATTTGCCGTATATCCATCGCCATCTACCAAAGCAGAAAATACAGGAATAGCATTTTCAAACTGGTTATCTCCGTTTGGCGTTTGTGTTAATGCCATTGAACCCACTAAGTTTTCGCCATCGTAAACGCCTATCTCATCGCCTTGCTGCAGGGTATAGCCATTAATAGCAGCTCCTGAAATATAAACGGTATAAACCGGTTCCGAAGCATCGCCGCCTTCCGCTACAAAATGCTGAGCCGTCGCTGATTTTATTGCAGAAACCTCCTTCTTACCGGAAGGATATATAATTGTATCTGTTTGTCCTGGTTTCATTTTTACCAAATATCCCTGACCAGGAATTGCATTACCCATATTATTAACCCAACCACCGGCGATAAACCATAGCTTTTGACCCATAGTATTTTGTACATACGCAAGTTTAAGCGGATCCATAATGCTTTCAAAAGCTGTAGTTGCAACCATCGCATTACTTTTTAGATAGCTTACCATTTGAAATCCGGGATTACAAATTATTGGCGTACTTTCAGCAATTGGTACACCGGTAATAGTAAAATCATCGGCAGCATTCATGTAAAAAGAATAACCTTGTTTAACATCCCAGTCTCCTATGTTATTAGTCCAATTAGCGCCAATTTTCTTAACTGTTGTTCCATTATTAGCCTTAACCCTTTTAAAATTATCATTCAGTATTTCACACAAAACGATTAACATATTGGGGTTAGAAGGGGTAATATAACTTGAAACAAACTGATGTCCCAAATTTAGATGGTAGGTAAATGAGTTTAAAATAGTAGTTGAAGCTGCAATGTCCATTAAACTATATTGTCCATCAAGCGTAGGAAAATTGCTGGAGCCATAATAACTACCAAGAGAAGCTCTTAAAGTTGCAGTAACATTATTATATTCAGTTTGGGTGCTGGCATCCCAAATCCTTATAGAAAATGGATTTCCCGGGGCATAACCAGGAGCGCCGTTTGTAAGTGTACAAAAAGCGGTTAAAACGTTATTATTAAAACCGTAGCGCAGTGTTTGGTTAAGTTGGAATGCTCCTACCATAACATCACCGTCATAAATTGCCACTTCGTCTCCCGGTTGCAAAGAATCGCCATTTAAAGTACCCGATTGCAAATAAACAGTCCATGTAGTGTCAGAAGCATCGCCTCCAACAAACTGGAAGTGCATCACAGGATTTACGGTTATCTTTTCCTTCGTTGTTTGTCCGTTTCCACAGTCGTTCGAACAGTATACCCTGAGGGTATCTGTTACTGCCCAGTTGGCATAGTTTACAACAATGAAATTGGTATTGGCTCCCGACATTATCGTCGCTCCATTGGGAACTGTCCAATGATAAGCCGTTGCATTTGCTACAGGGCCAACCCAATAATTAACCCCGGTTTGACCCTGGGTTACCGTTGTCGGACCAGTGATTGCACCCGGTGTGGCAGGTAAGGCATTAACTGTTATTGGCAAATCAGAATAAGCTCCTTCGCAACCAGCGTTTCCGCAAACATAAACATGTTGGGTTCCTGCAGTTGCGGTGTTTAAAAAATTAACATAGATATTATTGGTATTAAAACCACTTGCAATGGTAGCTCCTGCAGGCAATACCCAATGATAAACCAATGCATTTGCAATAACAGGCACGGAAAAATGCACTCCGTTTTGTCCCTGGCAAACAGACGCAGGGCCAGTTATTGTACCGGCAGGAGCAGGAATAACATTGCCTAAAACGACAGGTAAATATAGTTCCGCACCTCCGCAATTACCTCCGTTGATACCATGAACCGAAATATTCCCGGTAGCAGTTCCAGCCTGAAAGGTAACTGAAATATGATCTGTGCCTTGTCCTGAGGTAATGGTTGCCCATGAAGGAACTGTCCATGCATAGCCAGTAGCTCCTGCAATTGAAGCATAATAATTTCCATTTAATGTACTATTTGTACAAATATATTGATCGCCGGATATTAGACCATTGTTTCCTACTAATGCATTTATTGTTACGGTTCTTGCTGACCAGGATGCGCTTGGACCACAACCGTTAATAGCATACACCGAGATTACTTTTCCCCCAGCAGGGGCGTTATAGGCATAACTTACTTTAATATAACTAGTATTAGCGCCGGAATCTATGGTAGCGCCAGCAGGTAACACCCATGTATAACCCGTTGCCCCGGCTACCGGTGCATCTAACCAATAATATACAGCCGTTTGTCCCTGACAAACGTTAAAAGCATTGGTAGAACCACTAAAAGTACCCGGTACTGCAGGTACGCCTGCCGAAATTGTTATGGGAAAATCAGGTGATAACTCACCATATCCGCCAGTATTATGTCCTTTTACATTTAAATGGCCGGAAGGTACAGTATTATTAAAAGGTATAATACAGTTTGGTACCTGTGTGGTTGCCGTCCACCCGTTACTATAAGTCCAAATATAGTCAGTAGCATTGGCAATTGCACCTACCGAATAAGGAACATTAACCAGTGTACCGGATGGAGCACAAATTCCTGATGCCCCAGAAATAGGTCCTGCGGCAACAGGTAAAGGCATAGTAAGTTCACCTGTTGGCCTGCTGTAAACCCCATTGCCTGTTCCGGCAAAAAGATTAGTACCTTGTACACATAGTGATAAAATAGTAACGTATGATGGCATACCGGTGTTTACCAAATACCAGTGGGCGCCAGCATCAGTTGACATAAATATACCTCCGCCTTCTGTTCCTGCGTAAAGTACGCCTGCGTTAACTACAAACGACCAAACCTGCAAATTGGTTAAACCCGTATTTACCGGAGTCCAGCTTCCCGTGCCTCCGGCAAGTTTAAAAATACCTCCACCATAAGTTCCCGCATAAATATCAGTGCCCAGGATAGCCATAGCATAAACGGTAAGGTTAGTCAATCCGGTATTTATTTGTGTCCAGCTTGTTCCGCCATTTGTTGATTTATAAACACCATTGCCACTGGTTCCGACATAAATATCTGTCCCATTAAAAGTAATTGAACGTACATCTTTTCCGGTAAGTCCGGCTTGAATCCAAATAGGTGGTGACGTCCCAAGAGTTTTATAAACTCCTCCGCCAACGGTTCCCACATATAAATAGCCATCAGTAGTATTAATCCCTGAACACATCACAAAAAGGTTTCCAAGCCCGGTACTGCCACTTCCATTGAGAGAATTCCAGGTCAAACCTTTATCTGTAGATGAATAAACACCGCCTCCATAGGTGCCGGCATACGTATTAAAAACCCCCAAATAAGGTATTGTAGAAATCGTTCTTACTGGCGTATTTCCGTCTTTAACCTGCATCCAGCAATTTCCATTATCGGCAGTTAAAAAAGTTCCGCCGGAATAAGTTCCCGCAAGTAAATTCGGAGTACCCGTACCTACAGAAGCTAAGGCACGTGTATCATTATTGGTTAAGTAGACAATTTTTTTACAAAACCAACTTGTCCCACTATTGGAAGAAACAAAAATACCTCCGCCATGTGAGCCTGCAATATCCCAATTAGCGCCATCAACAAAACCGCAAATTGCTTCAACATAGAGGTTGCTTATCCCGTTGTTAACAGCAGTCCAGGTAGTTCCGTTATCGGATGTTCTAACGATTCCGCTTCCATAAGTTGCGGCAAACACCGCCGAGCCATCGAAAGAGAAAGAACGGACATCATAACCGCAACAATACTTCTGTACCCAACTGGAACCGGATGTACTCGACCAGTATATGCCATTGACAGCCGTTCCGGCAAAGAGATTAGCGCCATTCACAAAAAGGGCATTCACCTGGTTACCGGATAGACCGCGCAACCACCAGTTTTCGCCACCATCGGTGGAACGGTAAATACCATTTCCGGTTCCTACAAAAAAGTCAGTTCCTTTTTTAACAATACTTCGGATATACAAATTGGAAAGTCCCGTATTAATGGGAATCCAATTGGCACCGCCGTCGGTCGTTTTAAAGATACCCGAACCTTCGGTTCCAGCATAAACTTCCGTTTCGCTTACGGCATATAAAGAAAGAATACTGTTATTTGTCAAACCATTGTTCATGGCTACCCAGGTAACTCCATAATCGTCTGACTTAAATAATCCACTTCCACTCGAACCGGCATATAACTTTGCACCAATACTTGTTATTGATAGTATGGGGTAAATAGTTATCCCGTTATTTCGAGCCTTCCATGTTTTGCCATTATCACCGGAAGAAAATACCCCGCCATCAAAAGTCCCAACAAAAATATCACCTGTTCCCGTTCTGGTAATGCACTTAACCGTATTTCCACTGACGCCATTCGCTGGCTGCCAGTCTGCCCTAACTGATAGAGCGCTGAATAACAACATTATCACAACTAAATTAGCTGCAATTAATAATTTGTAGATCTTTTTCATAATCAAATTTTTAAAGGATTTAAAACAATTAGTTCAATAATCATACCGGATTTATATAAATCTAACTAACAACAAATTAATTAGATTTTTCAAAATGCTTTTTGTCCTGAATCGGAATTTTTTTTCCTTATTTGGGACAAATATCTCTTGCAAAAATAGTTTCGGGTAATCTTAATTTCAATGGAGCTGAATAGCAGGTTTCTTACAGTACGATGCAGGTTGGAAAAATCGTTCCAACCTGCACGACACAGTAATTTTGTAATTAAGTTTCCCTTGTCAAATATACGACATTTAGTAGTAATTATAACAAGAAAACCTAAATAATTTTAACATTTTTATTAACATTTTTTTCATTGCGCTGGTATTCAGCAGCAAACATTAAATTTGAGTTAAAATTATTTTAAAATCAGCTTATGTGTTAATAAACAAATGATTATGCAATTTTTAAAAAATATTCCTATTTTATTCCAAAAGAATAAATGGTTTGCGAATGAAATTTTTCACCAGGTCGCAATAAGGTAGACGGAAACTGGGGATGATTGGGAGAATCGGGAAAATGCTGGGTCTCAAGGCAGAATCCATTATGATCGTCGTAAACCATTTCATTTTTGCCCTGCAGACTTCCGTCGAGGAAATTACCGGTATAAAACTGAACGCCAGGCTGGTCGGTATACACCGTCAGCGTACGTCCGCTGAAAGGATCATAAACGGTAGCCGCCTCAACCATTTCGCCAGGTTTACCATTCAACACATAACAGTGGTCGTAACCCTTGTGAAAACCAGTATCAATACGACTACCAATTTCCATCATTTGGGTAAAATCATATTTGCTGCCTTTTACCGAAGGAAGTTCGCCGGTAGGTATTAAATTAGTATCCACAATCACATAACGGTCGGCATTGATTTGTATCTGGTGTTTTAATACATCGCCATGGCAGGCAAGGTTGAAATAACTGTGATGGGTAAGGTTAAGCACCGTCGGCTTGTCTGTTTCAGCCTGATAATTAATCTTAAGCTCATTATTATTTGTAAGCGTGTAGGTTACAATGGTTTTTAAATTTCCGGGAAAACCTTCTTCACCATCCTTGCTCACATACGTAAGCTGAAGTCCAACACCCGCAGTATCCTTTATTTCCATCACATCCCAAACATGTTTGTCGAAACCGTTAATACCTCCATGAAGCGTATTCTGATTATCATTTGCTACTAAATGATATTCCTTGCCATCAATGGAAAATTTTGCTTTGGCAATGCGGTTGCCGTATCTTCCGATAATAGCGCCAAAGTGCGGATTATTTATAAAATACGGCGCCAGGCTGTCGAAACCAAGTACAACATCCCCCATATTACCTTTTTTATCAGGAACAATAATGGATGTAACTATTCCACCGAAATTTGTAATTTTAACCGCCATTCCTTTTATATTGGTAAGCGTATAGAGAAAAACTTGTTTACCATCGGGGGTTTTTCCAAACAATTCTTTTTTAATATCCATTTTATTTTTACTTTTAAATAGATTAGAGCAGGAAAAAGTGATAAAAATCAACAGTATGCCTGACAACAATATAGCAGAGCTTCTAATTATATTTTTCATATTCCGTTTTTTATAATTAAGAAGCAAATTTAAAGAATTAAATTGATTTTGGGAAAATGAAGAATATTTTTAAAATTTGCCAACCATTAAAATAACAATTATGAACCATTCTGCTTTTTCGATTTTAGATTACATTGTTTTTGTGATCTATGCGTTAGTAATCCTTTTTATCGGTTTATTTGTATCACGAACCAGGAAAGGACATAATAAAACTTCGCAGGAATATTTTCTTGCCGATAAATCCCTACCATTCTGGGTTATTGGAGCCACATTAATCGGATCGAACATTTCGGCAGAACAATTCATTGGCATGTCGGGTTCCGGTTTTAAAATAGGCCTGGCTATTGCCAGCTATGAATGGATGGCGGCAGCAACATTAATTATTGTTGGAAAATTTCTTTTACCTATTTATTTAAAAGAAAACATCTGGACGATGCCTCAGTTTCTTGAACGACGTTTCGATAGCCGTGTCAGGACAAGTTTTGCCATCTTCTGGCTGCTGGTTTATATTTTTGTAAACCTTTCTTCCATATTATATCTCGGAGCATTAACCATACAAACAGTTTTCGGGGTTAACATTATCTATGCGATCATTGGTTTGGCTCTTTTTGCAGCATTATATTCTGTTTACGGAGGATTAAAGGCCGTAGCCTGGACGGATATTGTTCAGGTAACAGTTTTAGTGGTAGGTGGATTAATAACCACATTTATAGGATTGAATGCCATAGCAGTCAAATTTGGCAGCCATGGAGTAGTCGACGGTTTTAAAATATTGATGCAACAAGCACCCGACCATTTTCACATGATTTTAAAACCAAGCGACGAGGATTATAAATATCTTCCCGGGTTAAGCGTACTTATTGGCGGAATGTGGATAGCCAACCTGAGTTATTGGGGATTTAATCAATACATCACTCAGCGTGCTTTTGCAGCTAAAAGTCTGAAAGAAGCTCAGAAAGGTGTCGTCATGGCAGGTTATCTTAAATTACTAATGCCATTGATTGTAGTGATTCCCGGAATCATTGCATATGTTCTTCAGCCATCCATTAATCCTCCCGATAAAGCCTATCCCTGGCTGTTGCAACTGGTTCCGTCGGGTTTAAAAGGACTCGCTTTTGCTGCATTGGTTGCCGCTATTGTTGCCGCATTAAGCTCAATGATCAACAGCACAGCCACCATTTTTACGATGGATTTGTACAAACCATTTTTCAACCGTAATGCCAAAGAAAAGCATCTGGTAACTACCGGCAGGATTATTTCGCTGGTCAGCATCTTTATTGCCATTATTATGGCTACGGTAATTTCTGAATTGGGTCTCAAACAGGCGTTTCAATATATACAGGATTTTACAGGATATATTTCTCCCGGTGTTTTGGTGATTTTCCTTGCCGGATTTTTCTGGAAACGAGCCACGGCAAATGCCGCACTGGCAACAGCCATACTCACTATTCCGCTGGCAGTAGCTTTCGATTTTATCTGGCCTTCCCTACCCTTCCTCGATCGTATGGGCATTGTCTTTCTGATTCTTTCGGCTATCATGGTCGTATACAGCTTAATTCAATCTGGGAAACCTCAACCTAAAGCAATAATACTCGATAAACATATTTTTGCAACAAGCAAAGGATTTATCTGGGGTTCTGTAGGTATTTGCATTATTTTAATACTATTGTATACTGTTTTCTGGTAAACTACGAATTGATTCTGATCTTTAGAGATTCCGCATTATCCGAAACAGATTTCGCCTTTCAGGGTAGAATATCTTTTTGTCATAAAACAAATTCAATCCCTTAACTATTAAACTTTTCACAAAACAGATGTTTTTAATTCATCAAAAAATTTAGTAATCATTGGAATAGTTGTCTATTTTTGCACCCAATTTAAAATTACTACTTAAATAAATGCTATGAAAAAGATAATTATGATTTTAGCTGGTTTTTTCCTGCCAGTAATGACTTTTGCAAGCGAGGCCGATTTAAAAATTCCAAGTTTAAAACCAGAACAAAATAGTCTTTTGTATTTTGGTTTTGCAATATGTATCCTTGGTTTATTATTCGGACTCTATCAATTTATAAGGGTTAGAAATCAAAAGGCTCATCAATCAATGCTCGATGTAGCCAATACGATTTTTGAAACCTGTAAAACATATTTGATTCAGCAGGGTAAATTTTTGATTTTACTCGAAATCTTTATCGCTGTAATTATCGGATTTTATTTTGGTTACCTTCAGGGAATGCCATTTGGCGGCGTTTTACTGATTCTTGGATGGTCGGTTGTCGGTATTTTAGGGTCTTATGGAGTAGCATGGTTTGGCATTCGCATGAATACATTAGCCAACAGCCGCATGTCCTTTGCCTCCCTAAAACGCAAGCCACTACATCTGTTAAACATTCCACTTGATTCAGGTATGAGTATAGGCGTGATGCTGGTTTCTGTAGAACTTATCATGATGCTTATCATTCTGCTTTTTGTCCCCCGGGAATATGCCGGAGCAAGTTTTATTGGTTTTGCCATCGGTGAATCATTAGGCGCAAGCGCCTTACGTATTGCAGGTGGTATTTTCACCAAAATTGCAGACATAGGTTCCGATTTGATGAAAATTGTTTTTAACATCAAAGAAGACGATCCTCGTAATCCCGGAGTAATTGCCGACTGCACAGGCGATAATGCTGGCGATAGTGTTGGTCCCACTGCTGATGGTTTTGAAACTTATGGTGTTACCGGCGTTGCATTGGTTTCCTTCATCGTACTGGCTATCACATCGGTTGATATTCAAACTGAACTTCTTACCTGGATTTTCACCATGCGTATCCTTATGATTGTTACTTCTGTATTGGCTTTTTATGTTAATAAAGCGATCAGCAAAATACGCTATACCGGAAAAGACGAAATTGACTTTGAAAGACCATTAACCAATTTGGTTTGGCTGACTTCTGTTCTTTCCATCATCATGACATTTGCAGTAAGCTATTGGCAATTAGGTAATTTAGAAAACAATCCTAATTTATGGATAGTTCTTTCTGTAATTATCAGTTGCGGAACCTTAGGCGCTGCGTTAATTCCTGAATTCACGAAATTGTTCACTTCTCCAAAATCATGCCATGTTCAGGAAGTTGTTACTGCTTCACGCGAAGGAGGCTCATCGCTCACGATTTTATCAGGATTGGTTTCCGGTAATTTCAGCGCCTTCTGGCAGGGAATGGTTTTCCTGGTTCTTATGTTTATTGCATACTTCGCCAGCCAATTTGGATTAGGTGATATTATGATCTATCCTTCCATCTTTGCCTTTGGATTGGTTGCTTTTGGGTTCTTAGGTATGGGTCCTGTTACCATTGCCGTTGACAGTTATGGTCCTGTAACCGACAATGCACAATCTGTTTATGAACTTTCGATGATTGAAGAAATTCCTGAAATTTCCAAAGAAATAGAACGTGATTTCGGATTCAAACCCGATTTTGAAAAGGCTAAATATTATCTGGAAGCCAACGATGGCGCTGGTAATACATTTAAAGCTACGGCCAAACCTGTCTTGATTGGTACAGCCGTTGTCGGAGCCACCACAATGATATTTTCGCTGATTCTCCTTATTAAAAACAAATTGGGTATTGACCCCAAAGATGTTTTAAATGTTTTAAATCCATACACTATTCTTGGATTTATAGCAGGCGGCGCTGTTATTTATTGGTTTACGGGTGCATCGCTGCAAGCTGTTACAACCGGAGCTTATCGCGCCGTTGCCTATATTAAAAAGAATATACATCTTGATGCCAACTCGAGTAAAAGCGCTTCTATAGAAAAATCTAAAGAGGTGGTTAAAATTTGTACTCAATACGCTCAAACAGGGATGTTCAATATTTTTATCGGCATTTTTTCTTTTGCGTTGGCTTTTGCCTTTTTCTCAGCAGCCGATAAAGTACATCCTGAAGCGGCTTCCTTTTTTGTAAGCTACCTTATTTCTATTGCAGTTTTTGGTTTATTCCAGGCAATCTTTATGGCTAATGCCGGAGGATGTTGGGACAATGCCAAGAAGGTGGTTGAAGTTGACCTTCAAGAAAAAGGCACTCCTCTTCACGAAGCTACGGTAATTGGCGATACTGTAGGTGATCCATTTAAAGATACATCTTCTGTGGCCTTGAACCCAATCATTAAATTTACAACTCTTTTCGGACTGCTTGCTATGGAAATAGCTATTTCCGATCGCTTTGTAGCCATAGCCCCTTACATTGGAATAGTTTTCTTTGCTATCGCTTTATATTTCGTTTGGCGTTCATTTTATAAAATGAGAATCAAGAAATAATCCGTTTAGATACCATTATTATAATTAAAAAGGAGGCAAGCAATTGTCTCCTTTTTAATTTATAGAAAAAATATGGCTACACCAATTACCGCCAAAATCGCTCCCAGAACTTCCTTCCATTTAAGTTTCTCCTTGTTTATTATTAATGCCGGAGGAATGATTAGCACTGGCACAATAGCCATTATGGTAGAGGCTATCCCTGCCGATGTATTTTGAACTGCTAATAATGAAAATGACACGCCTAAAAATGGACCAAAAAACGACCCTATAGCTAACCGTTTCATTACAGTTCGATCTTTTATTGCTTTACCTACTTTATTCCACATTCTTAAAATACAGAAAAGTAAAGCAAAACCAAGAGCACCGGTTAAAACTCTGATTTGAGAGGCAGCAAAAGCATCATAATCCTTCATACCATATTTGCTTAAAACTAAACCTATTCCTTGCCCTGCAGCCCCGCCAAACGCTAAAAGTAAACCTTTTATAGGATAGGAAAATTTTACCGATTTGTGTTTGGTGCGTATTCTGTTGCTTTCTCCTTCAGTTCTCCTTAGAACGACTATTGCTATACCAATTAGTGTTAATATCATCCCTAAAAGACTTTTTGGGGATAAGGTTTCGCCCATTAGAAGCCAACTGGCAAAAGCAGAAATGGGAGGCGCCATTGCCATAATAAGCATAGAAATTCGAGCACCTACCACTATATATGATTGAAACAAAAAATAATCACCTATTACAAAACCAACAATTCCCGACATAGCTAACCATACCCAAGCATGAAGGCTTGCGTCTGAAGGAAAAAAATACCCCCTGTAGAAAAAACCAAAAATACCCAATAAGAAAAAAGCAATAACAAGCCGAATCAGATTCACTGTTAGCGACCCTACTTTTTTACTTGCTTGTTCAAAGGCTATTGCTGTTATTGTCCAAAAAACGGCTGTTAGTAATGCCGCAAACTCACCAAAATGTGCTATATGCAAAATGAAAGGAATTAATTATTAAATTTTTCTGAAAAACTGCTGCAAATTTACTTAAAATTTATACTGCCTTTATAGCTGGCAAATTACTACATTTGCTAAGGAAAATTTAAAAACACATGCTTTTTGACGACACTTACAAAACAATAGAAAATCAAGGCGAAGGATTATTTAAAGATCGAAGTAGTCGTTTCATTTCATTTGCTATTCCCGTTACTAATGAAGAGGAAATAAAGCAACATCTTAATTTGTTACGTAAAAAATACCATGACGCCCGACATCATTGCTATGCTTATCGTTTGGGCTTCGATAAATCCGTTTTCAGGATAAACGACGACGGAGAACCTTCAGGTACTGCCGGAAAACCAATTTTTGGCCAAATGCTTTCCTTTGATGTAACTAACATACTCATTGTGGTTATCCGGTATTTTGGAGGTATTAAATTAGGAGTCAGTGGGTTAATAAACGCCTATAAAACTGCTGCGTTTCAGGCTATTACATCTACAAAAATTATCACAAAAACGGTTAACGACATCTATAATATTAGTTTTGACTACATTACGATGAATGAAGTAATGAAGATTATAAAAGAAGAAAACCTGGAACTACTTGCACACAATTATGAGTCGCCCTGTACCATCAGATTTTCTGTACGTAAAAATGATTCTCTTCGAGTTAGTGACAAGTTAATGAAAATTAATAACTTAATAATTATTTTTATAAAGACTGCATAAAATTGTTTTTTTAAATACAAAATCTGCTGATAAACTGATTATTATGTTAATTATTATTGATAAATAAAAAATATTATCCTATTCAAATGGCTATTATTCAGCCTATTAATTATTATTTTAAGTAATTTCAAATCAATTATAATATAATAATCTAATAGAAAATTTAAAATTTTTTAATGATTTTTTTTAAAAATTACAAAAATTAAATGATTTTTTTAGAATATTTTTATATTTGCTGTAAAGTGAATTTTCTTTTTTATTTGTCTATTTTAAATTTTAAAAACCTGTCCTATTGAAAATTATTAAAATATTCAAATGAAAAATTAAATGAAAGAAAAACATTTCAAAAATCGCCCATATACAACATTAATTTTAAAGGATCAAGTAATTTTAAATTTTTTAATTAACTTTTTTGAACCGAATTTTGTTTAAAAATATTTTAGTAACCCCGCATCGGGAGTCTTCATTATTATATTGAATCAATGTCCAATTTTAAATTACTACAACAATTAACAATTTCTTACGTCAAAATAAATGAGAATGGATTATAATGAAGTGTGGGATAGTTGTCTGAAAATCATAAAGGATAACATTAATTATCAAAGCTATAAAACCTGGTTCGAACCCATTAAGCCAATTAAATTACGAAATGATATTCTTACTATTCAGGTACCAAGTCAATTCTTTTATGAATGGCTGGAAGAACATTATATTAATTTATTAAAAAAGACAATAAAAAATAAATTAGGTCCATCCGGAAGGTTAGAATATAGTATTATTATGGATAATTCCATTAACGGTTATAATCAAAACTCATCACCCATAACAATTCAGGTTCCCACAAGTAATAAAAGAGTGGTTAACAATCCCTCTATATCCATGCCTATTGATATTAACAGAGGTCAATCAAAAGAAATTCCTAACCCTTTTATTATACCTGGCTTAAAAAAAATTAAGATTAATTCTCAATTGAATGAATCGTATTCATTTGAAAATTTTATTGAAGGCGATTGTAACCGTCTTGCCCGTTCGGCGGGATATGCCGTAGCTAACAATCCTGGAAAAACTGCATTTAATCCAATATTTATTTATAGCAACGTAGGTTTAGGGAAAACTCATTTAGCCCATGCTATTGGAATACAAGTAAAATGCAATTTTCCAGATAAAACTGTTTTATATGTGTCGGCCGAACAATTTTTACAGCAATTCCTTGATGCTGTAAAAAACAATAATCAGAATGATTTTATGCACTTCTATCAAATGATGGATGTGCTTATCATTGATGACATTCAGTTTCTGTCGGGTAAAGAAAAAACTCAGGACGTTTTTTTCCATGTTTTTAACGACCTTCATCAGAAAAATAATCAGTTAGTAATTACATCCGACAAAGCCCCTGTAGAGCTCAAGGGCATTGAACCCCGGTTATTATCCAGATTTAAATGGGGACTCGCCGCCGACTTGCAAGTTCCCGATTTTGAAACCAGAATGGCAATTCTAAATAAACGGCTATATAGTGATGGTATTGAAATGCCACAGGACGTTATTGAATATCTTGCATATAGCATAACAACTAATGTAAGAGAACTCGAAGGCGCTCTCATTTCCATACTTGCACAATCCTCCCTTAATAAAAAAGCCATTACCATTGATCTTGCCCGACAAATGATTGACAAATTTGTAAAAAACATAACAAAGGAAATATCAATTGATTACATTCAGAAAATTGTTTGCGACTTCTTCGACATTCCAGTTGATTTAATTAATTCAAATACACGAAAAAGAGAAATTGTTCAGGCCCGGCAACTTTCGATGTATTTCTCGAAAAAACACACCAAAGCTTCTCTTCAAGCCATTGGAATTCATTGTGGAAACAAAGATCACGCTACCGTTTTGCATGCTTGCCGTACCGTAAATAACCTTTTAGAAACCGACAAACAATTTCGCATGTATGTTGACGAGCTTGATAAAAAAATCAAACTCTGACATTAGTAATTATTTATATTCCAATAATTTATTAAAAAAAATATTTAGTAGCCACTATTTCCATCCGTTATGAAAATATTAATGGTATGCCTCGGAAATATCTGCCGCTCCCCGATGGCTGAAGGCATTCTTAAAAGTAAATTAGAAAAACAAAGAATTCAGGCAATTATAGATTCTGCCGGATTTGAGTCCTCTCAAATTGGAGATTTTCCTGACGACAGGGCTATATTTACCATGAAAAAACATGGTTTGGATATTTCAAAACATAAAATGCGCCTTTTTACAAAAGAGGATTTCGATAATTTTGATAAGATTTATGTCATGGACAGAAATAATTATCGTGATGTATTAGCTTTAGCTCGAAATAAACAGGATGTTTCAAAAGTTGATTATATTTTAAATACCATTGAACCCGGAAAAAACGAAGAATTGCCCGATCCTTGGTATGGCGGAATAAATGGTTTTGAGTATGTTTTTCAAAAATTGGATTTAGCTTCTGATAAAATTGTCGAAAAATTAGTTTCCCAAACCACAAATTAGTAAGTAAATGATCCCCAATATTTCTGATATCAATAACGCGGCTATCAGGATTAAGCCATATATACACCGGACTCCGGTTTTGACTTCCCAAAGTATTAATCAGATTTTAGGCGGAGATTTTTATTTTAAATGCGAAAATTTTCAAAAAACCGGAGCCTTTAAATTTCGGGGTGCAAGCAATGCTTTATTTTCAATTTCGGCAGATGATCTAAAAAACGGAGTTGCCACTCATTCTTCTGGTAATCATGCTGCTGCTTTATCTTTAGCTGCCCGCAACCGAAATACCAAGGCTTTTATTGTGATGCCTGAAGATTCTTCGGCAATAAAAATTAAAGCTGTAAAAAACTATGGTGGAATAATTACTTTTTGTGAGCCAACATTACAGTCGAGGGAAGATACGCTTTCCAAAATTATTTCAGAAACTAAAGCCATAGAGATTCATCCCTATAACAACTACCATATTATTTGTGGCCAAGCTACTGCTGCCAAAGAATTAATCGAAGATTTTCCAAATCTTGATGTAATAATTGCACCTGTTGGAGGCGGTGGATTATTGAGTGGAACCGCACTCGCAACTCATTATTATTCACCCGGAACAAAAGTAATTGCCGCTGAACCCGAACAAGCCAATGATGCTTTTCATTCTTTTTATCAAAAGAAATTCATTCCTTCGGTCAACCCTCAAACCATTGCCGATGGACTCAGAACTTCCTTGGGGTCATTAACGTTTCCGATTATTCAAAAATATGTTACGCAAATTGTAACGGTAAGCGAATTAAGCATTATACAGGCAATGAGATTGGTATGGGAACGCATGAAAATCATTATTGAACCTTCGTCGGCAGTACCAATTGCCGCTTTGCTTGAAAATAAATTTGATTATAAAGGGCAAAAAATAGGAATCATTCTTTCGGGAGGCAATGTTGATCTTGAAAAATTACCCTGGATTCTCTAAACGTTCTATTCGACAAGCCCTTTCAATTTCGCATTAAATTGAAGAACCTGTTGAATAAGAGATTGGGTCTCATCATTAACTAAAATATAATCAGCAAGTTTTATTTTCCGCTTATTATTCCATTGATTTTTCATGCGTTGTTTCACAACCTCTCTGGAACATTTTTCTCTTTCAATAACTCGTTGAATACATAGCTCATCAGGAGCATTTACGACAATTACCGCATCACAAAACCGGTTAAATCCACTTTCAAACAATATAGCTGCTTCTATTATACCATAGGGATGATCAGCATTATCATTCTTCCATTCATCAAACCGTAGTTTGACCTTTGGATGCAGAATTGAATTTAATTGTATGAGTTTCTTTGGGTTAGTAAAAACATGTTCTGCTAAAAATTTACGGTCAATATTTCCATCCTGATTACAAACATCTTCTCCAAAGAGTTTTTGCAGTTGATAAATTACCGCTTTATCCTCTAAAAATCTTTTTGATTCAATATCTGCATAAAATACGGGTATACCAATAATTTTAAAAATTTCACAAACACTCGACTTTCCACTCCCAATAATTCCGGTAACTCCTATTACATTCATTATTTCAAGAGTATATATTCAACAGACTCGGGCTCAAGCGTAATATTGGTAACAAAGGATGGATAACGGGTTATGCCAATATCCAATCTTTTTCCAGGCGTTGTTTCAATATTTTCACAATTCACCATAACACTAAACATACCCGGATCAATACGACGGTAATCTTTTAGCGCTACCCAAAAATTAATTTTTGTTTCGTTTGGAAATATTTTAATGGTATATTTTTCTGACTTATTGATATTTATAGGTAATACAACACTTGCTTCGGTAAATTTTTCCACAGGAATTATAACATTAACAAGCTTTTTGGAAAAATTCACTTTTCCTATTCCATTGATGGGACGTAATGGAATTTTAATAATTTGATTTTGAATCAATTTATGGAACACACATTTCCGCGTTTCCACTTCCCGAATCCTGTTTAAATCGGCTTTCGTTCCTGAAATAACAATACTATCGGGCTCACACTTAATGTTTCCATACAATTGGTATTGCTTCTGGAAGTCATAAGAGATATCAAGTTTAACAGGAACTTTTTTATATACCCTTGGTTCCATTGCAAGTAATACGGTATCAGGAGTTACAGAAATTAGCTTTTCCTTTAAATCGGATTGTGAAAGGATTTGATGAAGATATTCATCGGAAGCTAAATAGGAAATGTATCCGTGGGCTGTTTTTTTGAATTTTATGTTGGAAAGATCGATGTTGAAGTAATTATTCTTCGGAAAATATTTTTTATAAATTAATTCAAAACCTTTCACATTAAGATGAACATGAATAACCGAATCGGCATTATTAAGTAATACCTTATCCTTTTGCAGGTGTACAAATCTTAACGGGTAATCTACCGTAGTTACATAATCTTTTGAAAGTTTGATTATAAGCCACGTAGAACTTGAAAGAATAAGGCAAATAAAAAAAATGGTAACCTTTATTCGCAGTTTAACATTTTTAAACCGTTTTACCTTATCTTTCATCTAAAAAAATGCTTATTTGCTTTCCGGCAACTGGGAAGCAGCATCCATAGCTACTGCAGATTTTTCAATTCTTAAGCGGTTTTGTCCCTCAACTTCAATGGTAAAAGTAGTATTCTGAACTTCTACGATCTTGCCATGTATTCCACCTATCGTTATGATTTTATCTCCTATTTTCAGATTCTCTCTGAATTTCTTTTGTTCTTTACTTTTTTTAACCTGTGGGCGAATAAAGAAAAGATAAAAAACAACGATAATTAATAATAAAAAGATTAGCGATGAATATGCTCCACTATCACCCGGCTTAGCCTGAGGATTTCCCATTAACAGTACAAAATTTAAAATATTCATTGTGTTATGATTTAATTGTTATTTTTTATTTTTATTTTTCTTCCGGTACTATTACATTAGCTTTGATACGCAATATTTTAGTACTTGGTTGTGTATTGGCTACGATGTTGATTGTTTTGTTCTGAAAACCTTTTTTCCCTTCACTGTCAAAACTGACTGAAATTTCCTTCGATTCGCCGGCATGTATTACTTCCTTAGGATATTGAGGAACAGTACACCCGCACGAAGTGCTTACCGAAGAAATGAGTAAATCGGATTTCCCGGTATTTTTAAAACTAAAGGAGTAGGAAACTTTTTCACCCTGAATAACTTTTCCAAAGTCATGTTCTTCCTCATTAAATTGCATTACAGGCATATTTTCAGCATCCTTAGTTCCGGTAGCAGAATTAGGGTTCTGTATTAAATCAGTAGAAATTTTCTCTTCATTTTTTACCGATTTGCGATGACACGACAGGACACCTATACCGATAATTGCACAAAGGCTGATATAAAAAATCTTTTTCATCTGAGTCGTACGATTAATTTTTACAAAGTTAATAAATATCTCGAAGCAGTGTTATTTGTTAAAATTAAATTTTCATATCATTCAAATTACGGACAATATACACCTTGTAATCGCCTAAATAATTAAACCCATATTTTTTATAAAGATTCAGCGCAATCGCATTTTCCTGATGAACTTCAATTTTAACTTGCAAACCACATTCTAATGCAAATTGCAGGGATGTTTCCAGTAACATTTTTGATAATCCCAAGCCCTGATATTCTTTTTTTATGCCAAAATGATGAAGATACAAACGTCGTTTATCCGTCGTGAGCCATGAGGTACCAACGATTTTATTGCTATCGTTGTTAATCAGGACATATAATTTTCCTCCGGTGGTAAGAGTCTGCGCTATAACTTCAGCATTATCGCCACGTTGCGAACTTCCCAAGCCGGTTTCAAGCCAAACGTCAGCAATGGCTTCATAATCGCCGGGTAAATATTCACGGATACCAAAATCATTCATCATCATTGCTGCTATTCCATCAAACCGCGACCTGTTTTTTTTATCTTTCCTGCCAATTTGAATTCTCCGATAAGCTTATCCAACAACCCATTGATAAAAATACTGCTCTTGGGTGTGCTGTACATTTTTGCGAGTTCAATATATTCATTAAGGGTTACTTTTATGGGTATGGATTTAAATTCCAGCAATTCACAAAAAGCCATCTTAATCAGAATAATATCCATAACAGCAATCCGTTCAAGTTCCCAGTTTTTGGCATTATCAGATATAATTTGCTCATATTCTTTACCGTGAGCTATTGTACGTTGAAATAAACGAATCAAAAAATCCCGATCTTCACTTTTCCCGTCTTTAGTCAGATCCTTAAATAATTCAGGTAATGAAAACTCAGAATCAGAATCCTCTTCGAGGGTTTTGAAAAATTTCAAGACCATAACGCCAGCCGTATCAAAATCGTCGACCCAATAAATACTTTTTTCGGCACAAAGGCTTTGTAGCGGTTCCGAAGTTAAAATATATTTTCTAAATATTTTAACAACAAATTCTTTATCTGAATTATATGTATCTTCCGATTCGTTAATTAAACGGGAATATTCCTTGCTTTCCTTAATAGTTAAATAAAACCGTCGGATCATTTCCGTTTCATCCGACCAATTAATCCGATATTCTTCTCTTTTACGCTGAAAACCAATATTCTCAGCTATTTGTCTAATAAGCCGATTATCAATAAAGCGAGTATTGGGATTTAACTCCTCAGGTGATGGCAAAAATTTCAACTTGGCTTCTTCCGCCCTTATTTTTGTAAAATCAACGATCTCAACCAGTAAGCTAAGCTGATAAATAAATAATTCATAAAGTTTTTCAATACTTTGAATTAATTGCTTTTCTGCTAAATCAACACGGTCGTTTTCAGATTGAAAAAAAGCATATAAGGCTTGCATTACCTTGATTCGCAGAAATCTTCGATTAAGCATAATAGTGTGTAAATGAGCAATAAATAATTATAATTACTGCAAATGTAAATTTCTGCAAAAGTAGGTGAAATATTTTTAAAAAAAATCATGGTCTTTTAACAAAAAGATAATGTATAATTTCGTTCATTTACATTTTAAATATTTATTTTTGCCTCTCAAATAATCAAATGCATTAATTAAACAATGCCATGGAAGAATTAGAAAATCACTTTGATCAGAATAAAATTGTTTTTTCAAAAACAATAATGACGAGTAAAAGAACATATTTTTTTGATATAAAAAATACAAAATCAGATAAATACTACCTTGAAATTTCTGAGCGAAAACGACGTTTTGATAATAATCTGGGCAAATTTATTTATGAAAAACATAAATTATTCCTTTACAAAGAAGATTTTAAAACATTCGTTGATGGACTAAATGAGGTGATTAACCTTATTCAATCGGGTAAAATTCAGCACAACGGCACTTCTTTGATAGAAAAATCCGTTAGTAATGTTAATGATGAGCTTTCCAGCATCTGATATCACATTTATTATTCTAACTTTTCTAACTTTTAATTATTTTTGCATCGAAGGGTTTGGTTAAACTGATGATTGGGTTAAAAATACCCGAAACCGCCTGAGACATCCAGACTGTATCTGTCTGAAAAAATTATTAATTATTGATAATTTAAAATACCCATTAATATAGCTCAAATAATTGTTATATAATTAATAACAGAATAATTTTTTGAAAACTTATTAACAAATGACCCTGTTGGGTCAGTTGATAATTTTAAAACTTGTACTTTTGCGTTTTTATTTAAAGCGTTTGAATTTTTGACATTTAGTCAGCGACGATTATAACTATATATGGGAAAAGTAATAACAATTGCCAATCAAAAGGGCGGCGTAGGTAAAACGACCACAGCAATCAATCTTTGTGCCAGTCTTGCCGTACTGGAACACAAAACATTATTGGTTGATGCCGATCCGCAATCCAATTCAACTTCAGGAGTGGGTTTTGATCCCAAAAACATTAAAACGAGTATTTACGAGTGCATTATCGATGATGTAGACCCGAGAAATGTAATACTTTCTACCTCGACTCCTTTTCTGGACATATTACCTGCACACATTGACCTTGTAGGAGCAGAAATTGAAATGATAAACCTACCCAACCGCGAAAAGATGTTGCGTAGAACAATCAACAAAATCAGAGACGATTATGAGTTTATTATTATTGACTGTTCACCCTCTCTGGGTTTGGTAACCGTAAATGCACTGGCCGCCGCCGATTCGGTAATCATTCCCGTTCAATGCGAATATTTCGCGCTGGAAGGACTGGGCAAACTTTTAAATACTATTAAAATTGTTCAATCGCATTTAAATCCCGATCTCGATATCGAAGGTATTCTTTTAACAATGTATGATTCCCGACTCCGCTTATCGAATCAGGTAGTGGAAGAAGTGAAAACACATTTTCAACAAATGGTATTTAATACCTTAATTAACAGAAACACCAAGCTGGGTGAAGCTCCGAGTTTTGGCGAGACTATCATCATGCACGACGCCACAAGCATGGGCGCTGTAAATTATCTTAACCTTGCACGCGAAATTTTACAAAACAACGAACTTACCAAAATTAATCAGTCAGACAAACAAATAGACCTTACCGATGAATAATCCAAAGAAAAAAGTTCTTGGCAGAGGGCTGAGCGCTATTCTGGAAAGCCCCGAAACAGATATTACATCCAAAGATATTTCCGGAGAATTTGTTGCCGGTGCCATAGCCAATATCGAAATTGACAAGATTGAGCCGAACCCTTTTCAACCACGTACCGATTTTGATGAAGAATCGCTAAACAATCTGGCACAGTCCATCAGGGAACAGGGAATTATTCAACCTATTACCGTACGCAAATTAGGCTACGATAAATACCAGCTTATTTCGGGTGAACGTCGTTTGAAAGCTTCAAAACTGGCTGAAATGACCACCATTCCGGCTTATATCCGGATAGCCGACGATAAGCAAATGCTCGAAATGGCTTTGGTAGAAAATATTCACCGCGAAGATTTAAATGCCATCGAAATTGCTATCAGTTACAAACGATTGGTGGAAGAATGCGAAATTACTCCCGAAGAATTAAGCGATCATGTGGGAAAAAATCGTACTACCATTACCAATTATCTGCGCCTTTTAAAATTACCTCCCGAAATCCAGATCGCTTTACGCGATAATAAAATAACAATGGGCCATGCCAGGGCTTTAATCAATATCGACGATATCGAAACCCAGCTTACCATACTTAAAAATATCCTTTCCAAGGACCTTACCGTTCGTAAAGTGGAAGAAATTGTAAGAAATTTAAGCCAGGATGACGATCTGCCCAAAGAAAATAAGACCGTTGAATTGCCCGAAAAGTATATTTCGGTAAAAAAACAACTTATCGAAAAGCTGGAGGTGAAAGTGGATGTGAAACGTAATAATAAAGGTAAAGGAAGCATCGTTATCCCTTTTAAATCGGATAAAGAATTCGGACGCATTATCGAATCGCTCGTATAACCTTTTCTGTTAAAATAATTACCGTGTCCTGTTTTTGTTACTATCGGATTGTAAAACAACTACCCCTGAAAAAATTTTTCGCTTTTGGGGGGCTATGGATCGTTTTAGCACTTTTGGCTGTGATCTGCTTACATCCTTGTACGGCCGTTGCACAAGACACAATAAAAACCGACTCGATCAATCCACACATCATCATTACCAATCAGCTAAAAAAACATTCGCCGCACAAAGCCACCATTTACTCCATGGTGCTACCCGGCTTAGGACAGGCATACAACCATAAATATTGGAAAATACCCATTGTTTACGCCGGATTCGGTATAATGGCATATTATATCTCGACTAACAACACGGAATATCAAAAATTCAAGAAAGCATATACTTACGTAGTAAATAAAGACACCACTTCCCCACCAAACAGCTATGTAGAACGCTATAACAAAAGCAGCGAAAGCCTTTTGGCCGGGAAAGATTATTACCGGCGGCGGCTTGAACTTTCGTATATTTGCACTGCTGCCTGGTACATTATCAATGTATTGGATGCTACCGTTGATGCTCATTTCTTCGATTATGACATCAGCAACGACCTTACTCTTCATGTTGAACCTGTAATTACACCGAATTATATAACCTATAAACCATCGGGAGGCATTAAACTTACTTTGCGTTTTTAGTTTTAACTAATATCTATCATTGTTTTAAAAATTATGGATTCCATGAAAATAGTTCTTTTGGGTTATGGTAAAATGGGTAAAGTTGTAGAACAACTTGCCATAGAAAACAAGCATGAAATATTATTTACCGTCGACAACGATACTGATTGGTCGCTACATCGTGAACAATTGAAAAATGCCGACGTAGCCATCGAGTTCAGTACGCCGTTAACCGCTGCCGCAAATATCAAAAAATGCTTCGACGCTCATATCCCAGTTGTTGTCGGTACGACAGGCTGGTACGATCAGTTTGATGAAATAAGCAAACAATGTACTCAAAATAATGGTTGTATGTTTTATGCTTCCAATTTCAGCATCGGTGTAAATGTCTTTTTCGAAATAAACCGCTTACTTGCCAATCTCATGAATGCTCATCCCGAATACGGTATAAGTATTGATGAGATTCACCATATACATAAATTAGATTCTCCCAGTGGAACGGCCATAACACTTGCCCAGGATATCATCGAACGTTTGGACAGGAAAAAAAGCTGGGTCAATCATGAAACAGAAGACTTTTCGGAAATAGAAATAAATTCCCTGCGTACGGCTAATGTCCCCGGAATTCATATTGTGAACTATCATTCGGCAAACGACACCATCGAAATAAAACATACCGCCCACAACAGGATTGGACTTGCTTCCGGCGCCTTACTGGCGGCTACTTTTGTTATCGGGAAAACAGGCATTTATACCATGAAGGATTTGTTGAATAATAAATAATCCAGCCGATGAAACTTTTTCTTGTCGGTTATATGGGTAGCGGCAAAACAACGCTGGGTAAACATTTGGCAAACAAACTCAATTACGATTTTCTCGACATGGATCTCTTTTTTGAGAACCGGTTTCGTATCACCATTTATGATTTTTTTCAAAAATACGGACAGGAACAATTTCGCAATATTGAAAGCCGCCTGCTTAAAGAAACTGAATTTTATGATAACACCGTTTTTGCCACCGGCGGCGGTACCGCTTGTTTTTTTGATAATATGGATTGGATGAACAGCCAGGGCATTACCATTTATGTCAAAATGCCCGCAGAAGCATTGGCCTACCGGCTAAATAAATCAAGATTAAAACGCCCGTTGATTGCCAACCTTGCAGATGAAGAGTTAAAAGAATATATTCAAACACAATTAAATCAAAGAGAAGCGTTCTACAATCTCGCCACCCTTACCGTTGACGGATTTAACGCCAAAACCGACGACATTCTTCAAATTATCAAAGAAAAAACGCCAATCAATTAAAATGGTTCATTATTATCTTTTACAAAGCAGGCATACGTTTTCCACATGTTGCGTATGAGGAAACATATCCACAGGTTGAATTTTTTCCACACGGTATTTTTCATCCATCAGGGCAATATCCCTTGCCTGAGTAGCCGGATTACAACTTACATACACTATTTTTTCGGGGGCAATGGTCATTAATTGTTCCACCACCTTCGGATGCATCCCTGCACGCGGCGGATCGGTAATCACTACATCGGGGTGCCCGTTTGCAATTACAAATTCATCCGTCAGTACCTTAACCATATCACCCGCATAAAAAACAGTATTGTTTATTCCGTTGATCTTGGAATTTTCTTTTGCATCTTCTATAGCCGAATCCACATATTCGACACCCACAACCTTTTGCGCCCCGGAAGCAACAAAATTAGCTATAGTGCCTGTACCGGTATACAAATCGTAAACCACTTCATTGCTTGACAACCCGGCAAATTCACGGGCACAACAGTATAGCCGATAAGCCTGTTCGGAATTAGTCTGAAAAAATGAAACCGGACCTATCTTAAACTTTAGATTTTCCATGGTTTCCATAATAAACGGATTCCCTTTATATAATTGCACCGGCAAATCGGAAATAACGTCATTATGTTTGCTGTTGATCACATACATCAGCGAAGTGATCTGCGGAAATTTTGCCGAGAGATCATCAAGCAACGCGTATATTATTTCCCTTTCATCCGCATTGACTACCAGAATGACCATCACATCGCCAGAACTGGAATTGCGGATAACAATGTTGCGCAAAAAACCTGTCCAGCGGCGTACATCATAAAATTCGAGATGATTATTTTCGGCAAACGCCTTTATGGCAAGACGAATGGCATTGGAAGGCTCGGGCTGAAGAAAACAGGTATTGATGTCGAGCACGCGGTCGAACATCTGAGGAATATGAAAACCGAGGGCGTTCATATTACGCTGGAAAGGATCCTCCTGCGCCATATCTCCGTCCATCAGCCAACGTTTATTGGAAAAAGTATATTCGAGTTTGTTGCGGTAATACTGAGTGCGGGCTGATGCAATGATGGGCATTATATCCGGCATGGTAAACTTACCGATACGCTGGAAATTATCTTCTACCTGTTTCTGTTTATAAAATAATTGCCATTTATAATCCATATTCTGCCAACGGCACCCTCCGCATGTGCCGTAATGTTCGCAGAACGCTTCTACCCTCTTATCGGAATACTTATGAATTTTTAAAGCTATCCCTTCGCGGAATGATTTCTTTCTGCGGACAATCTTAATATCCACTACATCACCCGGAACAACAAACGGAACAAAAATCACAAGTTCGCCAACACGTGCCACCGCCTTGCCTTCGCTGCCCGCATCTATAATTTCTACATTCTCATAAATTACTACTTCACCTTGTCGCTTTCTCATAAAATGTCCGTATATTGAATTGTTTGTGCAAAGTTACACTTTATTCATTCATGGGTAGTATGCCCCTCGCCAGTCCATTTCTGAAATAGATTGACAAAAAAAACTTCAAACCTTACGAATCCCGAATCGCTAAGTTGTTTCTCCTTTAACCACAATAGGCACATTAGGGCACATAGAAATTAATTAAAATGTCGCTGCTTACTGCCTTCTGCTTACTGCTTTCTGCTTTCTGCTTTCTGCCTTCTGCCTTCTGCTTTCTGCCTTCTGCTTTCTGCTTACTGCTTACTACTTTCTGCCTTCTGTTTTCTACTTATAAGAGTCCCTTAGCGTAACAACCCTGAAATTACTTTTATTAATGGAATCGAGGTTAATGGGCTGGTGATTGATCGTATGAAAGTAAACGTCCACTTTATCGCCGGGAAGCATATCAAAATAATTATCGGAAAAGAAACCATCGGTGTCATCAATATTAAGGAAAACATTCTTGGCTAACTTATTTGTTGTTAAGGTAACCTTAAAGCCATCCATGGTTGCTTTTATTAGGTAATTTACTTTTGCTTCCGGTAAATCAAGTGTTTTGGGCGAAACAAAATAATGGATAGCTCTTGCCGTAAGGGTATCGTCCGAGAGCAAGCGGACTTCGAGGAGTAAATGATTCAGATCGGAACGACCGGTAAACCGATTAACATCGGCATCGTAAAAACAACGACTTACATTAGCCGGCATATTAACGGTTATCATGGTGTCCTTAATAGTCTTTCCATCAAAACCGCAAAGACGTAGTTGAAGTTTCCCGGAAAGGGAACTCAATAAATCGGAAACGACATAGATTTTCAATCTTCCACTATCTTCGGCGGGCGAAATAATTACCGGGGCAAAGGCTTTTTTAGCAAGATAATGCAAGGCTTTCCATCTTCCGTAATAATCGATACCCGACCACGAAACTACCGGCCAGCAATCGTTCAACTGCCAGTACAAGCTTCCCATGCAATAAGGTTTGGCGCGTCGTTGTGCTTCGATAGCCATGGTTATCCCTTTTGCCTGAAGCAACTGACTAACGTAAATATAATTATCCAGACTGTCGGGTATACGATAATCCCTTTGCATATATTCCCTGATCAGTTCATAACCTTTGGGATGTTTCTGATGCGTTTTCATGGCATCAGAATAAAGATAGCGTTCATCGGGAATAGTAAAGGAAACTATGGTTTTTTTATCGGGGAAACCCTGAAAGCCAAACTCGCTCATGAAACGGGGAACTTTTTTCGTAAAAACTTCAAAAGGCTCATCGCCCCACCAAACGCCCCAATAATGCGAATCGCCCTGCTTCATGCTTTCGGCACGCCCCCATCCTATCTGTGGCGACGACGAAACGTAAGGGGCAGCTGAATCAAGCTCTTCAACAAGCTCCGGTAACATCTTTTCAAAAATCTTCATATAATTATCCCAGATAGCCGTGGAATCATTGGCAGAATACCGGTATTGCTTTTTCCAGCCCCAGTTGTGCCAGCCTTCATCCATTTCGTTATTACCACACCATAATGCCATACAGGCATGATTGCGCAGCCGGATAATATTCTGAACGGACTCTTCTTTAATATTTTCAAGAAAATCGCTACCTTCCGGATACATAGCACAGGCAAACATAAAATCCTGCCAGACAAGGATGCCGTTTTCGTCGCATAAATCATAAAATTTATCCTTTTCGTAAGCACCACCGCCCCACACCCGTAGCATATTCATATTCGCTTCTTTTGCCGAATTTACAATGTCGGTATATTTTTGATCGGTTACACGGCTTAGAAAATTATCCGGAGGAATATAATTGGCTCCTTTCATAAACACAGGCACGCCATTCAGTTTGAAATAAAAACTCCTGCCCACAGCGTCAGAATCCTGAACCAATTGCAAGGTGCGTATGCCAATTTTCATCTCCAGCGTGTCGATATTTTGCGACGGTTTGTTTTCGGAAACGATAAATTGTAAATGATATAAATACGGTTCGCCCAAGCCATTTGTCCACCACAGCTTAGGACTTTCAATGGCAAAATCAATCTGCACGGAAGAAGTCCCAGAGTTTACCGGTTTTTGTGCCAGGACGATTCCGTTATTTGCATCCTTTACCAAAATGTTCATCTTTTGTGGTGCCGGTTGCTCTATGCTAAATTCAGCCGTAAACCGTGCCTCCTTATCCGTAACGCTATGTTGAACAACGTGAATATCTTTTATTTTAATATCATCCCAGGCTTGCAGATAAACCGGTTTCCATACTCCACAGGTAACAAAACGCGCTGCCCAGTCCCAGCCGAACTGGTAAGCCGCCTTACGCGTAAAAACCCCGGCACCCCCGGGCAAGGACTGAGGATATTTAATCGTTTTTTCCTTCCCGATACGAACCGGAGAAGCAAAACGAATAAATAACTGATTTTTGCCGGGCTTCAGATATTTTTTACAATCGGTATTCCAGCTACGAAACATATTATCCGCATCAAGCAGAAAATAACCATTGAGATAAACCTTGGCATAGGTATCCAACCCTTCTAATACCAACGAGATATGCTTTTTGTTCAGCAATGAAGCGTCGGCATCAAAATATACCTGATATTCCCAATCCTTATTTTCTATCCATTGCAAATCCGCTTCGTTATTACTGAAAAAAGGATCCTTGATCTGATGATTGTTCAGCAAATCGAGATGAACGCAGCCTGGAACACTGGCATTGCTCCATCGTATGCCTCCCACCTGACGGAATTGCCAGCCGGTAACAATTTCCTGTTTCGTAACCGAAGAAATATTCTGCGATAGAACAGGATAAGACCATGAATATCCGAGAAAAAAACACCAAAAACATAACGATATTTTACCCAAAGTGCGCATTTTCCTTTTTTTATGCAAATGTAAACGATAGATTGCAATTTCAAATGGTTTTCCGTCTTTCTCTTTTAAAAAAATCAGTTTTGAATAATGGATAATAGTATAAACCTGACAGGTTTTTGAAATCTGTCAGGTTTGCAACAAATAGCCAATGGCTAATTTACGAGCTATTGGGACGTAGCATAGCTATGTTCGACAGGTAACAGACTTTATGTTCTTTTATAAAAGAAATTTCTTAAAAAATAATTAAAAGAATCTCGATGATTAAATAAAACATTAACTTTGGTGTGTGAAAAATATAGATGTTAATTGATATTCGTTTTGTTAATTTATTAAATAAACACGCTTCTATACCAAACCTGACAGGTTTTTGAAACCTGTCAGGTTTAACCAAAAAATAAAATATGTTTGAACAAGCAAAATTAGAAAGATTATTGCTGCTTCTTATCCGGATGGGCGGACCTTTTGGAAAAACCCTTGCTGAATTAGCCGATAATATGGGATGTAGCGAACGAACCGTTTACCGATATATCCAAACGTTTAAGGATTGCGGATATGTGATAAACAACGAAGACGGATATTTCCGTATTACTGAATTTGAAAAGGGTAAAAAGTTATCCGATTTGCTACATTTCTCTGCCGAAGAATCGGAGTTGCTTTCGCGCGCCATCCATTCCATTGATTTCGACGGAGCGCTCAAAGAAAGCCTTACCATGAAACTGTATTCTCTATACAACAACAAGATGGTTCCCTATGCAATATTCAGTCCCGAGAAATCGGAAAACATCATTAAAATCTGCGAAGCCATCCGTCAGAAAAAACAGGTTCTGCTTAACGATTACAGTTCGGCAAACAGCCATAATGTGAGTACACGCCTCGTCGAACCTTTTGATTTTACCACCAACTATTTCTCCGTCTGGTGCTACGAAAACGAAAAACAATGCAATAAACAATTTAAGGTATCGCGTATCAATTCGGTAAGCATACTCGATCAGGGTTGGGAATATGAAAACAAACATCAGAAAATTTTTACCGATGTATTCCGCATAGCAGGTACTGAACAACAAACCATCAAACTTAAATTGGGTATACGCGCACACAACCTGCTTATTGAAGAATATCCTTTGGCAAAAAATTTTATACAAACGCTCGGCGACAACTTTTTGTTTGAAGCTCCGGTTTGCAGTTTCGAGGGCGCAGGTCGCTTTGTCCTCGGACTTTTCGATCAGTTGGAAGTTATCGAAAATGAAAATTTCAAAGATTTCCTGCGAAAGAAAATAAATTTAATGAAAATTTAATCATTGTCATTAATTGTCAAAAGGTACTGTTTTCTTTGCATTAATAAACATGACAGGTTTCAAAAACCTGTCTGGTTTTCAAAAAAAAAATACCTATGGAAAAAAAACATTTTAATCATTTTCATGTAGCAGGTTTTACCTTCTATGACGGGCCTGTCGTTTTTGAAGAACTAAAGATAGGAACTCCGTTGCGGCTTGTTCCCGAAGCCAACAACACTTACGACGGACATGCCGTAGCCGTTTATTATAAGGAACATAAAATAGGATTTGTCCCTCGCAACGAAAATAACGCCCTAAGCAAACTATTACTGCTGGGGTACGACATTTTTGATGCCCGCATCCAGCGAATTTCGCCAAATGAACAGCCCGAAAACCAGTTGCAGGTTATTGTTTATCTGTTGCCTGCAAATAAAACCGTTTAACACAAAAACCGACTGGTTTCAAAAATCTGTCGGGTGTCAACATTTATAAAAGAAATTACTTAAAAAATAATTGAAATAAACTCGATGATTAAATAAATTATTATTTTTGGAGTGTAAATCTGAGTATAAACCAGACAGGTTTTTGAAACCTGTCTGGTTTGCAAAAAAAACCATGTTATGCGATTCAAACTTTCCCTACAACCAGCGTTATCCAGTCCCAAACAAAAGCATTTGTCTATCCCATTCAATTACCAGTATGGTTTATCGTCGTTTATATATAATACCTTATTCAAAGGCGATAATGCGTTTGCCACCTGGTTGCATCAAAAAGGATATGATTATGAAAAACACCGTTATAAATTATTTACTTTTTCGCAACTGATACCAGCCAAAGGCGGCTACATCATTCAGGAGGACAAAATGATATTAAACGGGTCGCCGGTAAGTTTGTATATCTCCTTTTTAGCAAAAGAAGCCATCGAACCCTTCATCATCGGTTTATTCAACGATCAGTCATTCTTTCTGGGTACCTTCCCCGACGTAACCGTATTCAGGATAAGCAGTATCGAAAAACTTCCCGAGCCAACCTTTAAGGACAAGATGACTTTTCGTACGCTGTCGCCAATGGCAGAAAGTAATATGATGATACGAAATGATAAGGCCATTGCAGAATACCTGTCGCCGGAAGACCAACAGTTTGCTCCCCTCCTATTGCAAAACCTCTTACGAAAGCATAATGCCTTTCTTGAAAAAGAAAATTCCGCAACGCTGCCGGAATTACCAGAGGGTTGTAGTATGACGGTGATAAGCAAACCCAAGAAAAAGATTATTACCATTAAAGAAGGAAGCAGCAGCGAATCAAAAATAAGAGCTTATCTGTTCGATTTCGCCCTTAAAGCGCCGGTTGAGTTAATCAAAACCGGTTATTATGCCGGTTTTGGAGAAAATAATTCACAGGGGTTTGGATGTGTTGAGTTTATTGCCGAAAAAGGAACATGAAAATGAATAAAAACCTTCAAGGTTTTGAAAACCTTGAAGGTTTAACAGAGATTAAAAAATGAATATCAAAAATTTTTATAAATCAATTACCGGTTTTGCCCCCTATCAATATCAATTGAAAGTGGCAGAACTATTACTGTCTGGAAAAAATGTGATTCTTACCGTTCCAACAGGTGCAGGAAAAACATGGGCTTCAATTATACCATATTTATACGCGAGGCAAAACAAAATGATCACCTTTCCTCAAAAGATGATTTATAGTTTGCCTTTACGAACATTAGCAAACTCGATTTACTCCGATGTTTCAGATGTGCTACAGAAGAATACGGAATTTGACAATTTGACCTCTATTCATACCGGCGAATATAAAAACGACGAACATTTTGAAAACGACATTATATTCTCAACCATTGATCAGACATTGAGTAATTTTCTCTGTTTTCCTCTTTCCTTATCCAAACGACAAGCGAATATCAATGCCGGTGCATTAGTCGGAAGCTATTTGATATTTGATGAATTTCATTTACTTGACCCAAAATTATCAATGGCAACAACTTTAGGCACATTGAAGATTCTGGGCAATTTGTGTCGATTTTGTATTATGACGGCAACTTTGAGCGAAAAATACATTAACAAATTGAAGTCTGCAATTAATGCCGAAGTTGTCACAATAGATAACTTTCCTGGAGACGTGATAAAAATAAATTCATTAAAAGCACCCAAAGGTAAAGATATTAAAAAGACAGTTATAGTAGCAGAAGGCACAATAAACGCAGAAACAATTTTAAAACGCCATAACAAGAAAACAATTGTCATTTGCAACCGGGTAGAAAAGGCGCAGCAACTTTATAACGAAATAGTAGCTTCAGACCTGACAGGTTTCAAAAACCTGTCAGGTCTAAATAAAACGAACATCATTTGCCTCCATTCCCGTTTTTTCGATGAAGACCGCAAAAAGAAAGAGAAAGATTTAAAAAGGTTGTTTGGCAAAGACAACACTAAAAGTGCCATTCTTATTTCGACTCAAGTGATTGAAGCCGGAATGGATATTTCATGCGATACCATGCATGTCGAAATTTCGCCAATTAATTCTTTTTTACAACGCGCTGGACGATGCGCCCGATGGAAAGGCGAATACGGTGAAATATATGTGTATGATATTTTAGAGTTGGAAGAACGTGAAAAATTAGAAATAAAAACGGCAAATGAAGAGGAAGAAAAACAAAGAAGAGCAATTAACAACAAATATTTACCCTACGATAAACAGCTTTGTGAAGTAACTCTTGAAAAACTAAAAGCAACAACTTATATCAATCAAGATATTTCGCAACAATTAGTTGATAAAATACTAACCAATCAAGAATTAAACGGTTATTCGTTAATTGTTCAGGGCGATTTTAATCGCTCAAAGATTCAACAATCGTGGGATATCTGCGAAAAGAATATGTATTCGCAAACCATCCGCGATATTCAGAATATCGAAATTGCAATCATTGATTATGAATTTGAAAAGGACAAGAACTTTTTCCCATATAAATACCAAACAATCGGTTTGTATAAATGGTCGTTCATCAAATGGGCTAAAGAGATTCTTGCGGCAAATGAAGATGTGATTTTTATTGCTGAAAGCAACAGAGATAGCCAATTTATAGATTGGGATACATTAGATAATGAAGGATTCAAATTAAAACCAATCAACGATCCATACTTGCTCAAGAGTTGTTTCGATACCGTTTTTGTAGATAAATCCATATTTAAATATACTTCTGGGGCTGGCCTCGAATTAGGTGCAGGAACTACTTGCTCTCCTTTGAAACCATGCGATAAAAAAGAAAAGGAAATCATAGAATATAAAAAAGATACCTTCTGGCAGCATAACAAAGCAATCATCGGATGTTACGAGCAGCTTTTAAAACCCAAATTACAATTTACCTTTAAACAATTAGATGAATATTGGGGTGAAATAATTGATTGGGACAAATTGATAAAAGCCATGATTTGTCTGCACGACTATGGCAAGTTAAATATTGAATGGCAAAAACGGATGAAATGTTTGCAGGAGCTCAAGGCAAACGGAAGCTACAACCCAGAGGAGGTATTAGCTCACAGCGACTTTAACGAATTAACAGATAAAGAAATTGAAAAACAAAGTGGAGCAAAGAACAAACCGCCACATGCGGGTGTTGGAGCATTTGTTGCACTTGAAATTCTTGGAAACTATTTGAACAATGAAAGAAAAATCAAAAACATTTTATTCCCAATTGATAGTGCCATATTAAAGCATCATTCTCCTTATACAATAAATTTTTCGGATTTTAAAATTGATAAGCATGAGTTTGAAACTTTTATATATTTATGGGAAAAAGAAGTAAACCTACAAATTAAAGATCAGTCAAGACTTCATCAAATGAAACAAATTGCTATTGATCGCTTCATAATAAATTCAAGGACAGACAACATTGGAATTGTAATTTATTTCCTTCTTGTCAGAATCTTACGATTATGTGATCAAGAAGCGACGAAAGAAGTAGACACATATTTAAATTAAAATAATTATGTATCAGAACAAGTATTACATAACAAAAAGATCAGGCTTCTACCAAGATGCTTTAGTACTATATGGTCTAGCTCGGCTACTGGATTTAATTATAAATGCAGAACGAAATGAAAAGATCGAAATTATTCTCAAAGACAATGGAATATATTACGAAATTGAAATTGTAGATTATTCTCTAACAGAAGATGATGTTATTAAATTTTGTATTAATCCTAAAATTGGTTTCGATTATGTCTTTCAAGAGAGCAAAAAGGGAACAAACATGCCAAAACATCCAAAAACTGGTGAAGAATTAAACTTGAATTTTATCGACATTCAAAAAGAATGGGAAAAACTAAAAAACCAATCTTCCGAAAACTCAGAAAAGGTACAAGCCGTAAATCCAGATTTTTCAATTTATGCCCTTTTAAGTCACTTTTCAATTGAGTTCTTAGCTAAAGAACATGATGCAGGCTCAACGCAAGGCGGAATGTTTACAAGAACATTTCTTCAATTATTTTTAAATCAGAACAAATATGAAGGTTTTATAAAAGCAATACTATCACAATTTTCAAAACCAAATGTGTTTGATGAACAAGAATTCAATGCAATTGCATTCCCTAAAAGAAATGATAATAATGAAAAAATAAAATACTACACTCTTGGAAAAGGTCATAAAATTGAAAATACAACCTTTAATCAACTCATTAGTCCACCATCATCTAAAGGTATAAATAGCAATAAGCCTAGATTGACAGAACTTTCTGGTGATCCAAATTTATTAATCGAATATTTGAAGGTATTAGGTTGTTTTGAAGGTATGTATAGCATAGGCGGTTCCGCTGATTTTGATGATTATAGAGTATATGTTTGCGAACCCAAAGATATTCACCTCTCAATGCAGAGAATGGTGATGAAGGCTTTTAAAAAAGGTTTTTTTTCTAATAGTTCAATAAAAGGAGATATTCTTTCTGAGCTTTTATTCTCAAAAGAAATAATCAAACATTCTGAAGAGCTTCAAGAACAATTTCACTTTAGCTTTGAAAATATCTTTTCTCCAAAAAACTATGTAAGTGGTTTCTTCGTGTGTCATTATATGACAATCAAGAAATCACCGCCAAAAAAACATGCGCCAATAAATCTAGCTTACCTAAAAATTCCAGTTTTCATCAATGCTAAAACAATCGGGGACGCAAATGATTGGGTTGAAATTATTAATGAACTCATTTCTATAACAAGAAGCATTAAGGGGTCTCAAAAGAATGAAGAAGCTGGCGATGCCATACAAGGATTAGATAAACTTCGAACTTATATAAGTTCTTCAAGAATAGAATCATTTCTTGATTTTCAATTCTGGTACTCACAATATTTAATGTTTGCATTCAATAAAAAACAACAAGATCCAAAATGGTTTGTAAAAACATTTAGAACAGATACATTAAACAAATTATTTAAAAATATGACCATGAACAATTTTAAAATTTCTGAAATCATCTCCAATGAGGGATTTAAGAAAGTGGCATACGCCATCAGAAAAAGTACCGTAACGCTACAGTACACCCCTAAAGACCAACGCAAATTTGAAATTCGCTATGGACTTGCACAAACGCTACAAAACAAATCAAAATCTCCAACTGATATGGCCGAATTCATCGGCGAATTCATTGGTATCTACAATGCCGAAACGGCAAGAAATGTCGAAAAAACAGGTAAAATTTTACGGGCAAATGTTAAGGATAATGACCTTAACCAATTCTATGAACTTTTAGATAAATACCCATCGAAGGTTGTTGGGGCATTGCTTGCATCATATGGTTTTGCTTTAACCGAAAAAGAAGCATCTAAAACAGCAAGTGAAAACATTACAACGGAAGTTGAAAATAACGAAGAAAACTAACCAATAAAATATTTTAAATCATGAAGAAACAAATTGCATCCATTTCAATCAGCGGTGAAATCACCCTGAACATGCACTCTTTGAATAATGAAGGGGGTGAAGGAAATCAAATTATGACACGCCAGTTGACCATTATTGACAAAGATGGTCAAGAGCACACCGTGAATGGAATTAGCGGGGATATGTTTAAGCACATTCACGCCGGACATTTAGTTAATTATTGCATCGATAACGGAATTGAACTAAGTCAGTATTCCAAAGCATTAAATCCAAACCGAATTTCTTCAGCAGAGTTATTAAACTATATTACTGAAAGTAAAAAGAAAAATGAAAAAGCAGGTATAGTCATTGATGCACTTATTAACTCTTGCGCTGTTTGCGATACGCATGGAATATTGATTACCGATAAAGTTGGAGATAACAAAGACAGTTCAAATACACCACGTAAATCAGTTATTGAATTTGGTTGGACAATTGGAATACCCGAAAAGAATAATACCGAAACTTACTTGCACACAAAAATAGTTCATAGTTCTACCGGGGTAAAAGGAGAGAGTTCCAATGAAGGCCAAAACATTTTTCACCGCCCTGCTAATCATGGGGCTTATGCTTTTGTCTGTAATATAGACACCTATCGAATTGGGTTTAATGATATTGACAGAAATTATGCTATTGATGACAACAAACGAATAGCTCGTTATAAAGCAATACTCCAATCATTATTAAGTTCTTTTTTGAATCCTCGTGGTGCAATGACCAGTAGTCAAAAACCTCATATTACCGATTTCAAGGGAGTTGTTACCTATTCAGAAAAATTAATTCCGGCACCAACAATTAGCTCTATTAATCCTGATTATGTTGAGGAAATTGAAACAATAACTTCTAACTTAAATGAAATTGAATCGGGCGCAATTACCGCTTTAAGGTTTAATGGGCTTGGTGAGCTATCAGGAATTATCAAGAATTTAATTGCCGAGGAACCATATAAACTGAGCTGAAAATGAAGTTTTCTGTCATATACCAGCCAACAAACCTGTTCTCGTTAAAAGAAAGCAATTCGACCAATTCGGGAGCAAAATCTTTGCTGATACCTTCGCCTTATTCTATTAAGATGGCCATATTTAATCAGGCAATTACCATTGATGGCAAAGACGTTTTTGAAGAAAAAAAAAGTAAAGAGTTTGTTTTTATTAAAGATTCCCAGATTTCTTATCATGTTTCAGGTAGTTTTTGTATTAATAATTGCTTCGTAACAATTCAATCTTTGAGAGATGGAACATATCGGGGAAAGCCTTCTTTTCGCGAGTACACCTATCTCTCTGATAATATTGAAATCATTTTTGAAGTAAAAGATGAGGCTTCAAAGCAATATTTACAAAAATACCTTCACCGGATAAACTATTTTGGTAAACGGGGTTGCTTCTTTCAGTTTGTTGGCTATCGGGACAACCCGAGCGAACCTAATGTAAAAGAATTCAATGTTTCAGAATTTTCTCCGGGTATATTACAAGAGTTTGATGATATTTCGCCCAAAGCAGATTTTAAAAATGTAGACAACTTTGATTCTGCAAATGCGCAAAGGGATAAAAAAATTCTCATAATTCCTGTTCAGAATATGAATTCATCGAAATCTTATACACACTATCGATGTTACTAAATTATTAACCAGACCTATTTTGTGGAATCAATTAAAATCCTGGTCATCCTGTAATCACATAAACCTTCAAGGTTTCAAAAACCTTGAAGGTTTACAATTAAAATCCTGTTCATCCTGTAATCCTGTCAAAAAAAAATACTTCTTCCCTATCGCTCTTTGACATCCTGTACTTAAAAAAAATCGCCATAAATGATATAAATCTGGCAGGTTTAAAAAAAAATTTGTCAGATTTATTTATTTTTTTTTTACATTTGTTGCGGATATTTTCAGGCGGTGAATCAAAAGCCTGATACCCGGAAACTCGTATGAATTTTTTTTGAGCAATCATGATTCAAAAAGATAACAGATACGGCAGAAAAGGCGACTTTAACCGTTTGCAGACATGCTCCGGCATGATGGGAACGGATTCCAACGAGTGTAAAACATGCCTCCGGGTCCCGGTAACGGGTTTCCATAAAATGAAAACGTGCCTACGGTTCCCGGTAACGGGTTTCCATAAAATAAAAACGTGCCTCCGGGTCCCGGTGATGGGTTTCCATAAAATTAAAACGTGCCTCCGGTTCCCGGTAACGGGTTTTCATAAAATTAAAACGTGCCTCCGGTTCCCGGTAACGGGTTTCCATAAAATAAAAACGTGCCTCCGGTTCCCGGTAACGGGTTTCCATAAAATAAAAACGTGCCTCCGGTTCCCGGAGGTGGATTTCAATAAGTTTAAAACGTGCTTCCCGGTCGCAGCGATGGATTTTTATCCGGGAAAAACGACCTGCAATAAGATAAAAAATTCATTTTTTCTATTATAATTCACTAAGTATTAACCTAAATCATGTGTAATGATTATTAAAATTAATTTTTCGATTCTTCAGCACAAAGATTTACATACTTTTGGTAAACTGTCGCTGGATATTTTTAAAGGAAAGAACTTGAGTGGTACAGGCGTTGAAGTTTTCGTTACCCGTGCCGGCACATCCTACACTAACTTTGAAAAAGCGTTTGAACGTGAATTAAAAAATCCTTTGACCCCGGTATTGGCGCAAAAGGATTCCGAACGCGATGATGCTTTTTATGCTTTTCGTTCCTATGTTGAAGCTGGCTCGTTTCGTACAAAAGAAGGATGGAATGTGGCGGCTGCAAAAATTCTTGATGTTGTACGCCGTCATGGCTGGCAAGCGCCTAACTTCAGTTACAAAGCCGAAACATCCGCCATTACCAGCATCATTGCAGAACTTCGTACCGGCTATACTGCCGAACTAACCCTTTTGTCGGCTACCGAACTGCTGGATGAACTGGATACATCCGAAAAGGCATTCGAAACCGTACAAAAGGAAATGCTTACACAACCGCAACCGGAAGGACTTACCATAGGCGGAACCCGTCCGGCGCTGGTTAACGACCTTAATTCATTGTTCAACATGGTAGGTTTGCAATGCGAAGCTACGAGTAACCCTGAATTATTAACCATTGAAAACAGCCTGAACGAACTTATCACCCTTACGTTAACGGCAGCCCGTGCCGCCGCTACCCGTAAAAACAACAAAACGGGGGAACCGCCTGCAACGCCACAACCGTAAACCGGATAAAACCCTCAAGGTTTTTAAACCCTCAAGGTTTTAAAAACCTTGAGGGTTTATCTTAAACTTAATTACGCTATGCCCAATCCAAAAATCCCCTTAGAACCAGATCGTTTTTACCATATCTACAACCGGGGCATTAACGAATGTCCTATTTTTAAGGAAACGACCAATTATGAATATTTTCTGGCATTATACGATAAATATATTTTACCTATAGCCGATACTTATGCATGGGTATTAATGGGTAACCATTTTCATCTGTTAGTACGGATCAAAAACATATCATCTTTATCAAACCTAAACCTTGAAGGTTTCGAAAACCTTCAAGGTTTAAATATCGGAAAACGCATCAACCAACAATTTTCCAACCTTTTTAATGCCTATACAAAAGCATTTAATAAAAAATATAATCGTACCGGAAGCTTACTTGAACATACATTCCGCCGGAAACCTATCGAAAGCGAATCTTATCTTAAGCAAGCCCTCATCTATATCCACAACAACCCAGTGCATCATGGGTTCTGTGCTCATCCCCTGGAATACCCTTGGAGCAGTTACCTGAGTTGCATTTCCATTAAACCAACTAAGCTGCAACGTGAAACCGTAATTGGCTGGTTCGACGATCTGGCAAATTTCAAAACAGCACACGAGCAGAAAATAGATGTGATAGCTATTGAAAACTGGTTAAAAATTTAAAATTGTAAGACCCTCAAGGTTTTTAAAACCTTGAGGGTCTATTAAAAAACATGAAAAAACTTTCCCCTTCTATTATTAACGAAATTGCCCAGTCTCTCGATTGCGGACTGGTTTGTTTCCTGAATCCCGATACGCTTGAACTGGTAGAAATACCTACCGACGTTCTCGAAGGAACATTTGATGATGAAGATTCCCTGAAAGAAATTCAACGCATCGAATATGAATGGAAAAAAATAATCAGGATCAACCCTCTGGAATCTGGTGAATCATTTGAAATAATGAAGCGTTTCGTAGAAGAAATCGTAAACAACCTTCATTTAAAATCCAAACTACAGAATATTCTGGAAGGTAAAAAACCATTCAGAAATTTTAAAAATGCTACTGATGGATCGGATTACCGTCAGGCCTGGTTCGACTTCAAACAACAATGCCTTGAAGAATATGTAACAGACTATTTACAAAATCCAGATCCGGAACCCTCAAGATTTTAAAAACCCTGAGGGTTTTACTAATCCCAAGCATAAACAAACATGTCGAAAACAGCGCTTAAAAAACATTTAAACTCGCTCACCAAAGAGCAGATTATAGAACAAATACTCAAAATTTACGATTTGTTTAAACCGGTAAAGGAATATTACGATTTTTATATGAATCCTAACGAAAAAGCCCTTTTTGAAAAATACCGGAATATTATCATTAATGAGTTTTATCCCAAGGGGAAGTCTACAGAACCTAAGATCCGGTTTTCGGTAGCCAAAAAGGCTATCGCCGATTTCAGCAGTTTTAAACCTTCACCAAAGTTAATCGGCGATTTAATGATAACGTTTGTAGAGCTGGCTTGTAAATTCACTCACGATTATGGCGATATGTGGGAACAATTTTACGACAGTACATCCAACAATTTTGAACGGGTTCTGCAATTCATGCAAAAAAACGACATGCTGGCGGACTTTAAACTTCGTTGCGAGCAATGTTTGAGATATGCCAAATCCTGTGGTTATGGTTTCTCCGACGATATGAGAGAAATATTTTATAGCTTCTATGGAGAATGAAAATAAAAAACCGAGACCCTCAAGGTTTTAAAAACCTTGAGGGTCTTGTTAAATAAAAAATAATTCATATTTTTCCAGCCTTCTTGTTATAAATTCTATTTTTGAATTTTAACATTATAACCAATAATCACATGGCAAAAAAAAATAATGGCAAAGTAATTCAAATGCTTAACCCCGAAAATTACATCAGGCAAAAAGCACGTACACTGCCCGTGTACGAATGTCTGATCAATACCGGATGGAAAGAGTCGCAGATGGCCAGCCTCGTTGTTGCACGACAACATACCAACGGCAACATTACGGCAGGCCTTTATCTGGTCGATCTGGCCTGTATGGGCGTAAAAAACACCTTATGGTTTTTCAATATCCCTGTGCCGGAGTATAGGGAAAACCTCGAACGTTTTATGGAAATGAAAGATAATATTGATAAAATTGATTATACACTGGCACATAACATCGTCTATGCAAGCCTCGAGTTTGCCGACGATTATGAATTCAAACCGCATAAGGACTTCACCTCGGTTACCCAATATATTCTCGACGAAGATACCGATAAAATTCCCATTATTGAAATAGAATGTGGTGTTGACGGCTTGCCCGCTTATATGCCGGGGCCCTTGCACAGCGACAGCAAAGCCAAACAGGTAATTGCCCACCTTGAACGGGTCGCCGGGCACGGAAATTACTACCTGCTCGATGAAGAAGGGTCTATTATTAACGATGAGGAGGATGACTCCGATGAAGAAGAGGATGAATTTACAGATATGTCGCTGGAAGACAAAAGAAATGAATTTGTTGGGTGTTTTAAAAGAATAAACCAGTTGAGCGACGACGAAGCGGAAAGATTTTTCGCATTAAACCAATCCATTATTGATGATGTGCTTGACTTTGACAAGTACGATGAATACATTGATGTTTTTAATCAGGAATTGTCGGAAATTGAAGTGGATGAAGATACCATACCCGATGAAATGCTGGGCGTTGAACCGGGCGGGGATCCATTACCGTCTGAAGTGAAAGAGCAATTTGTTAAAATACTTGATAGGACTTCCGATTTGAAAAAGATAAAAAAACAGCTCATCAGGTTCAGAAAGAATCCCGGAACTGAAGCAGCGTCTGCCTATCTCGATTTGATAGTAGCTAATATGGAAGAAGCAAAAGCATACAATGCCTTGCTGGAAACTACAGCGGAAAAATATCCCCGCTACGGACTGGTTCAGATGCAATGGGCAGAGACAAAAATCGATGCTAAAATCTCAGGGGCTGAAGAAAATATTTTATACCAGTACAACTATTTTTTCCCGGACAGAGATTCTATTCATTCACAGGAGTTTTTTAGCTATCTTCACATACGTACGCTGGTTATTGCCCACGAGGAAAACATCGAAAAACTTGAGGCATGGAAAGATATCCTGTTCGATTATCAAACCAATAAAATGGATCTCGTTTTATTAAGCGGCATTATTACTATGCTTCAGATTGCACTGATAGCCGATCTGTTGAAAATTGAATAGCATCTGCAACCTGTCAGCGTCGGTACGACCTGACAGCGTTGAATATGAGAAAATATGAATTAAAAACGAAAAAAAATGAACCTTGCTAATTTTGAAAATCAGATATCATCCGAAATATTCGATCGGGGTTGTGATTATTTTGAAAACGGGTACGTTGGCAATTTACAACAACTAAGTTCGGGGAAATGGGAAGCTGAGGTTGAAGGAAATTATGGCGATTATACCGTTGAAATCGGCCTTGACAATAATGGGAACATCGAAGATTATTCCTGTAACTGTCCTTTCGATGGCCCGGTTTGCAAACATGTTGTGGCTGTATTATTGGCAATACGGAAAGAACAAAAATCAGCAAGCTCGAAACCAAATGCCAAAAAGGATACTCCCGAGTGGAAAAGCATTATTGAGAGCATACCGGAAAAAGAACTCCGGAGTTTTTTGCTCGGCTATGCCAAAAACCATCGGGAATTGCAGGACGAACTGGTGATTAATTTATCGACTTCCCCTAAAAAAATTGATATCCCCAAATACCGGAAAATGATTGCGCATACATTTGCTGCCATGGAGGGAAGACATGGTTTTATTGAATACCGCGATACTTATGCAGCCATGCACCCTGTTTATAATTTGCTCGGAAAAGCTGACGAACATTTGACAAAAGGGAATTTGCATGAAGCTTTTAGTATTGCAGCCGCTGTTGCACCTGAATGCCTGGATGCTATTGAGAGTATGGACGATTCCGACGGAGAATGTGGCGGAGCCATAAACGAGGCTTTCGGAACGGTCGACAAGATACTAAACGCTTGCAACGACGTGCACCTTGCTGATGCTATTTACGACTGGCTGCTTGAACAGGTTCAAAACCGCGATTATGATAATTATGGTTGTGCCGATGAGCTTGAACCTATTTTCTTTAACTGGGCTAACAATCAGTCCAGGACTGAGAAAGCTTATCAATTTATCGAAAAACAATTGGCCGCTTTGGAAAAATCAAACGACTGGAGTTCCCGATATCGATTGACAAAATATTTGACATACAAAATGGAGCTTCTTAACAAAGAAGGTAAACAGGCCGAAGCTGACCGGATAATTGAGGATAACATTCATCTTAGCGATTTTAGGAAAATGAAAATAGAACAGGCGCTGAACCAAAACGACTATCAGGCAGCTATCCTGCACATTCATGAAGGTATTATGCAAGCCGAAAAAGATAATTCTCAGGGAATAGTTCACCAGTTCAAAGATCAACTCCTCGATATTTATAAAAAGCAAAAGGATCAGGAAAATATCCGCAGGCTGTCAAAAGAATTATTTCTGAATAACAGGAATTCAATTAATTATTACCAAACTTATAAAGGAACATTCAACGCTGCAGAGTGGGTTGGCAAGTGCGAAGAAATCATCAGTGAATTGCAAAAAGACAAAAAGAAGAGTCATTGGGGGCCAATTTTCCTGTCGGAGCTGTCTGCAATATATATTGAAGAAAGTATGTGGGATAGGTTGTTCGAAGAAGTGGCTAAAAGTAAGTCAATTAATATTATTGACGGGTATTCGAAATATCTGGCACCTCATTATTCCAATGAGTTAATCCTTCTTTACCGGGATGCCATTTTGAAATATGCCGAAAATACCGGCCGGAATATTTATTCCGAAATAGTCAGATACCTTAATAATATGGCAAATTTGCAGGGAGGCAAAGACAAGGCAAAAGAGCTGGTAAAACAACTGTTGGAAACATATAAAAACCGCCCGGCAATGAAAGAGGAGTTCCGAAAGTTAAACTGGTAATCATTCTCTTATTCATTCATCCATTATGAACACAACCGGAACTCATTTTAACTACTACATGCTTTGCCACCGCAAGCTCTGGCTTTTTGCCAATGGCATTACCATGGAACACACCTCCGACCTGGTGTATGAAGGCAAACTCATTCATGAAGAAAGCTATCCCCAACGATCGGAACGCTACGAGGAGATAGAAATCGGAGGGATAAAGATTGATTATTATGATGCGAAAAACAAAATCATTCACGAGGTAAAAAAATCGGATAAGGTGGATATTGCCCATGAATGGCAATTGAAATACTATATTTATGTCCTCCGTCAAAACGGCATCGAAGGTGTAACCGGCATCCTCGAATACCCTAAGCTGCGTAAAACCGACGAAATACTATTGAGCGAACGCGACATCGTTGAGATAGAAGAAATGACCAAAAAGATAGAAGAACTTATCTGTTCCGAACAATGTCCACCGCGGATAAAAATGGGAATTTGCAAAAACTGCTCCTATTTCGATTTTTGCTGGAGCGGAGAACAGACAGGATACCAGGATTTACAAGGTTTACAGGATAATAATATTCCATGTTAATCCTGTTAATCCTGTCAAAAATAAATAACCTGTTAATCCTGCAAACCCTGTAATCCTGTCAAAAATAAATAACCTGTTAATCCTGCAAACCCTGTAATCCTGTCAAAATATTAAACCTGTTAATCCTGTAAATCCTGTAATCCTGTCAAAACATTAAACCTGTCAATCCTGCAAATCCTGTAATCCTGTCAAACCAAAATAAAAACTACAAATTATGTTACATCAAGAGATAACTCACAAAATAATTCAGTCAGCCTACAACGTACACAACACTTTAGGCGCTGGTTTTTTAGAAAAGGTATATCACAATGCCTTAGTAATAGAACTTCAGGAAGTAGGTTTACAGGTAGAATCCCAGTTTCCTGTTCCTGTATTTTATAAAAACAAACAGGTAGGCGATTATTACGCCGATTTATTGGTAGAGCAATGTATAATTGTAGAATTGAAAGCCATTGAACAACTCCATCCTTCTCATGAAGTCCAACTTGTAAACTATCTGGTTGGAACAGGAATAGATATAGGATTGCTTATTAACTTCGGGACATCAGTAGAAGTAAAACGCAAATTCAGAATTTATAAAAAGAAACAAACAAATTCAAATGAATAAGCCTGTCAATCTTGCAAGCCCTGTAATCCTGTCAAAAATAAATGGTATCAATCCTGCAAACCCTGTAATCCTGTCTAAAATAAATGGTGTTAGACCTGTAAATCCTGTAATCCTGTCAAAAATAAATAACCTGTAAATCCTTCAAACCCTGTAATCCTGTCTAAAATAAATGACCTGTCAATCCTTCAAACCCTGTAATCCTGTCAAAAAAAATGAAGAAAACCTATTACCTTTTCAATCCCGGCCGCCTCTCGCGCAAAGACCAAACCCTGAAATTTCAACCCGTTGATGAAGAAGGCAACGAACTGCAACCCCGTTACCTTCCGGTAGAAAACGTGGATGATCTCTACACCTTCGGCGCTTTGGATGCAAACAGCGCCCTATATAATTTCCTTGGCAAAAACGATATAGCCGTTCATTTCTTCGATTATTACGAAAACTATACCGGTTCCTTTATGCCCAGAGATCAGTTGCTCGCCGGCAGAATGCTTATTTCACAGGTAAAACATCACACTGAGAAGGCCAAACGTATCTGCATCGCCCGCAAATTTATCGAAGGAGCCGCATACAACATGGTGAAAAACCTGAAATATTATAACAACCGCGGAAAAGACATGTCGCCTTTCATCGAACCTATGGAGAAATATGCGGAGAATATCGCCTCCATTTCCGATGTGGACGAACTGATGGGAACCGAAGGAAACATCCGCAAGACGTATTATGATGCCTTTGATTTAATTCTTAACGATTTTTCGATGGACGGACGAAGCAAACAACCTCCAAGAAACGAGGTGAACGCTTTGATTTCGTTCGGGAATATGATGTGCTATTCGCAATGTCTGCGGGCCATTCACCAAACACAACTTAATCCCACCATCAGCTATCTGCATACTCCCGGCGAACGCCGTTATTCGCTGGCGCTTGACGTAGCCGAAATATTCAAACCTATCCTGGTAGACAGGGTTATTTTTAAAGTGTTAAACAAACGCGAACTTCAGAAAGAAGACTTCGATATTCAGCTTAACCGTATTTTACTGAAAGAAAAAGGAAAGAAAAAATTCATCGAGTCGTTTGAAAACCGTTTAACCGAAACCATACAACACCGTGCATTAAAACGGGAAGTGAGCTACAAACATCTTATTAAACTCGAATGCTACAAACTCAGCAAGCATATATTGGAAATAGAAGAATATAAACCTTTTAAAATGTGGTGGTAAGGAAACTGCGGATTGTACGGATTGTGCAGATTGAATAGATTGTTCTGATTAAAAAAAATTGACTGCCTACGCAACCCATACTATCTGCACACTCCTTACAATCCATTCAATCTTTAGATTATGTATATAATATTAGTTTACGACGTAGGTGAAAAGCGTGTCGGAAAAATGCTTAAATTGTGCCGCCAATACCTGAACTGGATACAGAATTCCGTTTTTGAAGGCGAAATAACCGAAGTAAAGTTAAAAGAATTAAAATTCCGGGCGCAAGCGATAATGGATACAGAAACAGACAGTTTAATAATGTTTAAAACCCGGCAGGAGAAATGGTTAGAAAAAGAAATTGTAGGAAAAGAACGGTCATCACTGGATAGATTTTTGTAGTGATAGTCGTCGAAGCAAAAAAGAATGCTCGCATTAATTATTTTTAAATAAATTTTTAAGCTTAAAAGTTCTTTGACATCCTGAAAAACAAACGATTTTATAAATTGTCGAAACCCGGTACTTTTAATAGTATTAAGGAACGACGATTTTTGATAGAAATTTTTACTATTTTTGCGTCGAATAAAAGCTGGAAATCAGCTTTTTATTTTAGCCAAAAAAACGGCTCCTAATCGCACCATACTGGAATTGAAACCTGTTGCTACTAATACGGAGGTTATAACCTCTTCATTACTCCTAATCGCACCATACTGGAATTGAAACATTACCAGGTTGGTTAAAGAAAGCGATTTAATTAATACTCCTAATCGCACCATACTGGAATTGAAACCGATTGGCTAATGAAAAAAGAGGTTACGGGCGACTGCTCCTAATCGCACCATACTGGAATTGAAACTCGTCTTGCCACCTTGCCACCCTTGTTTAGCTATGTTCTCCTAATCGCACCATACTGGAATTGAAACCACAAACACTCAGGTATATTAAAGCTACGGTATCCGATCTCCTAATCGCACCATACTGGAATTGAAACGAGCAACATTTCCCCAAGTGTTTTGAGTAGAATTCAACTCCTAATCGCACCATACTGGAATTGAAACTCAAAAGTGAATTTGCCCGTCCACATTTCATCTGATTCTCCTAATCGCACCATACTGGAATTGAAACTTATATTACTATCTCCCGAAGACAGATATTTTTCAACTCCTAATCGCACCATACTGGAATTGAAACGACCAATTTCTTAACGACTTAACAATGTTCTTTCAAACTCCTAATCGCACCATACTGGAATTGAAACACTCTACCTTCTATGTTTATCTGTCCTCTCATCCCATCTCCTAATCGCACCATACTGGAATTGAAACGAATTTAAAGGAGTTGATGCACTCAACAAAGCCAGTGCTCCTAATCGCACCATACTGGAATTGAAACATTGAAGGTCGGTTTCCTGAATTTCTGTTTTGATTAACTCCTAATCGCACCATACTGGAATTGAAACTGTCAGGGAACTGAGCAATTGTTACATTGATCGTTTCCTCCTAATCGCACCATACTGGAATTGAAACTGCTAAGATGGTTTATAGTGAATTCGAAGATTTTCAACTCCTAATCGCACCATACTGGAATTGAAACACTCAAATTAACGAGTCGGATATTCAAGTTGATCTTTCTCCTAATCGCACCATACTGGAATTGAAACATGTCCGATTGACTGCGAATGTGGATGATAACGATGTCTCCTAATCGCACCATACTGGAATTGAAACCCCGTTAATTCAATCGAATAATTATCTATTGTATTTGCTCCTAATCGCACCATACTGGAATTGAAACCCTGTAAGCGAAGCAAAAACATATATCAGGTTTTGGTCTCCTAATCGCACCATACTGGAATTGAAACAGGCATGAATTGACTTTAAAATCTGATTAATCGCTATCTCCTAATCGCACCATACTGGAATTGAAACCCTAATAACACTCCTCCCGGAATGCTCTTAGCAACATTCTCCTAATCGCACCATACTGGAATTGAAACGGGATAAGGAAAAAAGTTGAATCTGAACGCAGACCAACTCCTAATCGCACCATACTGGAATTGAAACTCGGTTATAAATATACAACTTATGGCCTTCGCGTCTCTCCTAATCGCACCATACTGGAATTGAAACCAACTTTGTTTTGAGTTGCTTCAATTCTGCGACATTCATCTCCTAATCGCACCATACTGGAATTGAAACTCAAGTTTCAAAGTCTGAAGTTTGCGAATAATTGCCCCTCCTAATCGCACCATACTGGAATTGAAACTTTGAAAGAACGAAATTACCTGCCGTTGCAATTGTTGCTCCTAATCGCACCATACTGGAATTGAAACAGAAAAACGATACTCAATTCATCGGGATGAACACTTCTCCTAATCGCACCATACTGGAATTGAAACATATAATAGTTAAATGAAGTATATAAATGGGAAAATCTCCTAATCGCACCATACTGGAATTGAAACATCGCAGTTTTTCCTTCAGGCAGATAAAAAATGAATTCTCCTAATCGCACCATACTGGAATTGAAACTAGTCAATATCCCGGATCGAGTTGTTTGTCATTGTATCTCCTAATCGCACCATACTGGAATTGAAACAAAGTACAGACAGAGGTTTTCGATCGTTCCATCCCGCCTCCTAATCGCACCATACTGGAATTGAAACTGGTATTCTTTTCAGAAGGGTGGTTATGACGTCCCTGTCTCCTAATCGCACCATACTGGAATTGAAACTAATGAATTCGATAATGAATACAGCCGTGGCAATTACCTCCTAATCGCACCATACTGGAATTGAAACGAGTAACATACCGGCCGATGGCGGATAAATCCTCCGGCTCCTAATCGCACCATACTGGAATTGAAACATATGGCTCTGATCGGAAATGTTGATGATGTTGCCGACTCCTAATCGCACCATACTGGAATTGAAACATGTCAGCCAGTACCTGGGCGGGTGTTTTTAAGGACCTCCTAATCGCACCATACTGGAATTGAAACGGAAATGTCTACATTTATGCTTTACTTAAAGATGGAGACTCCTAATCGCACCATACTGGAATTGAAACTGCAGTGAGAAATCATAGGGTCGATTCTAATCTTACTCTCCTAATCGCACCATACTGGAATTGAAACGAAAAAATATGGTCGGCAACTTCACTTTTTCCTAACATCTCCTAATCGCACCATACTGGAATTGAAACAAAAGGATTAGATGATGCCCGTAATACGGTAATGCACCTCCTAATCGCACCATACTGGAATTGAAACAGATAACCAACAAACTGATAACATTCTGCCAACAAACCTCCTAATCGCACCATACTGGAATTGAAACTACCAGGGTTTACTTTGATAAAACAAAAACACTTGAATCTCCTAATCGCACCATACTGGAATTGAAACGCGAATTGTCAATAATATATCCTATCCAGTTATTTCCTCCTAATCGCACCATACTGGAATTGAAACTACATCGGCTGTACCGATGGTGTTAGCTATTAATTGTCTCCTAATCGCACCATACTGGAATTGAAACTGGTATTTATGCTTATATGAAGCCTATCGGCAATCTCCTCCTAATCGCACCATACTGGAATTGAAACCGGCTAAGAGTCGAACTTTTACGGCAAATACGGGCATCTCCTAATCGCACCATACTGGAATTGAAACTTGAAGAAATAGCCGCTTACAATTCGGAATTCGCTACCTCCTAATCGCACCATACTGGAATTGAAACGTATTAACTTGTTTACAGCACAGAAAACCAATTCTTTCTCCTAATCGCACCATACTGGAATTGAAACTAAAAAAGCATCTGAAGCTTTGGAGGAACAAAAAAAACTCCTAATCGCACCATACTGGAATTGAAACCTCGAAAAGCTCTTTTATTATACGCAATTTGTTTTCCCTCCTAATCGCACCATACTGGAATTGAAACAAGGTACAAACTGCGGTTATTATATATAATGACCGCACTCCTAATCGCACCATACTGGAATTGAAACTTTCTTTGTTTAAATGATTGGCCCTTATGATGGGATTCTCCTAATCGCACCATACTGGAATTGAAACTGGATACCAGTTTTCACAAATAACAACTTCAGGATTACTCCTAATCGCACCATACTGGAATTGAAACAATAATGAAGAATCATATTGGGTTATCGGTTTTATATCTCCTAATCGCACCATACTGGAATTGAAACTCATTAAATACCGAATCTCCTGTAGCTTATTATCAAACTCCTAATCGCACCATACTGGAATTGAAACAAGCCTGTATTTTTGTACGAACATCATTTGTCAATTCTCCTAATCGCACCATACTGGAATTGAAACAACTATCAAATCCAGGACAGTCATGGTCTGAAATTCTCTCCTAATCGCACCATACTGGAATTGAAACGGTACTAAATATCCGGTCAATCCTTTTGTTGAACCGTCTCCTAATCGCACCATACTGGAATTGAAACGGACTATTTCAATAGATTCAGATACATTAACTTCTTGCTCCTAATCGCACCATACTGGAATTGAAACTGCAAATTCGATTCAATCTGTTGGCGATTCAGTTTTTCTCCTAATCGCACCATACTGGAATTGAAACTTCAAATTATCAGATTCGTCTAAGCCTACCGATTATCCTCCTAATCGCACCATACTGGAATTGAAACGCTATACAGGCCTTGGTGGGGCCCAACGGAGCAACGACCTCCTAATCGCACCATACTGGAATTGAAACATGTCAGGAGATGATATGCGTATTGCTCTTATGCTTCCTCCTAATCGCACCATACTGGAATTGAAACAAAGTATTAATACTACTAAAATTGATCCCAAAATTGACTCCTAATCGCACCATACTGGAATTGAAACTTGAGTTTGTAACTGTATATACAAGATTATCGTCTACACTCCTAATCGCACCATACTGGAATTGAAACTCACAATCCGCATATATTTTTTCACCGATCTCAAACCTCCTAATCGCACCATACTGGAATTGAAACGTTTTGCGATGGAGTAATTATTAGCTGGTAGACTATTCTCCTAATCGCACCATACTGGAATTGAAACTTATTTAAAATTCCAGAAAACAGAAAAGAGGAATATTACTCCTAATCGCACCATACTGGAATTGAAACAAGCAATTTTCTTAGGATTTGGATAGATAGACATATAGTCTCCTAATCGCACCATACTGGAATTGAAACACTGTTCGTTAATATATTTTGCTTCGAGGTACTCCCTCCTAATCGCACCATACTGGAATTGAAACACCATAAAAGGAATTATCGGCAAAGGTGGGTTTAAAACTCCTAATCGCACCATACTGGAATTGAAACGGCAAACCAATCATCGACGGTGAAGTCGTTATATTGGCTCCTAATCGCACCATACTGGAATTGAAACAAAGGGTCGTTGTCTGTGTTGATATTTAACGAATTGTCTCCTAATCGCACCATACTGGAATTGAAACTTAATAAGGAAATAGAATGGAATGGATTAAAGTAAATCTCCTAATCGCACCATACTGGAATTGAAACTCGAATACAATGACCTGGTAACAGAGAAGCCTACCCCTCCTAATCGCACCATACTGGAATTGAAACAAATAAAGGGATAGTATTATCAAATCCCAAAAGGCCTCCTAATCGCACCATACTGGAATTGAAACGAACTTCTACTACCGGTGGATAAACTAATTTATGTTCTTCTCCTAATCGCACCATACTGGAATTGAAACTTACTATAGAACATTAAACGGGCCATATCCTCAATGAACTCCTAATCGCACCATACTGGAATTGAAACTTCGGAGAATGGACGAAGGGCGAAATCAACGCCTTCCCTCCTAATCGCACCATACTGGAATTGAAACGTATTAACATCTTTGCAATCAGTACTTTATCTGCATTCTCCTAATCGCACCATACTGGAATTGAAACTATAATCACGCAACTCTGCTGCGCTCGTGCAAACAGGCTCCTAATCGCACCATACTGGAATTGAAACAAAAAATCAGCAGGCAGGCAAAGAATATTTTTAAAAACTCCTAATCGCACCATACTGGAATTGAAACGTCGGAGGAGATTATCCAGTCCGAAACTTTTACTGGGCTCCTAATCGCACCATACTGGAATTGAAACTTCGTACTTTGAAGACTACAAAGGCGGAACGGTATCTCTCCTAATCGCACCATACTGGAATTGAAACAAAATGAGTATAATAAAACACTTAGCGAATTTGGGAACTCCTAATCGCACCATACTGGAATTGAAACGCACAAATATTTATCGGACATAACGTCTTTAGTTGTACCTCCTAATCGCACCATACTGGAATTGAAACCGTTAGCGGTTTCAAAAACAGGCACTTTCGTTGTTCTCTCCTAATCGCACCATACTGGAATTGAAACCCAGGATCTGAAGAATCATTAGTTATTTTGCTTCCGCTCCTAATCGCACCATACTGGAATTGAAACTCATTCCGGAGAAAATCGCCGGATGCCGGCGCTGTTCCCTCCTAATCGCACCATACTGGAATTGAAACTGATATTAAATTTAAAGGTTAATATTAATTACAAGTACTCCTAATCGCACCATACTGGAATTGAAACCTGTTGCTCCGGCAGTAGTGTATTTCAACATAGATAACTCCTAATCGCACCATACTGGAATTGAAACCCAGGTACTCAGGATCCATCTGGGCAGTTACGCTTAGCTCCTAATCGCACCATACTGGAATTGAAACGAAGAGTACAAAAAACTGGAGATGTCGTTCAATCAAACTCCTAATCGCACCATACTGGAATTGAAACCTTTTGTGAAATGGGTGTCAACGTCAATGGTATTGTCTCTCCTAATCGCACCATACTGGAATTGAAACTTTCCGCTGTCGGCTACCACACAGGTAAAATACAACGCTCCTAATCGCACCATACTGGAATTGAAACAGACGGGTTATTCTCTCAAAAAGCAAACAGATGTTGACTCCTAATCGCACCATACTGGAATTGAAACATTTATTAGTGGATGCTTGAATGAGCTGGCTGATGGACTCCTAATCGCACCATACTGGAATTGAAACACGGTGAAAACAATTTAACTATTCCATTTCAATTAACCCTCCTAATCGCACCATACTGGAATTGAAACATTTATTAGTGGATGCTTGAATGAGCTGGCTGATGGACTCCTAATCGCACCATACTGGAATTGAAACTCGAGTGTGGTTGTGGTATAGGCTGATGCATAAGTACTCCTAATCGCACCATACTGGAATTGAAACTCGAGTGTGGTTGTGGTATAGGCTGATGCATAAGTACTCCTAATCGCACCATACTGGAATTGAAACGATAATGGCGGCTTTTCGTGGCAGGCAAATATCAGGTCTCCTAATCGCACCATACTGGAATTGAAACCTAATAGCTGCGATATACGGGGAATTGTGCGGGTAATCTCCTAATCGCACCATACTGGAATTGAAACTGAACTACCGCCATACGTCGTTCCTGAAACAATAGGTACTCCTAATCGCACCATACTGGAATTGAAACACTAGTACCGCTGCAAGTGTTACTGAATTAGATTGGCTCCTAATCGCACCATACTGGAATTGAAACAATTTACTTCATTTTCCTTTGCGGGATTTATTGTTTTAACTCCTAATCGCACCATACTGGAATTGAAACCGTTCAGGCAAGAGTTACATCACATCTTTATTCGCCGCTCCTAATCGCACCATACTGGAATTGAAACTCGAGTGTGGTTGTGGTATAGGCTGATGCATAAGTAACTCCTAATCGCACCATACTGGAATTGAAACATAAATCCGGCAATGAAGTACCTAACACGGAACTAAACTCCTAATCGCACCATACTGGAATTGAAACAAAGGGGGCATTAGTGATCTTTATTTTAAACATCCCGCTCCTAATCGCACCATACTGGAATTGAAACTTAAAAGTGTCTGTTAAAACATCAGTGTATGTGGTCTCCTAATCGCACCATACTGGAATTGAAACGGGACAGGAAATGTCTGTATGTATGAGTAAAAAATGCTCCTAATCGCACCATACTGGAATTGAAACTATGAACCGCCTTTGCGTTCTGAAAATTTCATTTATCTCCTAATCGCACCATACTGGAATTGAAACATATCGACAGGCTTAATAGTTATAAAGCTATAGTTGCTCCTAATCGCACCATACTGGAATTGAAACTGATCAGGCTATTCGCCAGCGTGATATTTCATATGCTCTCCTAATCGCACCATACTGGAATTGAAACTTCTTTATGCTGATGCAAAGTTGGCAAAAGAACGTTTCTCCTAATCGCACCATACTGGAATTGAAACACGCTTTTGACAATCTTGAAAATGTGGGCATGCGATTCTCCTAATCGCACCATACTGGAATTGAAACTAAAGAAAGTGCCGATATTCGGTTGCTAACTGGTGGCCTCCTAATCGCACCATACTGGAATTGAAACGGCTTCAAAAGCTTGAAGCAAACAACGACAAGGAAACTCCTAATCGCACCATACTGGAATTGAAACATTTTCAGGAAATTCTTTTCTGAAATGTAATATAGACTCCTAATCGCACCATACTGGAATTGAAACTTCCCAGACTGCGGTTGCAAAAAACTGAACGCGGCCCTCCTAATCGCACCATACTGGAATTGAAACGAATGACAATGATCGCTGAAAATCCTCAGGCGATTATCTCCTAATCGCACCATACTGGAATTGAAACTCCGGGAGGCGATGACAAGAGCGGCGGAATAGAATATCTCCTAATCGCACCATACTGGAATTGAAACGGATTACCAATGAAGATCAGAAAGCAAAAATGTGGGTCTCCTAATCGCACCATACTGGAATTGAAACATTGCAACCGTGATCAGCCGCTGGAGATGGTGCTGGACTCCTAATCGCACCATACTGGAATTGAAACAAACAAAGACTTATTGAAGCCCCTTGCTTAGAAGATACTCCTAATCGCACCATACTGGAATTGAAACGGTGGAACCGACGAGTGATACGCAAAAGAAGTTTATACTCCTAATCGCACCATACTGGAATTGAAACAACTTCTCCATTTACATAGAGTCTTTGAAACTTAAGTCTCCTAATCGCACCATACTGGAATTGAAACACGTAATTACAATAAGCCAGACGGCAAAAACTGGTGGACTCCTAATCGCACCATACTGGAATTGAAACGGGGGTAAAATCGCCCTTTCTCAGACTGCGGTTACAACTCCTAATCGCACCATACTGGAATTGAAACATAGCGACGCGCTTCGGCGAAATTGATTTATCGTCGGCTCCTAATCGCACCATACTGGAATTGAAACATATGCAATTGCTTACGCGTACCCTTCCGGCAACGGTCTCCTAATCGCACCATACTGGAATTGAAACTGATAGGATGAAGGACAGTGATTCTCAATCAGCATTAGCTCCTAATCGCACCATACTGGAATTGAAACCGGCTTCAACAAATGGTTCTGTATATAAAAGACTTGCCTCCTAATCGCACCATACTGGAATTGAAACTTAATTTTGCCGACTGTTGTGGCTCCCTGAGTTCCGGTAACTCCTAATCGCACCATACTGGAATTGAAACTGATCTGATCAATATGAGTAGGCAGTCGCTTTAACAGCTCCTAATCGCACCATACTGGAATTGAAACAAATATACCATCACTTCCAAATATCTCATTTGAATACTCCTAATCGCACCATACTGGAATTGAAACTTAAATATGTTACCGGGCTGGCTCGCGCAAAAGAGCACTCCTAATCGCACCATACTGGAATTGAAACGTGGCATACACTGCACCATTTCTGTTATGTATCAATCCTCCTAATCGCACCATACTGGAATTGAAACGGACGATAGTTCCTACAGCGTTAGGATTATTACTGTCTCCTAATCGCACCATACTGGAATTGAAACCTAACATGTAAGAACTTGCAGCATTTCCAATTCCCTGACTCCTAATCGCACTATACTGGAATTGAAACGAAATACACCAGTGGAGGGCGCATACTGGACAGCCGCCTCCTAATCGCACCATACTGGAATTGAAACTTTATTTAAAAAGTGAAAACATTTCCGGGCAAAGCAACTCCTAATCGCACCATACTGGAATTGAAACAAGGGTGTCAGTATCCTTTATTTTCTTACGAATTATCTCCTAATCGCACCATACTGGAATTGAAACGTATCTTATCAGCCGGAGTTGTGTCTAACCAAGTTTTCTCCTAATCGCACCATACTGGAATTGAAACATAATGGTATGCATTATTTATTTCCAGTAATAGGGGCCACTCCTAATCGCACCATACTGGAATTGAAACGTTGGACGCAAATGGATATCGTCAAGGAGGATTGGGGCTCCTAATCGCACCATACTGGAATTGAAACCGAAAGTAATATTTTAAAACTTCATGATGAATTATTACTCCTAATCGCACCATACTGGAATTGAAACTTAAGGATTGTCATGAATCCTTTTTCGTCGAACACGACCTCCTAATCGCACCATACTGGAATTGAAACATGGATTCAACAGGTATTTTGCTTTAGTTACTGCGGGCTCCTAATCGCACCATACTGGAATTGAAACCTGAAAGTATCGGAGCGTTAATAGGGAAGTCGGGAAGCTCCTAATCGCACCATACTGGAATTGAAACTCTTTTCTGTTTTATCATCCCAATCCGAAAATTCAACTCCTAATCGCACCATACTGGAATTGAAACTGCGACTGATTCACTTGTAGCGATTGTTCCCAATGGTCTCCTAATCGCACCATACTGGAATTGAAACTTGTCGCATCGTTTGCGTGGGCGATTTGAGCAGCCGTAACTCCTAATCGCACCATACTGGAATTGAAACACGAAGTCGCGCTGTCAAACATCTTTGTTCGACGACCCCTCCTAATCGCACCATACTGGAATTGAAACTATCGTCGGTAGGTTGAACCATCAAAATAGGCGCCGGCCTCCTAATCGCACCATACTGGAATTGAAACGAATATGATTATCATACTTCAATCAATGGAAAGCTAACTCCTAATCGCACCATACTGGAATTGAAACGATGCGGCAAATTGGTTAGCATACTTCTTTGATTGCTCTCCTAATCGCACCATACTGGAATTGAAACCTCCCATCATTGAGTACTTCTACGGGTCTACCTTTGGCTCCTAATCGCACCATACTGGAATTGAAACAGTGTTTTGAGTAGAATTCAAACTATTGTCAGCACTGCTCCTAATCGCACCATACTGGAATTGAAACGAGTGTTTGCGTTGTGGTTTTGTGTCCAAGAAGGATTCTCCTAATCGCACCATACTGGAATTGAAACCTATAATAAAACTTACCATCTTTTATTTGTATTTTTCTCCTAATCGCACCATACTGGAATTGAAACATATTTTCAAAAGTTCATTTTCGGAACAGTCTTCTAACTCCTAATCGCACCATACTGGAATTGAAACGAAGCGGAAGCTGCAGCTAACACAGAAGCAAATAAAACTCCTAATCGCACCATACTGGAATTGAAACACGTTACAAACATATTAATTAATTGACAATTAATTAACTCCTAATCGCACCATACTGGAATTGAAACTATCCGGTGAGGTTAAAACTCGCTGAATAAAGGTACGCTCCTAATCGCACCATACTGGAATTGAAACTTCGGAAACGGTTGGTAAAATTAGGAATTGGTGCCGTCTCCTAATCGCACCATACTGGAATTGAAACTATCGAAGGAAAGACAATTCAAAGAACAGATTATTTACTCCTAATCGCACCATACTGGAATTGAAACTGAGCAATATTACTAATCAATTGAGTTCCCGAAACCCTCCTAATCGCACCATACTGGAATTGAAACATAATGATACTTGCCCTTCCATTTGGCGCAAGATTTTCCTCCTAATCGCACCATACTGGAATTGAAACCGGAAAACAAAAGCAATAGGGGCTCAGCCGGAGCCGACTCCTAATCGCACCATACTGGAATTGAAACAAAAATCATCATCGCTATATTCTTTAAAATTTTCATTTCTCCTAATCGCACCATACTGGAATTGAAACCAAAGGCAGATTGCTAAGACGTTAAAACGAGCACCTTCTCCTAATCGCACCATACTGGAATTGAAACAAAATTCAATCAACAAAAATCCCCTGTCAATTACTGACTCCTAATCGCACCATACTGGAATTGAAACAGAAGAATTTTATCTATTGTTGAACTCTTTAATCCGACTCCTAATCGCACCATACTGGAATTGAAACGAACATCACTTACTGCCGGACAGGTAAAGCTAATCCATCCTCCTAATCGCACCATACTGGAATTGAAACCTGGTAATCCTGCCTACCAACGACAAATTGATTTTTACTCCTAATCGCACCATACTGGAATTGAAACTTTTATAAACGGATCGCCCTCGATTGTTTTTTCAAAGCTCCTAATCGCACCATACTGGAATTGAAACTTAATTCGTCCCATTCGCCTGGAAATTCATATTCTTTCTCCTAATCGCACCATACTGGAATTGAAACTGATGGCGAAATAGAATGGCTTGGAACTCATAAGTTCTCCTAATCGCACCATACTGGAATTGAAACATCGAAACTATAGCAGCGGCTTTAGTAGTTATTGCACCTCCTAATCGCACCATACTGGAATTGAAACTTGCTAGATCTTCATCAGATTTTAGTTTAAGAGCTTTCTCCTAATCGCACCATACTGGAATTGAAACATGTAGAACTTGAATAATCATTGTAACTCTATTTTTCTCCTAATCGCACCATACTGGAATTGAAACTTCTTTTCAGTGCATATATATTGATTTTTGTAATTGAACTCCTAATCGCACCATACTGGAATTGAAACTAATGCGATCTCTTTATTATATTTATCTTCAACGGTCCTCCTAATCGCACCATACTGGAATTGAAACGATTCAACAAGATTTTTATTTGCAATCATTATTTCTCCTCCTAATCGCACCATACTGGAATTGAAACAAAATTCCACAACAGAGATAGGATCGATCGGGATTATCTCCTAATCGCACCATACTGGAATTGAAACTGGAGGGCCGACTTGGTAAAGGCCTGGGTAAACTGGAACTCCTAATCGCACCATACTGGAATTGAAACACACTGAGTTATTTTTTCTATAAAAGAAACTTTAAAATCTCCTAATCGCACCATACTGGAATTGAAACCGACTACACAAAAGGTTCTAAGCCAAATAATCCAGGCCTCCTAATCGCACCATACTGGAATTGAAACAGTGATACGCAAAAGAAGTTTATATAACATTAAGCGACTCCTAATCGCACCATACTGGAATTGAAACGAAGAAATTAAAGACATAGTCTATTTAAACAGAACCTCCTAATCGCACCATACTGGAATTGAAACACGATAATTAGTAAAAGTTTTTTCATACTTGTAAATTCTCCTAATCGCACCATACTGGAATTGAAACGGAAAAAGATGGGTTAAGCAATATTTTAACTGAAATACCTCCTAATCGCACCATACTGGAATTGAAACTCGTCTTGCCACCTTGCCATCCTTGTTTAGCTATGTTCTCCTAATCGCACCATACTGGAATTGAAACTTGAACTTGATCCGGTTCCTTCACATTCATAACCATCTCCTAATCGCACCATACTGGAATTGAAACTATCGCCTTGCGACGGGGAAATGGGCAGGTGGAAACACTCCTAATCGCACCATACTGGAATTGAAACGTAGGTTGTTCAACGGGTCGGCGTCATCTACCGCTGGTCTCCTAATCGCACCATACTGGAATTGAAACTATTTCAGCGCTGACGACGAAACGAGGATAAATGATCTCCTAATCGCACCATACTGGAATTGAAACGAGCATCTTCAGCAGTTGACTGGGCATCTTCGGCGCTCCTAATCGCACCATACTGGAATTGAAACGATTGACGGTATTATTAAACTACCTGAAGCATTACAGGCTCCTAATCGCACCATACTGGAATTGAAACATTAAGGATTTGTTTTTAAAGAAAACCGGAAGCGATTAGCTCCTAATCGCACCATACTGGAATTGAAACTTTGGAGGGAATCTTTTTTGATAGAACGATAGGAAATCTCCTAATCGCACCATACTGGAATTGAAACAATTTTGATTTGATTGATTCTACAAAACTCTTTTTGCCTCCTAATCGCACCATACTGGAATTGAAATATGCAAAACAATAACATAAAAATAGTAAATAAACAATCTCCTAATCGCACCATACTGGAATTGAAACTGCTGTAACCCTCATCCGGGAGGGTTTTTGCAATTTTCTCCTAATCGCACCATACTGGAATTGAAACCAGGAACTACGCAATTATTAAATAGAGTAGTTGTACCCTCCTAATCGCACCATACTGGAATTGAAACGGATTATGACCATTCAAATGTTTATCATTATATATTCTCCTAATCGCACCATACTGGAATTGAAACTGATTACGAACAACATTGGTTAGCCGAAGAGCTTTCGCCTCCTAATCGCACCATACTGGAATTGAAACCTCCGTCACTCCCTTTGTAGCCCGTGAGCTTAACGGGTCTCCTAATCGCACCATACTGGAATTGAAACGGAATGGTTAGATAGATGGCCTGATTATGATATTCTGCTCCTAATCGCACCATACTGGAATTGAAACTTCGCCAGTAACAACATCCGGTTTAACGGTAGTCATCTCCTAATCGCACCATACTGGAATTGAAACGAAGCCTGTTTATTCACTTTGTGAAAAGACGATGGCACTCCTAATCGCACCATACTGGAATTGAAACAACAGGTATTGGAACAGGCAGAAAAGAAATTTGCCGACTCCTAATCGCACCATACTGGAATTGAAACTGCATCTTTTGATAGGCTTACAAATGTAATAATGACTCTCCTAATCGCACCATACTGGAATTGAAACATATGATACGGGCGTGCAATTCCACGTTTCCGCAAACTCCTAATCGCACCATACTGGAATTGAAACTCGGTACTACCCCATTCAAAATTTAGTTTAAATCCCCTCCTAATCGCACCATACTGGAATTGAAACCGTATTTCAGTATTTGTTATACGTGTATTTTTAGAAGCTCCTAATCGCACCATACTGGAATTGAAACCCTCCAACCAGAATAGCCTTCATGATATTGAGCTCCCTCCTAATCGCACCATACTGGAATTGAAACATAATAGCGTTAAACATGTGCAACTTTTTTGTACGCACTCCTAATCGCACCATACTGGAATTGAAACTCAGGGGCAGTAGTTGTAAAAAATTGGTTTGGCAATACTCCTAATCGCACCATACTGGAATTGAAACATGGCTGGCTGGCAACTTGAATTAATCAAATCTACAACTCCTAATCGCACCATACTGGAATTGAAACCTGTTAATACTGTTCCTTTAATAGCTGTATTGTAAGCCTCCTAATCGCACCATACTGGAATTGAAACTTTATATGCCATTTTTTTTAATTTAAAGTTAGCTCCCCTCCTAATCGCACCATACTGGAATTGAAACTTAATAATCAGGGTGAATCTGAGCGCAAGGTTTGGGACTCCTAATCGCACCATACTGGAATTGAAACCATAGAAGAGCCTTTATTTAAAACATTTATCGGATTACTCCTAATCGCACCATACTGGAATTGAAACACTGTTCGATTTGTTTAAAATCCGTCGGGCTGGTTACTCTCCTAATCGCACCATACTGGAATTGAAACAATGGAACGAGACCAGCGGAGATTACAAGAAAATGGCCTCCTAATCGCACCATACTGGAATTGAAACTGAAAAGAAACTTTGTGATGCAAAAGCAAAATTAAGACTCCTAATCGCACCATACTGGAATTGAAACAGCACTGGAATGACGGTTATTTTAAATACTACCGTTTCTCCTAATCGCACCATACTGGAATTGAAACCACTTTTAGGAGTGTTAGCACCTATTTTTACAGGACTCCTAATCGCACCATACTGGAATTGAAACCAGCGGAGGAAGGTTCAGCAGAGCAGTTACAGCTAAACTCCTAATCGCACCATACTGGAATTGAAACATTGTGAAGTTGGAATTATAGAAGGCGGTATTTCTAACTCCTAATCGCACCATACTGGAATTGAAACATACTGGCGGAACCGTTTCTAATAGAACTAAAAAGTACTCCTAATCGCACCATACTGGAATTGAAACTGAGTCTTTTTTATTATCAAATGTTAATGTTGTTCCTCTCCTAATCGCACCATACTGGAATTGAAACAACTTTGCACGAACAACAATCCCAGCTTCTGTAAATTCTCCTAATCGCACCATACTGGAATTGAAACTTGCCTCCGATAGAGGGATGTTCTGCTTTTTCGCTATCTCCTCCTAATCGCACCATACTGGAATTGAAACGTGAAAGAGCGTCATTTATATCGGCGTTCCTTTCAGCCTCCTAATCGCACCATACTGGAATTGAAACGTAATGCTTTTAGCGGATTACTGTAATCGGTGTTATCTCCTAATCGCACCATACTGGAATTGAAACATCTCATTAACTACTTCACAGAAAAAGAAATCACCGCCCTCCTAATCGCACCATACTGGAATTGAAACATCCGAGCGGGTATCCATTATCTCCACATACGTTTGATCTCCTAATCGCACCATACTGGAATTGAAACGCCTCAACGCTTCCCAGTCCTCTGTATTTTGTTCTACCTCCTAATCGCACCATACTGGAATTGAAACTCAGGAAAAAGAATTAAAAAAAGAAGAAAGTTTTAGCCCTCCTAATCGCACCATACTGGAATTGAAACATAATTACATATTCATATCTTGGTGATAATATTGAAACTCCTAATCGCACCATACTGGAATTGAAACCATTCGCCCAATCCACATCACCCCGATTTGGGACACTCTCCTAATCGCACCATACTGGAATTGAAACTGCCCATATTGTGAAGGCGAAGTTGTCGACGGATTAACTCCTAATCGCACCATACTGGAATTGAAACCCGATACTGACAAACTATCTGATGTTACCTGGTAAGGAACTCCTAATCGCACCATACTGGAATTGAAACTAAAGCTGTCGCACTTCCGGTTTTAGTGTAAAGATTCTCCTAATCGCACCATACTGGAATTGAAACGTATAAATGCGGGACTTTTTTTACTTTTGTATGATAAACTCCTAATCGCACCATACTGGAATTGAAACCTATTATTTCATCACCGCGCACATGCACGTAATCCGCCTCCTAATCGCACCATACTGGAATTGAAACGACTATGCTTTTCGAATTCTTTAATAACGGCCTCTAACTCCTAATCGCACCATACTGGAATTGAAACGACGCTAAAATAAAAGACATATTCCGCTGTTCGGGCCTCCTAATCGCACCATACTGGAATTGAAACTTTATCTTTTGAATATTTCTTTTTCAGAAAATGAATCCTCCTAATCGCACCATACTGGAATTGAAAACTGCCGTACGAGAGAAAAAAATAAGTAACAAGTAGGCACTCCTATTCAATGGGAACAGGTTTATGGCGCCCCGAAAAAATTAACAGATGGATCGTTATACCGGCTGACAAAAGAAAAAATTGCCCTGGTGGAAAGCAAAACCTGAGCGCTTTAATGTAAATTTCAAAAGCAAAACCTGCCAAAATACCGGACATAAGCCGGAACTACATGTTTTTTATCTTTTCTATCGCCAGCAAAATATTTTCGTTGGTAGCCGGTATCGGTAAGTCGGGTTCCGAACGATGATCACCTGTAGCCGAAATGGCATCTTTGATGGCCAACCAGACGGAAAAGGCAAGCATAAATGGAGGCTCTCCCACGGCTTTGCTGTTTTGTATGGTCGAAGGATTAGGCACGTCATGTAATAATTCCACGCGAAAATCCAAAGGAATGTCATTAATGGTTGGTATTTTGTATGTGTCGGGGGAAACATTGAGCATATTGCCGGTAGCGTCCCATTTTATATCTTCGGTTGTACACCAGCCCACACCCTGAATAAATCCACCTTCAATCTGTCCGCGATCGATGTTTTCATTCAGACTATTGCCCACATCATGCAGAATGTCGGTACGCAAAATCGTATGTCCGCCGGTCAATACATCAAGCAACACTTCCGAAACAGCCATCCCGAAGGCATGATAATAAAAAGGATGTCCATTCCCACTTGCTCCGTCGAAATAAACATCAGGTGTTGCATAAAAACCTTTTGCGCTAAGACTCACCCGTTGCAAGTATGCTATCTTAAGCAATTGCTTAAACGAAATTGAACGCTCAGGATGCAATGAATCCCAAATGTTATCTTCCAAAAAAATGATATTTTCGGCCGAGGAAAGGTGATCGTTCGCTTTATTATTGAAATCAACGGCAGCTACGGTAGCCAGCCTTTTTTTAAGTTTATCGGTAGCCATCTTTACTGCCATACCATTTAAATCGCTGCCCGAAGAAGCCGCGGTAGCTGAAGTATTGGGTATCCTTGAGGTATTGGTTGCATTTACTTTTACCAAAGCGGGATTTATGCCCAATTCTGAAGCGGCTATGCCCTGTATTTTGGTATGCAAGCCCTGTCCCATCTCGGTTCCGCCATGATTTACCAGCACCGTTCCGTCGGCATAAATATTTACCAAAGCTCCTGCCTGGTTGAGAAAGGAAGTGGTGAATGATATCCCGAACTTTACGGGAGTGAGCGCTAATCCTTTTTTATAAAAGCCGTTTGATGCATTGAACTCGTTCACCGCTTTACGGCGATTATCATAGCCAGAAGTTACAAGCAGTTTTTCGTAAATATCGTGTAAACGATTGTTCTCAACCGTCTGTCCGTAGTGTGTACGGTTGTTTTCGGTAATGCCATAGAGGTTTTTTAAACGTATATCCGCCGCATCCATTTTAAGATAACGTGCAATGCGATCAACAATGGTTTCGATAACAGCCATTCCCTGAGGACCGCCAAAACCACGGAAAGCCGTGTTCGACGGAAGGTTGGTTTTCCATGCCTTGCCGGTTACCCTAAAATCGGGGATAAAATAAGCATTGTCGGCATGGAATATTGCCCTGTCGAGGATAGCCAGCGATAAATCGGTAGCCGAGCCGGCATCGGCATTGAGTTCCATGATGCAGGCCATTATTTTGCCTTCATCGTCAAATCCGGCTTCATAGTGCGACAGAAAACGATGCCGTTTGCCGGTGATGCGCTGGTCGTCTTCGCGAAACAAATGTATCCTGACGGGACACCCGGTATGATGGGCTAATAAAGCTGTCCATGCGGCGGTATGATTAGCCTGTGTTTCTTTACCGCCAAAAGCTCCGCCCATACGGCGGACCTCCACCACCACTTCATTCCGGGCTATTCCCAAAACCTGGGCAACGATAGCCTGTGTTTCCGATGGATGTTGTGTAGAACTATAAACCGCCATTTCATCGGCTTCACCGGGGACACAAAGACACGTCTGAGTTTCCAGATACCAATGTTCTTGAGCACCAGTGTGTACGACGCCATTAATTCGGTGGGGCGCTTTTTCTAAAGCTTCTGTAGCATTACCGGTTTCCATAACATGAGGCGGAGCAATGAGAGAATTGTTTTCCATAGCCTGTTCAATGGTCAGAATGGCATTGAGAGGTTGGCATTTTATCTCGATAAGCTTTTCAGCAGCAATAGCAATATCTTCATTCTCGGCAGCAATAAGGCAGATAGCCTGTCCGATAAAGGTTACTTCATTTTCAGCCAGACAAGGTTCGTCATTGACAACGGCTCCCATCTGATTGATACCAGGAATATCATTAAACGTTAAAATGGCATGGACGCCTTCGAGTTTTATTGCCTTGCTGATATCCAGATTTAGTATTTTGGCATGAGCCCAACGGCTATACACCACCCTGCCGGTGAGTAAACGGTGGCCTGTTTCCATGTCGTTGATATAAACCGATTGGCCGGTAACATGTTTTACAATACTATCGTGGGGTAATTGCATTTTGCTATCCATTACTTGTTTCAGAAAAAAACTTTAATAATAAATTTCTTGCCATAATCCTTCTTGTATCTGCACCGGCACGGGCATCCGTCAGCGGCTCAAATTCGTAGTAAACTATTTTCATGGCTTCCTCCACCACCTGACGTGTCCATTCTTTTCCGGTAAGGAAATGCTCAGTTTTATTTGCTCTTTTGGTAAAAGCCGCTACTCCGCCATATGCGAGGACAATATCAGAAATCCGGTTATTATCTAATTTTAACGAAAAGCAGGCAGAAACCGTAGAAATATCTAAATCTTTGCGTTTGGATATTTTATAGGATTTAATAATGCTATTTTGAGAAAGTCTGGGAATAATAACTCCCGTGAGAATTTCATCCTGCCGGATGTCGGTGGTGCGGTATCCTTTGATAAAATTTTCTATTTTTACTTCTCTATTGCCTGAAAGGGACGACAAGCACACGCTTGCACGGCAGGCAACCAAAACAGGCAAGGTATCGCCAATAGGAGAAGCGGAAGCTACATTTCCTCCCAACGTAGCCATATTACGGATTTGCAGCGAACCAAATACTTTCAACATATTAAATAAAGCCGGGAGCCGGTCTTCGCTTAACCACTTCAATCGTTCGATGCTCAATCCGCTACCAAAATAAAATGATTGTTCATCTTCGTGAAAACCGTTGAGTTCATTTACTGAGGAAATATCAAGGATTTCCATCAACGCCACGTGCTTTTTGGTCTGGAGCAAAGCAATGTCGCTTGCTCCGCCGGCGATCAGGACTTCAGGATAATTATTCCGAATTTCCAGCGCCTGATGTAAATTTCCAGGCTTGAAATATTTTCTGCCAGCAACAATGATTTCGAGCAAATCGTTACCGGAATTAATTTGAGTAAGTAAACTGATTGTTTGAGCTTCGTTTTTTGCAAAATGGTCGATACCGCCATTATTGCAAGCTTGTTCAGCCGCTTTTAAAACGGACTGATAACCGGTACATCGGCAAAGATTGCCAGTGAGGGCATCGGCTATCACTTCACGTGAAGGATTGAAATGATTTTTATACAGGGCAAACATAGCCATCACTATGCCAGGAGTGCAATACCCGCATTGGCTGCCATAATTATCAATCAGTGCCTGCTGTACCGGATGAAGAAACTGTTTACCATTTTCACTCCAGGAAAGATTCTCGACGGTAATCAGTTGTTTACCATGAATCATCGGGAGAAAAAGGAGGCAGGAGGTAACTGCCTTGTATTGCATTTTACCGTCAACGGCCTCACCCAGCACTACCGTGCAGGCGCCACAGTCGCCTTCGGCACAACCTTCCTTTACGCCTTTATGACCGAAAAACGAACGAAGATAATTTAAAACCGTTGTCGTTGGTTTTAAACCGCTATCCGATTTTGCAAAATCAATTTCTATAATGCGGTTATCCAAAACAAACCTGATGATATCTTTGGAAACGTTCATTTTTTAATAGTATTTTTAACATCAATCAGCTTGGCTACGATACTCACGGCAATTTCTTCGGGCGTTTCGACCGCAAAAGGAATACCGATGGGCATATCAATAGCATCTATCTGTTCCTGGGTAAGCACATGATGCTCCAGAAAACGGGTTTTTAAATAGGCGACTTTCTTTTTACTTCCAATCATCCCGACGTAAGCATGTGGTTTGGCAGCAACGATACCTGTAATTTGTTCGTCAAAAGCATGCTGTGGTGTAGTTACTACGATGTAAGTATCCTGATCGAAAACCGTTTCGAGTATAGCTTCAAAGTAATCCTTGATAACAAAAGTGGCTCCGGGCAGATGGATGGAATCGAAAATTTCCTTCCGTTGATCAAATATAGTGATGCGAAAGCCAAAGTCCGTTGCTAATTTGGCTACAGCCCTTCCCACATGACCCGCGCCAAAGATATAAAGTTTAGGGTTTTGATGAAAAGGTTCCATATAAACACTCATTTCGCCTCCACATTGCATTCCGAGGTCTTCTTCCAGTTGATAATGCATAGTTACAGGTTTATCCTGCGATAATAATTCAAAAGCTTCATCAATCACCTGTTTTTCGATGCTTCCGCCGCCAATTGTTCCGTATAATTCTTTGCCGGAAGTAACGAGCATTTTTGAGCCGGCCTTTCGGGGTGTGGAACCTGTAGTTTGGGTAATTACACAAAAGGTAAACGATTTGTTCTGTTGTCTTAATTCTTCGAGTTTGGAAAAGATGTCGATCATAGTTAATAAATTTCAAGTCATAAAATTAATTCTTTTTTTAAAATGAAAGCCATAAAACGTTTATTTTGCATAAGAAAATTAAAATTGGAAACTTTGTATACCATTTCATTCTGTATTTCTTTTATCAAAAAAGAATTGGCGTCCATGTATCCCGAGACAGAGATCAGAGGGTTTATCCGGATGTTGTTCGACAGCTATGCCGGTTTATCAGTAACTGATTTATTTTTAAAAGGGAATGAACCCTTACCGGAAGTAACGTTTCAGCAAATAACCGACGCTATAGGACAGCTTAAAAACCATCGTCCGATACAATACATCATCGGGAAAGCTCATTTTTATGGATTGGATTTCGAGGTAAATGAAAACGTTTTGGTTCCACGCCCCGAAACAGAAGAGTTGGTGCGTTGGGTAATTAACGAAAATAAATCGCAGAAACGGCCATCGGTACTGGATATTGGTACCGGAAGCGGATGTATTGCCATTGCATTAAAAAAAGACTTTCCCCAGGCTGAAGTGTTTGCAATGGATATATCGGAAGAAGCATTGAACGTTTCCCAACGTAATGCCGGATTGAATAATGCCGACATTCATTTCATCCTTGCCGACATTTTATCCATCAGCAAATCTCAGACATCAACTCCTTACGATATTATCGTCAGCAATCCGCCCTATGTTTGCCAATCGGAAAAAAGGCATATGCAGGCTAACGTGCTCAATTATGAACCATCGCAGGCGCTGTATGTTCCCGACGAAGATGCTTTGGTTTTTTATCGAGCAATCACCGGATTTTCACTTTTACATCTCAAACCCGGAGGAAAACTTTATTTTGAAATCAACGAACGTTTCGGGATGGAAATAAGCGATCATTTGAAATTAAATGGGTTCAACAAAATAATCCTGCAAAGGGATTTTCAGGGCAAAAACAGGATGATACGGGCAATTAGATAAATATCCTGCGGAGCAATTCATACGCTATTTCATAAATTCCTCCAGAAAAGCCCTCCCTGGGTCCGGCAATATTGAGTACAGATAGCTCTTCATCGTCTATCCATTCCTTTACCGAGGCAGGATTTTCGGCTTTAGCTATATCGAAAAGATAATAAGGCTTGTTATTTAGTTCGGCGCATTTAAGCGTAAGGTGTGTGCCTTTATCCATGGCCTCATCAAAAATGATCAGGACGGCATCGGCTAAACGGACATTCATTTCGGTACGCTGGGAATATTCAGCACTTGCGGTTTCGGCAAGCGGATATTTTTCAGGAATGGTTCCATCTTCGGCTATGCGACCACAAGGGCAATACCCGCCACAGGGAAAGTTATTATTGATGGCAAAATCCAATGCTGCACGGTCAACACCTGTTTGCCCGCCGGAAATAATTTTAAGATGTGCAATCATACGCTACAAAATTAAAAAATAAATACTGTTTTAATAATAAATATTTTTTTTGTTGGAATTACAGATATAATTGTATTTTTGCAATCAATGATGCTCATCTTTGATGGGAAACATTGTGAATTATTCTTCAGGGCGGGGCGTAACTCCCCACCGGCGGTAAAGTCCGCGACTCCCTTTGATTTTGCTATTTCAATGGGATTGAACAGGCGAAACTCCTGTACCGACAGTCAAAGTCTGGATGGAAGAAGAATAGATATCGAAAATAAAGAATATGGTTGACTGGCAATGCAATTTCTGGTCAATCTTAAAATACGATATTTATCAAGCCCTGGAGATTGTTCTCCGGGGCTTTTTTTATTGTATTAAAACAAAACATATCAACAACTAACAAATCATTTTTATCTAAATAATCTAAAGCGTGAAAGTCCATAAGAATAATGCTCATACAAACCGAAAATAATATTTTATGGATATTTCCGAAATATCGGGTAAACTATTTGACTAATAAAAACCAAATTATAAAAAGATGAAAAAGCTTATACTAACAACAATGGTCGTATTATCTACCTGCATACTGGCATCAGCCCAGACAATCATTAAAGGTATAGTATCGGACAAAGATAACGAAACCCGTATAGCATTTGCGAATATCACTATCGGTAACCAGGGGACGGTAAGCGATACAACCGGCACATTTGAAATCAGGGTAATGCAAGGCAGTTATAAACTTAAAATAAACTTAATCGGATATCAGCCTATAGAAATTGCCATCAAAGCAATAAACGGACAAACGTTGGATATGGGTACGATATTTATTCAGAAATCGGTTCTTGATCTGAAGGAAGTGAATATCATTTCGGGCTATGCTCAGGAGCGGAAAACGCCGATAGCCGCCAGCACCATCAAAGCTTTAACTATCGAACGTAAACTCGGGAACCAGGAATTGCCGGAAATTATGAAAATGTCACCCGGCGTGTATGCTACACGTCAGGGCGGTGGTACGGGCGATGCCTCATTGAATATTCGCGGGTTCAAGCAGGAAAATGTCGCTCTGCTACTTAACGGAGTACCTGTAGGAAGCGTTGATAACGGGCTGGTTTATTGGAGCAATTGGGAAGGTCTGGCCGATGCATCGCAAAGCATACAGGTACAACGTGGTTTGGGGGCATCAAAAGTAGCTGTGAATTCCGTGGGCGGAACGGTGAATATCATCACAAAAGCAGCAGAGACACAAAAAGGAGGATCGCTGAAGTATGCATTTACCGATTATGGAAATTCCAAAACAACACTTAGTCTTTCGACCGGCAAAATGAAAAACGGACTTGCCGTTACTTTCCTCGGTTCTCGTACCAAAGGCCCCGGTTATGTGGATGCCACTTACGTGGATGCCTGGTCTTATTTTTTAACAGTAAGTTATGACCTGAGCAAGAAACATAAAATAGTGTTTACGGGCGTCGGCTCGCCGGAACATCACGGACAACGTTCGTATGGTCTTACGAAAGATGAATTTAAAAAATACGGTAATAAATATAATTATAACTGGGGCGAATACAACGGAAAAATAGATAATCTTACTGAAAATTTTTATCATAAACCCCAGCTTTTTCTCAACGACTACTGGACAATCTCCGAAAGGACATCTCTTATAACTTCCATTTATTATTCTTATGGTTATGGCGGCGGAAAATGGTCGGAAAGTTTTGGCAATGAACCCGGAATTTCCTCCTACCGCAAAAATAACCAGGTGGACTGGGATAAAGTGTATGAACTCAACGCCAACAATACGGATACTTACACTCTTGCCAACGGACAAACCGTAAGTGGCTATTCAAAAAACATAGCGACAAATTACTTAGCAAGTCACTATTGGTACGGAATAGTGAGTTCACTTAATCACGAACTTACTCCACATCTTAAACTAACAGCCGGTATTCATGCCCGGAATTTCAAATCAAGATTATACGAAACGGTACGGGATTTAATGGGCGGTCAGTTCTGGATAGATGATTATGCTTATGCTGTAGATGGGGTTGCAGGACGTAGCCAAATTAAAAAAGTGGGAGACATTACCAAAACGGACAACCGTTCTTTTTCAACGTATGGCAGCGCCTTTAGCCAGATAGAATACAACAAAAACAACCTGACCGTTTTTATTGCCGGTACAGCATCGGCTACTACTTACCAACGCGAGGATGATTATAATTACGTAAATAACACTAAAAGCGATAAACTTACCCGGGAGGGTTTTGATGTCAAATCCGGAATAAATTACAATATCAATGAACATCATAATGTATATTTCAATGCCGGCTATTATTCGAGGGAGCCTTATTTTAAGTTTGTCTTCGTAAATTATTCCAACGTTGCAGCCAAAGACCTTAAAAATGAGAAAATAAAAACGCTCGAATTGGGCTATGGGTATAAAGATAATAAAACCAACGTGCGATTGAACGGTTATTATACCTTTTGGCAGGACAAGTCTCTTCTTTCCAACGAAAACATTCTGTTGGTGGACAGCACGCAAACACGGGCAATGATACGTGGGCTGAATTCCCTACACAAGGGTATAGAATTGGAATTTACCACACAGCCCTTATCGTGGCTCACGCTGGGCGGAAGCGCATCCATAGCCGACTGGAAATGGAAAAACAATGTGAAGGCCAGTCTTTATGACGAAAACAATCACTTAGTGGATACTACCCATGTGTACGCCGACGGGCTTTATGTAGGTGATGCGCCACAAACACAGTTAGGATTAACGGCAAGCATAAACCTGTTTCCCGGCTTCAGCCTTGCTTCGGATTGGGTGTATTACGACCGTTTGTATGCCGATTTTGACCCTGCAACGCGCAACAATCCGAATGATAATCATCAACCTTATCGCATGCCCTCATATGGTTTGTTAGACCTTCATTTTATTTATGATTTCGATTTATTAAAAAACCATGCGAGTGCCGGAATAAGCTGTTTTAACGTAACGGATAAGGAAACCATGATGCGTGGCGATGATGGGCCAAACCACGACGAAGCAGGATTTCGCGGATTCTGGACTTTTGGCCGTACCTTTAATCTATCACTGAAAGTACAGTTTTAAGTTACTAAAGGCGAGGGACAAATGATAAAAGAATTAAAAATTATTATTATTGTCCGATAAAAATTTCCTTGTAGGACTAAATGTATTAATAACACCGGGCTTAAGCTTAGTGTTGAAAATCGTAATTATTTGAAGGACTTTAGTCCAAATACTTTAATCAGACAACAGCGTTTTTAAACATCTTTACCATCATTTAAAATATCTTTACCATCATTTAAAATATCTTTACCATCATTTAAAATATCTTTACTATCGTTTAAAATATCTTTACCATCATTTAAAATATCTTTACCATCGTTTAAAATATCTTTACCATCGTTTAAAATATCTTTACCATCGTTTAAAATATCTTTACCATCATTTAAAATATCTTTACCATCATTTTTAAAAAGACCGAATATTTTTTAAATCATTGTAACGAATAAGTGCCTAAAGTTTGAAGTAACTAAAGTTTAATTCATTTATATTTCAAGCACTTTAGTCGCTCCTCACTTTAGCTCATCTTAAGTACTTTAGGCACTCGTAACTTTTTTAATTATTTTATCGTATTTTTGCTGAAAAATTAATCTATGCCACTATCATGCGGAATCGTCGGTTTAGCAAATACCGGCAAAACAACTCTATTTAATTGCATTTCCAATACCCGTGCACAGGCTTCGGCTTTTGCTTTCAGTCAATCAAAATCCAATATTGGACAAATTAATGTCCCTGATGAGCGATTGTATAAATTGGATGAATTGATACATTCGGCAAAAATAGTACACACCACCGTGGAAATAGTTGATATTCCCGGGTTGGCAAAAGGTTCGAGCAAAGGCGAAGGCGTTGGCAATGCTTTTCTGAATGATATTCGTAACGTTGATGCGCTTATCCACGTATTACGCTGCTTCGACGACGACCAGCTTCAGCATATCGAAGGCTCGGTAGACCCGGTACGCGACCGCGAGATCCTGGATCTGGAACTTCAGGTAAAAGACCTCGAATCGGTGGATAAAAAGATACATAAGTATGAAAAGCTTCTGAAAATAGGCGATAAAGATGCCAAACATGGCCTGGAAATACTAACAAAATATAAAGACCATCTTGAAAATTTCCAGTCAGCCCGTACTTGTCTTGTAGATAAAAAGGATAAGATATACATACAGGATATGTGCCTTTTGACGGACAAGCCGGTGATGTACGTTTGTAATGTGGACGATAAGTCGGCCGTTACCGGGAATAAGTATACCCAGGCTGTGATCGATTCGCTAAAGGATGAAAAAGCCGATATTTTAATCATTGCCGGTGCGCTTGAATCCGAAATAAACGAACTGGAAAGCAGGGACGACCGGCTCGCCTTCCTCCAGGATGTTGGTTTAACCGAACCGGGAGTTAATAAACTGGTACGATCGGCTTATAGCCTGCTCAATATGCAGACCTTCTTTACTGCCGGTCCCAAGGAAATCAAAGCCTGGACAATTAAAAAAGGTATGACCGCACCCCAGGCTGCCGGAGTAATACATAGCGACATTGAACGTGGCTTTATACGCGCAGAAGTAATGAAATACAACGACTTTATCACATTAAAAACCGAACTTGCCTGCCGCGAAGCCGGAAAACTTTACATAGAAGGTAAAAATTATGTGATGGAGGATGGCGATATTATTCATATTCGGTTTAATGTGTAGCTAACCGATAATAAATACATATAAAACGAGTTATAGCAATTCAAAGGAAAAAAATGAGATACTTTTTCGATATTATATGGATTTGCTGGTTTTTATCGGAAATTTTATTGAATCGGTTATTCCGTTCAAAGATGACTAATTCAAAGAATTTAGACAAAAACTCCATGCGATGGATATGGATTACCATAATGGCATACAAAGAATACAAAACACACACTAAGCGGCTAATTCCAATGGTCTATTAATTAGGTATAATAGACAAAAATAATGGCTTTTTTCAACCAACATTTCTCCATAAGGAAATTATTCGATTAATCCGGATAGTCGGGACCTGGCAAAACCAAGAACATACCTGCTCCGAATGACAGACGGAGAAAAGGTAAACAGGAAAAAATTATCGTTGAGTAGAAAATTTATTATTCAGACATCAACGGGTATGATTCTAAAATTATATCCGTTTTTATTTATACATTATCTGAATATTGCCAAACACAGCATTGCCATTGATGGTTAGCACGGGTTTCGTAGGATCAAAGGTAGCGGTTCTGAAATCAGAATCGCCAAACGAATGCGACGAACCGGCAGGAGTGGTAAAACTTCCAAAAGCTGCATTAGAATGGATGATAATGTTAGAATTACGGTTGATCCACACATCCAACCGCCCGAAGACGCACGATAGTTCAATTTGGCGGTTTTCAGCAGGCTGAACCATGGAAAGGTCAAGCGAACCACGTCCGAAAACAACATTATACTCGTTATTATCGAAAGTATAGCTCATGTTGCCTTCTGCAAAAGCATTTGTGCTTCCCGATTTCGATGAGCAACACGATTTGTTTTTACCAACCAATACTTTAATGCCTAATAAGATTAAAATAATGGCTATCAAAATGGGAAAAACATCAATATGAATATTAAGCGTATTTTCCAGTAAAAAGAATATACCCATTACGATCAGAACGATTCCCCAAAAGAATCCGTGAGAAGAATGATTTTTCATGTTTTTTGTTTTAAGGGTTTTAAAAAAACGATTAATTATATCGGTGACCGAAGTTTAAATTAAGATAAACCGAAGGGAAAATATTTTTAGGACGGTTAAAAGCCATAATTTTAATGGCTCGGGGATAAAGATCCAAGGCAGCGCCCACTTCAAGGCACTTGATGGTTCGGTTGTAATTCCCAAAATCGAAGTTTAGCCCACCTCGTGCATATATGCCCGGAAAAAATTGCATTTTATCAAAGCCCATTAAAAACGAAGCTCGTCCGTAAATATTATCGAGATCATGTTTATTGGGATCGTAACGCTCGGTTTTAGTGGTAAATTCATAATACGATCCATTATAGAATACGCTATCAACGATGTAGAGATAAATGGGCTTAGAGAATCCCAACGAAATGCCCCCTCCATAAAAATATCGGAGCTCTACCCCACCCCAGTATGGCTTTTGGTTAAGCAGATGATGAACGCTGAATCCGCCGCGAACGATATAGAGGCTGTTTAATTTACCGTAAAAATACGGACGGGCATTGGAAAAATAGGGATTAACGCTTTTCACTTCTTTGTTTGTTTTCATTCCTATAATATCCACTTCCCAAAGATGCTTGTCAAAGACCGACTTATTTCTTCCCCAACGAAATTGAACGCCCCAGCCTCCTGAATGGAAAATCAAGCCTCCACACCATTCCTTACGGTATAATATATTATCACTCAGGCTATCGTACGGAACTGACCATTGTGCAAAACTACCAGCGTCAATGCACAACATTAAAAATCCGATAATGACAATCCGTATTTTCATAGCCAGGCTTTACGCTTTTTCAACCGCAAATTAATGATTTTTTTCGATCTGATATTTGGAATACTCCTGGTATGCAGGACATTTCTCACGAGTTTTGCATGAGGTAATAATAAGCCCCAGAAAAATGATAATTGCAAGTGTTAAAAAGAGTTTTTTCATATTTTTACAGAAAATTATTAAGGTATATAATAATAACATTTACACTGCAAAATTATTATTTTTTGCATTGAAAATATAAAAATTAAGTAATGAATCCGATTGAACCCAAAATAGAAGAAGGTTGGAAAAAAGTACTCGAAAACGAATTCCATTCACCCTATTTTATTGAACTTAAAAATTTCCTTCTTAGCGAAAAACAACATTACCCAGTGTATCCTCCGGGCCCTCAGATTTTCTCCGCTTTTAATTATACGCCTTTCGATGATGTAAAAGTAGTCCTTTTGGGCCAGGATCCATACCACGGACCGGGTCAGGCACACGGATTATGTTTTTCGGTGCCCAACGGAATACCCAAGCCCCCTTCGCTGATCAATATTTTTAAGGAAATCAACAGCGACTTAGGTATTCCCATACCTCAAAGTGGAAATCTTGAAAAATGGGCAAAACAAGGAGTGTTTTTACTCAATGCCATACTTACGGTAAGGGCTAATCAGGCGGCATCGCATCACGGAAAAGGCTGGGAAACATTTACCGATGCAGCTATTAGTGCCTTATCTCAACAAAAAACCGGAATCATTTTCCTGCTTTGGGGTAATTATGCACAAGAAAAGCAAAAACTTATTGATACCAGCAAACATTATATTTTAAAAACGGTGCATCCGTCTCCCCTTTCGGTACAACGCGGTTTCTTCGGTTGCAAACATTTCTCCAAAACCAACCAGCTTTTACGTGAAATGGGAAAAGAAGAAATTGACTGGGGTATTCACTAAACCATAACAACGATTATTCAGAAATCAAAATCAGTTAACCCGTTGCTATCAGCCTGGCTAAAAATAAAAATATCTAAAATCTACAGGCTAAACAAAAAAGACGAGCATAAAAAATCAACAACTTATCCCATTACGAAAAAATAAAGTAAATTTGCCAACCATTAACCAACTCGCATACGCAATAGTGCGAATTCTCGGTTACTGCCTTGTTGAATGGTTAATGGTTCGCTAAATTTATAATTCTTATCCCATGGAGTTTTTATACGTTGTTATTGCCTTTGTCCTGCTTTTTGATTTTATTAACGGTTTCCACGATTCAGCCAATTCCATAGCAACAGTAGTATCCACCAAAGTACTTTCTCCTTTTGCTGCCGTAGCTATGGCAGCCTCCTGCAACTTTATTGCATTTTTAATTTTCCCCTTAAAAGTAGCTACTACCATGGGAAAAGGGGTCATTGATCCGAACATAATTACACTCACCGTTATTGCTTCAGCATTGGTTGCAGCCATCTCATGGAATTTACTTACCTGGTGGTGGGGACTTCCTTCAAGTTCCTCTCATACATTGGTTGGCGGTTTAGTCGGTGCAGCCATTGTGAGTTCCGGTTTCGGTTCTGTCATCATATCCGGTGTTGCTAAAATTGTTGCTTTCATTGTCATTGCGCCGGTATTGGGAATGGTTATGTCGTTTATCATTTCAGCCATTGTCATTCAATTATCCAAAAATTCGACACCATCCAAAATAGATAAACATTTTCGAATTTTTCAATTGTTTTCGTCGGCTGCCCTCAGTCTTGGACATGGTGGCAACGACGCTCAAAAATCAATGGGGATTATCTGGATTGCACTGATTGTTACCGGCCACTGTACTAAAGACGAACCTATTGCATTATGGATCGTATTATCCTGCCAAACGGCTATTGCCTTAGGTACTTTATTCGGAGGTTGGAGAATTGTCAAAACCATGGGACAAAAAATTACCAAGCTAAAACCCTTTGAAGGTTTTTGTGCAGAAACTGCCGGAGCTCTTACTTTATTCGGCGCTACTCACTTTGGTATTCCCGTAAGCACTACACACACCGTAACCGGTGCTATCATGGGCGCTGGAGCCCGTAAAGGAGTTTCGGCTGTGAAATGGGGAGTTACTACCAAGATTTTCTGGGCATGGGGACTTACAATTCCCGTTTCGGCTTTGATAGGCGCTTTAACTTATTTATTAATCCATTGGATACAATAAACCATATAACCTCAGGCGTTTTTTAACAATTAAAATACTATTACATGAACTTCGACAAATTTTTAAAATTTTTTGTTCCCAAGGACGATTCTTTCTTTCCCCTTTTTGAAAATGATGCACAGAATTTGATTACAGCTTGCATTTCATTAAAAAAATTGTTGAACGCCGAAGACGAGGACAAGCGGTCAAAGTATATTAAAAAAATTAAAGATATAGAACATCACGGCGATGAGATAACCCAACAGATATACGATCAACTCAACAGGTCGTTTATTACTCCGTTCGACCGTGAAGACATCCATGAACTGGCAACGAATATCGACGATGTGGTCGACTCGATTAAAGGAGTGAGCCGCCGTATCAATTTATACAGGCCCAAAGAAGTTTCACTTATTTTTGGGGATATTGCCGAAGTGCTTCACCAGGCAGGCATTGAAGTAGAAATATCGGTGAACGGACTCAGCCATCCCGGCAGTAAAAAAGAAATCATTCTCGAAGCATGCCGTAATTTAAATAAGCTTGAGAAAAAAGCCGATGACTATTATCATTCCGGCATCAGGGCGCTTTTTGAAGAAGAAAAAGATGCTATCGAACTCATCAAGAAGAAAGACATCCTGGAAACCCTCGAAAAATGTGTGAATAAAGCCGAAAATATTTCCGATACCATCAAGGAAATACTGATTAAAATGGCTTAATACTTATCTCTAAAAATACCTGTATGCAGGAACGACATCTTAACCGGGAAAAATATTTTAAGGAACAGGTTTATACTACCCAAAAGTACGTAATCCCCTTTATCGAAGAATGCCTTGCTCTAAATGCTAACTCGGATGTTCTCGAAATCGGTTGTGGCGAAGGCGGAAATATGTTGCCATTCCTCGATTTGGGATGCAAAGTTACCGGCGTGGATTTTTCGAAAGGAAAAATTGAAAATGCTCATCAATATTTTGAAAATCATACGAACAAAGCCAATCTTACCCTGCTTTGCGATGATATTTATAATGTCCCCGGCTTGGGTAAATTCGATCTGATCATTATCCGCGACGTGCTTGAGCATATTCACGGGCAGGAAGTTTTCTTCAAAAAACTGGATATGTTTTTAAAACCCGGCGGCAAGGTTTTTCTGAGTTTCCCTCCATGGCAAAATCCTTTCGGCGGACACCAGCAGATGTGCGAAAATAAATTGCTATCTAAACTGCCTTATTATCACATTCTGCCGGCTCCGGTTTACAAATTCATCCTTAAAATGGGTGGCGAAAGTGAAGCAAAAATCAAAGGTTTGCTCGAAGTTAAGGAAACCGGCATCAGCATCGAACGTTTTCACCGCATACTGAAAGACAATCATTACAAAACTGATAAAAAGATACTTTACTTCATCAACCCGAATTACGAAATAAAATTCCATCTCAAACCCCGGAAACAATCCGCTCTTTTATCGGAAATTTATTATTTCAGAAATTATTTAATCACCACTTGTTACTACTTGGTGTCGTTAAAATAAGGATTTTAAATTCCTTTTAAACCCTTAGGGTTTTGAAAACCCTAAGGGTTTAGTATAAAAAGTATCGCAGTGTTTTTAAACCCTAAGGGTTTAGCTATTGAATTAATTTTAAGCCCAAAAATATTCCTCAGAAATACAAAGGATAGAATCTGACTTTACCCTTGTCGCTGCATTCTACCGTAGGAAATGGAAATTTGATAAAACCAATGGTATTGAACAATATCTTCAAGGCTCCCGAGTGGGTTTTGATGTGCGTAAGATCAATATCGCCCGACAGGTAGAACTGCCGGTGTCGTTGGAAACGGGGTATGATTTTCCCGTCGTTTTCATCGGGATTGCTACTGGCACCGGTCATTCCTTCGGCTCCATATCCCACGGCAATGTTCAGCCATTTCGGAAAACGATTTTCCTTTGGCAGGAAGGAATGAACATTGGCCGACAGCCAGTAGGTTTGTCCGTTATAATCCTTAATCATATTTTCCCTTAAGTTGCTACCCAACTCGTCGGGACGATAATCGGAATATTTGGTCTGATGAAAAGAATATTTGAGCAAAATCCGCTGTTCGTTCCAGGCAAGCTGTTGCCCTACAAACAGTGCCGAACCCAAAGTATTCGCCGTAAAATCGCCTACCGAAAAGCCCCATTCCGACGAAAAGCCATCGAGGATTTCGATGATGGCAAGATAGGAAAAGCCAAGGCCGCCCCCATAAAGCGCCGATTTCTTCTGATCGACTCCCGCCCAGCGAAAAGTTTCAAAACCAACCTTACTGATGTAGTACGACGTGGTGGCATGCCCGCACTTATCCATTTGCAGCCATTCGCCGTTATCATTAAAAAAATGAAAATTCGATTGCGGATAATCGCTGTACCATAAACTATACAAACCCGCCATAGACGTAGCCCATAATGCCCCTTCGGTAATCAGTATACCATTTAACCGCTTATGATTGATGCCCAAAGTATCGTTCTGTGCCGGCGCAACAAATGTCAGCAGGGAAAGGATAATCAGCATAAGGGTTTTGTAAGTTGTTTTCAATGGCCTTTTCTTTTTTTCGGTTTCATTAAAAATTTATGTTCCTCCCCTTTCAACAGGCGGCCGATATTCTTACGATGTGTTATCGGCACAAATATCCCTACCATAAACGAAAAGATAATGAGAGAAAGATGTTGCTGATGCAGAAGAAATGTTTCGATAAATGGAAAAGTGATAGCCGCAACTATCGAACCCAGCGAAATGTACTTCCACAGGATATAAACAACAATAAAAATACCGAGTGCGATAAAAAAAGCGACCGGAAACAACGCAATGAGTATTCCAACCAGCGACGCCACACCCTTACCGCCTTTGAAACCCACATAAACGGGAAAAATATGCCCAATTACCGCAACAACTCCCAGCAGAATCTGGTAATTGATTAAATAGTTTGATTCCAAAGGCAGTGAGCTACCAAAATATCTCGCCAGGATAACGGCTAACCAGGATTTAAAAATATCGAAAGCCAATACCGGAATACCCGCTCCAGCGCCTAAAACGCGGATAGTGTTGGTAGCACCCGCATTACCGCTTCCCTGCGTCCGCACGTCAACGCCATAGAATATCCTGCCTATCCATACGGCGGTAGGTATTGAACCTAAAAGATAAGCAACAACAATTCCCAAACCAAGCTTTATCATTGATTTCTGTTAGTTAATGGTTAAAAATACATCATCGGATTTTTGCCATATAAATTAATATACAAAAAATTCATACTGCTAATTTTAAAGGTAAAAATGATTGTAACGCTTTCAATTTATTATTATTATCGTTCAGAATGGCTACGCTGTTTTCACGACTATTATTATTATCGTTCAGAATGGCTACGCTGTTTTCACGACTGTTATTATTACCGTTCAGAATGACTACGCTGTTTTCACCATAATTATTATTACCAGTAGAAATACCTACGCTGTTTTCACAACTATTATTATTATCGTTCAGAATAGCTACGCTGTTTTCACGACTGTTATCATTACCGTTCAGAATGACTACGCTGTTTTCACCATAATTATTATTACCAGTAGAAATGACTACGCTGTTTTCACGACTGTTATTATTACCGTTCAGAATAGCTACGCTGTTTTCACGACTGTTATTATTACCGGTTTTTATTAGACATTCCATGTTTTGGCTATATTCAATAGTATTATCGCCTTTGTAAATACTGCCGGCCGTTGATTTAGTTGTCTTAAACATGGGATGTCTTTTAATTCGTAATTCAAAATCGTAATTCGTAATTCGTAATTTTCAATTTCCTTCATTTACCGACTGCATCTTACGCATAAACTGTATCCTCTTTTCGGGTGTAGAAACAATATATTGATACGAGGGTTCATTTTCCTTGCCTTTGATGGTACGTTTATCTTCCTTGGTTCCGATTAAAATATTATTAAAATCGTTGTTGGATGAAATGGCCTGAAGCAGCGAATTGCTGTAGTTGAAATAATACCAAACCTTAGGACTTATCTCCAGATAAATATTGATGATGTCGCCGGTACGCCGTTTCACCAATTCCACATAGCCGTTCATGTATTTGTTTAGCGGTGTTTTGCCGATATTACCTATACCGATGGGTCCGTAGGAAATATAGGATTTGGTACGGGCATTCCATTGAAATTTTATGTCGGTGAACACTAAGGTATGATTCAACCCGGAAGGAATTTTCCGGTACGATCCGTAAAGGTTCATTTCGTTAGTAAGCTTAAAAGCTTCGTCCACACCAACCATATTTACCAGGGCTTTGGAATACAAATCGCCCGAAAGGTTGACTCCTTTCAGGTTGGCTGTTTTAAGGTCTTCCTGAAGCTTTTCCAAGGCATTATCCGAGAAGTAAAAATCCATGGCAAGTACCGTTTCGAGTGTAGTGGAATCGGGAATAATATAATGAGTGAACCGGCCAAAGCTGAACAGTTTCAATTGTTCCAGGTCGGTACCCAGATTAAGCGTTCCTTCCCCTGTGAGTATGCATTTTTCCTTATTCAGGCAAAGGTAATTATCGCCTATTTTGGGATCATTGAGCCTGGCAGGTGTAGAGATACGGTAAGCGTTAGTTGCTTTATTAAAGTCAATCACCCCCGTAGCATTCAGCAGCGAAGTATCGTTATAATAACGGGGAAGCGAGCAAAATGCAGGGTAAGCCACCCCGTCGGCAGGCGAAAACATCAGGGATGCATACAACTTTTGCCGGTCAACACCACGGATTTGCGCATTGATGGGCAATTGGATATTCTTGGGATTGACTTCCGCTTCAAATTTCACCCAGCTTCGTTTATTATTATCGCAATCGTGATTTATCATAAAATAGCCATCGAAATTCAGAAAATCCTTGGACGTGCTCATTTTAATATTCCCTTTAAAACTGAACTCAGGACTTAACGAAAAATTGGCAGAATCGGAAATTCGTGCTGAAGCGATGGTTTGGTTTATGTCGGGATCAACGGAAATATTTTCAAAATAAATCGGTTGCATCGTACCGTTTTCATCAAAGTAATTGTAGTAGCCTTTGGCAAAATAGCTGTGTTTTGTGTAAATATTTACTTCGGCATTGTAGATATTATGAGCTTTGTTGATGGTATTGGCAATGATGATGGCATCGTCCAATGGTTTCATCTGGGCATTTTTCAATATCGTAACCTTACCGTCGGTAGGAAAAACGGCAGCATCGGCAACCTTAATAAGTTTCACATCTTCGGCATAAATAACATTTTCTTTCAGGTTATACCGAGCTTTCAGGCAGTAAAACTTGATGGAATCCTGCTTGGGATGGGTGGAAACAAACTCCGAACCATGCAAATCGAGATCTATTAGTTGGCTGGGAGTCATACTTTCGATATTCGGAATTTTTTCGCTGATGTTGTTGATCAGTTCAATCTCTTCTTTTTCCATAAACCAGTCCAACTGATCCATATAACAGTAGTAAAGATTGGCCGGAAATTCCACCTTTGTGCTGTTGCCTTTGGTACGAAATTCACCTTTTCGCTGATCGAAATCAATATGCCCATGCGAAAAACGGGTAGTCATAGCCATATCTTTTAAATCGGAAGTATTCAGTTTAAAGAAAACCGAATCGGTATCAAACGTGTGATATTTAAACACAAAACTATCGGACTTCAGATCGGCTTCTTTAAGCTTAGCGAAGCCTTCACCCGTCAAACCGTTGCCGGATAACGTAAGTTTACCGTCGAGCAGGGTTTGCCCGTTGTACATGCTGAAGCTTTTATCTTTTTTATTTCTAACCGCAAACAGGTCGTCGGATATTGTCCAGTGAGCCGTGGCATCTTCGGCATACACCATGGGAAATTCAACCTTAGCCATCTCTTCTTTGATTTCAAACTTCTTCAAATCAGCATTCAGCGAATCGGGATAGAATAAAAACTTGTCGGATGCAGAAACGGAGGTCAGGTAATTCAGCGTTCCGCTTCCAATAAGTCCCTGGTTGCTCAGATTGATTTCGGCAAAGAAAGTACCTTTTCCATCGTAAACCGGCTCGCCTTTTGCAGGAAGTTTTTTTACAAACCCAAGCGAATAATCGGATTGTACCTTAAGCGGCTCGTCGAGGTTAGGAAAAATACCACCCGAAACAAGATAGCCTTTAAATTGCAAAGCATCGGTAGTAAAATTAGCTAAACTGTCGATGGTAAACGGATTGACATGGTAGAAGAATTTTTCCTTTTTATACGCACCGTTTTGTATCGTTGGCTTGTCGTAAAAGGCAAACGATTCAATTTTGCTGTTAAAGGTCGGATAGCGCAGAAACGATTTCAGGCTCGATTTGTTATCGGGCGAATCAATCAATAATTCACCGCTGAGGTCGGCAATGGCTGTCTTGACTTTCACCAGCGGAAAGGCTCCATGTCTGTCCCTTTCCCTGCTGTGAACCTGGAAGGTGAGCGAATCAACGGTGGGAAGGTTAAGTTTAAACTTATCGTATTCAAAGGAAGATTCATGGGAATAAAAATCAAAGAATCCGGCATGTACCAGACCGGTAAACACGAAATCCCTGTTTTTCTTCATCATGATTTGCTGGTTGGCGGGATAGATAAACACTTTCTGCGAATCGCTCAAAGCTACCATGGGAACTCCGCGAATAGTCATGTCGAAATTGGAAAGATTGAGTGTGGCATTGGGTTGTTTATACACCGATGAATTAAATTTTATCACATCATAATCCATTTTCCCGGCACGCGCTTTCAGATAATCAAACAGTTTAGGCTTTATCAAAACCTTATCCGTTTCAAAGTTGTAGATGATAAAACCGTTGTTGGCAAGATTCAGAAGCATGGCCTGAACATTGGCAGTAGGTAAATTCATATAATCGGACAGTTCGTAACCAAAAAAATCGGAAGTCCCGTATTTAGATGAATAATTGGCCAAAACAAACAAGGGATTGATCTCATCCATTCCCTGTAATTTATCAAAACGGTAAGCCGAATAATAATTACTCGATTCAAAGGCAACCCTGCTCGTATCGTTTATTCCCTGGGTCATCCGGAAGTCAATGGTTTGTTCGCCGATTTTCCAGTTTAATTCCTCGCAATACACATCTATTTTATGATAGGAATCAAAAAAAGGTGTAATCGCCGAATTCACATTGTTGCTTGTAAGCAAAAGTTCCTTTTTAGGAATCAGGTATCTCATGGTCAATCCCGAATGGTAAATGGAATCGTTTTCAAAATAAATACTTATGGATGCACGCTCCGACGAAATTTTATCTTCCCGTATCAGAAAACGGTTGGCAAGAATATTGGCAGCAACAGCATTGTCCTTGATAAAAATAAGCTTTGCCACGTCGTTGTTTTTGCCCGATCCTATGATTTTTGAGCCTTCCATTGCAAAGCCGCCCTGGTAATCTATATTTTCAACAAGATTGTGGATCTGGAGATCGTGATCATAAGATTCGAAACGGGGATAAGTGGCCGTTTCCTTGTTATTTCCTCCTGCCATTACTTTTTCTTCAAGTTTTCCTAAAATAGGTTTTTCAAAAAAAGCCGTGTTGGAAAACAAAACGGAATCGGCATCAAAATAATTAAGATTTAAACTTATACGGTAGAAATCGAGCGTGGCAAACACTTTCTCCATCCCGACCCGGCTCCAGTTTATCGTTCCGCCCTGCCCGTTCCAATTATTTTTTAAAGGTGTAAAAATACCTTTCGTATGATAAATAACCGAGCTATCGTTGTTGGCAACACAAATCAAATCGAGCGAAGGGAAAACAACCGTTGGAACGCTGTCGCACTGAAAATAAAAATCCGTAGTCCTGAACTTCCAGGAAGAAGCGCGCGTTTGAAGCAAACAATGGTTGATAAGCAGATTATGGGATGTTTCAAGGTAATTCTGAAACTGGTTATAATTCTTGCCGGAGATAATTTTATTCAAGCCGGTATTCCATGCATTAAAACTCTCGGAGGATTGTCCGGAGTTTACAAAATCTATAAATACAGCCAGGAATGATGCAAACTGAGGATACGGCTTCATCCTGTTTTGCAACATCATGTTGCACGTCGAATACGTTTTCTCGCGCTGCAAAGAAGTAATTTTATCACTTTTCCATAAAGCGGTAAAATTTTGCAGAATCTTTTCAGCATCGGATTTGTTGGCAGGATTGACCTTGCCGAAAATTGCAGTCATTTCGTCGATAAACTTGACAGAATCTGGCGAAAAGCTTTTTATATCCTGGGCAAAAAGCGTCGTTAACGGAAAAAAAAGAACAAAAAACAAAAGAATAAATTGCCTTTTAATCATATTTTTCCGGTGCTGGAATTGGATTATCAGAATTAAATTAACGGATGGATGTAAACATTACGGCCGCCCAATCATTTTTTAATTTGTTGCCGGCAAATCTTAAACCATATTCCGCCGCTTCATTGCATATTACCGGAATATCGGTTTCATAAAAACCGCTCATCAGCAATAGTCCGTTATCTGCAAGGCAATGACGATATTTTTCAATATCATTCAGCAAAATATTCCGGTTGATATTGGCCAAAATGACATCAAATTTCATTCCGCCAAGCGAAGTAGCATCTCCCTGCAAAACATTGATATTGGAAATGTTGTTTTTCTTAACGTTTTCGATGGAATTTTGGTAAGCCCATTCATCATTATCAATAGCTTCAACAGAGGTAGCTCCCAGTTTTGAAGCTAAAATTGCCAGGACACCTGTTCCGCAGCCCATATCGAGAAGGGTTTTATCCTTAACATCCATTTCCAATAAATATTCAATCATCATGGCCGTAGTTTCATGATGAGCCGTTCCAAACGACATTTTGGGTTCAATCACAATTTCATGGAGTATTCCCGGAACCGCAGGATGAAACGGCGCCCGGATCAGGCATTTCCCGGCGATAATCACCGGATCGTAATTGCTTTCCCAAACGGCATTCCAGTCCCGATCCTTGATAAATTTGTGAGTAAATGAAATCTTTTTATCCTGGCTTACCTGTTGAAAACATTGTTTCACTTTTTCAGCGTCAAACTGATGGGCAACAATATAGGCATTAAAACCATTTTCTGTTTCAGAAAAGCTCTCAAACCCTTGTTCTGCAAGAAAAGCAATAAGAATTTCGGACAAATCGCCCGAATCAACTTCTACGTTTAATTCAATATAATCCATTTATCAGTATTATAGGGATGTGGTGCAACGTTAAAAACTTTTGATAATTTTAATGAATTCCTCGGACTTAAGCGATGCCCCGCCGATAAGGCCGCCGTCAACATCAGGATTGGCAAACAGTTCTTTGGCATTTTTAGAATTACAACTGCCACCATATAAAATGGAAAGGTCGTCGGCAACTGCTTTTCCATATTTTTCAATCACTAATCCCCGGATAAAAGCATGCATTTCCTGAGCCTGTTCCGAAGTGGCGGTAACTCCGGTTCCTATTGCCCATACAGGTTCATAGGCAATTACAACTTTCTGAAATTCTTTTTCCGGTAAGTGAAAAAGCGATTCTTCTAATTGTTTTCTTACTATTTGCTCCTGAATACCCGCATTTCGTTCGGGTAAGAGTTCGCCACAACAGAAAATAGGATAAAGATCATGTTCCAAAGCAAGGTCTACTTTACGAGCAAGCATTTCATGCGTTTCTTTAAAATATGCCCTGCGTTCCGAATGCCCGATAATCACATAATCAATATCGAGTGATTTTAGCATGGGCGCTGAAACTTCGCCGGTAAAAGCGCCGGATTCGTTATCGTTAAGGTTTTGAGCGCCCACGAAAAAGGCGCCTTCCCGGGCAATGTCTTTTGCCAGTTCGAGATATACAAAGGGCGGACAAACAATAACTTCTGTCTCAACGCCATCTAATTCTTCCAACGCCTCATCTATATCGCACATTAATTCATCGGCTTCCTGAAATGTTTTGTTCATTTTCCAGTTACCGGCTACAATTTTCTTTCTCATATTATTAAATTTAAAAATTAAGAAACCCTGATTCTTGGGTCCAACATTCCGTAAATTATATCTACAAATATATTAATAACAATCAGAATAATGGAAATAAATAATACGGCACCCATGATTACAGGAAAATCATACTTTTCCAAGGCATCCACAATGACTACTCCCATTCCTTTCCAATCAAAAACGTATTCAATAAAAACAGCACCTGCCAGTAGCGAAGCAAACCAGCCGGTGATAGCGGTTACCACAGGATTCATGGCATTTTTTAACGCATGATGCACAATTATCCTGTAAAAAGATAGACCCTTGGCTCTTGCGGTACGGATATAATCCTGCGAAAGCACATCAAGCAAAGAACTCCGGGTAAGTTCTACCACAATGGCTAACGGACGAATACCCAAAGTTATTGCCGGAAGAATCAGGTTTTTTAAGTCAAGGTACTCCCCTCTTCCGAAATCATCCACCGTGTACATGCTGCCAAACATATTCAGGCCGGTATAGTCTGCCAATAGGAAAGCAAATATCCAGGCAAAAAGTATGGCAGCAAAAAATGAAGGTAACGACATTCCCAAGACCGAAAAAACAAGGGACAAACGGTCGAAAAAACTATTACGGTAAATGGCACATAATACGCCGATCAAAATTCCAACTATCATTGCAAAAGCAATGGCCACCGTGGCTAAGAGGAAAGTCGCCGGAAAAGCCGATGTCAGTATTTCGCTTACGGGTCGTTTGCTTTGATACGAACGTCGCAAATAAGGTTTCTTTAAAATCAGTTCATTATGACTTCCCAATTTCAAAAGCGTTAAATGAACAGAATATTTAGTCTCGTCGAGATACCAATAATTATTTTTGTCGGTAGTATTATGAAAGGAAATCGGCGACAAATCGTTCAGAAAATTAAAATACTGGGTTATCATGGGTTTATCCCTGCCAAGGTCGTGATTGATGGCTTGCACCGAAGCCATATCGGCTCGCTGCCCCAACATCATCCGGGCAGGATCACCTGGCAAAACATTGAATAGCAGAAAAATAATGGTAACAACTCCGAAAAGTACCAATAATCCATAAAACAAGCGTTTCAGAATAAAATTGACCATTATTTGTATATATTACTTTAGATATTTCTTTTTAACCTGATTATAATCAGGAAAATCATGATAATGCCATTTTGCCAGAACGACCCCATTTTTAAGCAATAGCAAACCAGGATTGGCTCGAACCATGGTTTTTAAAATCACATCATCGGCCGAATAAAAGGCATACGCTGCCTTGGTTTTATTGATAAAATTTTTAACATTGCCAATACTATAAAGAGCTATCAATGAATATCCATCTTTTTCGGCTAAACGGTAGAAATCGTTCATTTTGGTGAATGCTTTCAAATGAGTCTTTTCAAGATCGTAAGCAACCAGGATAAACTGGTAGCCGGGATTTCGGATGAATTCGGAAGTAACATCATTGCCGGTGGAATCAGCGATTTGCAAATCGGTTCCTTTTAATGTGTTTGGATCCTCTATCCGTTGGCTGACAAATTCCCATTTCGCAACCCACGCCGTATCGTTGTATGGAAAGTCGGGCGACAAATATTCCTTTGTCTTACCTGTTTCCTTATTACGATAAGTAAGATAACATTTTATAGGAAGCGGATGCTCGTTAAACATTTTATTTCCGACTTTCCATGGCATAAAATCGATGACAGGCAAATGGCGGTAATTATACATCGAGAAAGCATCAAAAGTAATAATCGTCAGAAAAATGATTACTATTTCTGACTTTACCCTGAAACATGGTTTGATCCTTTTCCGGTTTAAAAAGACAGTCAAGACAAAAACCATCAATACAATGTTTTTCAGGAAGGTTTGCCAGTTGGTAAGTTTGATAGCATCGCCAAAGCAACCACAGTCAGGAACAGGATTATAAAGCGCATCGTAGAATGTTGTACACGTAAAAAACAGCATCATAAGCAGTAACAGCCAGGCAACTTCTTTTATCCTGACATTCAGTAGTAAAAGTATGCCGATGGAAAATTCAACGGTACATAGGAACACCGATAAATACAATGCCGAGGGAATAGCCCATTGCGTACCAAAGGCAATAAAATAATCCTCAATACGATATGCGGTTCCAAGCGGATCAATTCCTTTTACAAAACCGGAAAAAATAAAAACACATCCGACAAGTAATCGCGAAATGAGAGTAAAAATCTTAGCGCTTTTCTTCATTTTCAGAAAATTGGAGAATAAAATTACGATTTGGAATTATCGGTTTCCTCATCAATTTTAATCAAAGCAAAAATGGAATAATTTATAATGTCGAGATAATTGGCATCAACGCCTTCCGAAATAAAGGTTTTGCCATCATGATCTTCTATTTGTTTGATTCGCAACAGTTTCATTAAAATAATATCATCCATCGAGCTAATTCTCATGTTCCGCCAGGCTTCGTCATAATCATGATTTTTGTCTCCCATCAACGCTTTAGCCTGATAAATATACTTATTATAAAGTTGAACCGCAATATCCTCGGAAAGATTTAAATTTTCTTCATCATGTAATTCCAATTGTATCAACGCCATAATCGAATAGTTGACCATACCTATGAATTCCGGCTTAATTCCTTCAGATATTTTTTGAGTACCTTTGTCGGCAATGCTTCGAATGCGTTGGGCTTTAATATAAATTTGGTCGGTAAGCGATGGCGTACGTAAAACCCGCCACGAACTTCCGTAATCTTTCATTTTGATTAAAAAAATTTCGCGGCATTGGTTAATAATATCTTCAAACTGGTCGGAAGTACTGATCATGATATTTCTAAATTACTGATTATAATTATTATTAAATAAAAATACGACTATATGAATTCGACCGATAAAGATACATCATTTTCGGGAATCTCCTTTTTAGATTGTAATGGAAGAATAATTAATCTGGAAAAGCCTGTGGTTATGGGCATACTCAATATTACACCCGATTCATTTTTTGACGGGGGAAAATATTTGACAGCAAACGCTATCATCCAAAGGGCAGGGAAAATATTGGATGAAGGCGGTTCTATTATTGATTTGGGAGCGGTATCCACACGCCCGGGGGCAAAACAAATTTCAGAAAGTGAAGAGTTAAACCGCTTATTACCTGCACTAAATGCTATTCTCAAAGCATACCCCGACGCTATTATTTCTGTCGACACTTACCGTGCGGGTATTGCTCAGAAAGTTGTTGATTCGGGAGCTTCCATTATCAATGATATTTCCGGTGGAAGCATGGATACGCAAATGTTTTCAACGATTGCTAAATTAAAAGTGCCTTATATTCTGATGCATATGAAAGGCACACCACAAAACATGCAAATCAACCCCGAATATTCAGATGTCGTAAATGAGATAAAAAAAATACTTTGGGATAAAGTGAATGAACTTCATGCCCTTGATTTCAAAAACATTATTATTGATCCTGGGTTTGGTTTTGGGAAAAGCGTTGAACATAATTATGAAATTTTAAATCGGTTAGCTGAATTTAAAGCATTCGGTTACCCGGTGCTCGCAGGAATGTCGCGTAAATCGATGATTAATAAAGTATTAAAAACAAATCCTTTGGAAGCATTAAACGGAACAAGTGTTGTAAATACCATTGCCATATTGAAGGGCGCAAATATTCTACGGGTTCACGACGTAAAGGAAGCAAATGAGGTAATTAAAATAACCGGAATGTTAAATCAGTAATTCAATTACTGTATATTTGCAAACAATACAATCTGCCGATATGCTCCAAATGGTATTAAGCTTCCTTTTCAACATCAGATTATTAGATGTTATTGACATACTACTTGTTGCCTTGTTATTGTATGCATTATACAATTTATTGAAAGGCACTGCAGCCATCAATATATTCTTTGGGATCGTTGCGTTTTTTTTGGTTTGGAAAGTAGTAAAAATTCTCGAAATGGAACTCCTCACCGAAATTTTAGGCGCCTTTATCAGTGTAGGATTTATAGCTCTGATCGTTGTCTTTCAACCAGAAATCCGAAAATTTTTATTACTTTTAGGAACTCCTGGCTTCAGGACACTAAAAAGAAAACGTTTTATGTTCTGGAGAATACACCTCAGTGATTTTTACCTTGATACCGATACCATTGTCCAAGCTTGTCATAATATGGCTTTATCAAAAACCGGTGCTATTCTTGTTATTGCGCTTAAAAATGAATTACAGGAATATGTTCGGACGGGAGAACTGATTGAGGCCAGAATTTCGGAGCAACTGATTGAGAACATATTTTTTAAAAATAGTCCGCTACACGATGGAGCCGTAATCGTAGTAAACAATAAACTCAAGGCTGCCCGATGTATCTTACCAGTATCAAAAAATCAAAATATTCCGATTCAGTTGGGGTTGCGTCACAGATCGGCTGTTGGAATCACAGAACGTTCTGATTCAATAGCCATTGTAGTTTCGGAACAAACAGGTAGGATTTCCTATTGTAAAAACGGAGTACTTACAACAAGGGTCGAACCGGCTCAACTGAAAAATTTTCTTGACAAGGAACTAAATATCAATTAATTATTTCTTCGTCTTTGTTGTAGATGCTGAATCAGAATTGTTTTCAAATTGTTTCATCAATTCCTCCGGCGTTTTTCCAAGGTTATTGATAGATGCCCGTGCATCATTAGCTAAAGCATTGTTAGGATAACGCTTGAGAAAATCCGTATAAACATCTTTGGCCCTACCAAGTTGGTTTAAATAATTTTCTAATATAAAACCTTTCAGAAACAAACTTTGTGGTATCCGCTTATTATTCGGGTATTTAATTAACAATGTGTCCAACCAGTCTGTTGCCTGCTGGGCCTTGTTTGTATTCATTAATATACTGACAGCGTTATAAATATAAGTCGGAGTAACCGTATCGGTTGGATATTTTTTATAATATGCCATATATAAATTAACTAACTCACCGGTTTTGGTATTATCCACTTTGCCTGAAGTATCGGAAAAGACTTCTTTTTCAAGCTTTTTAATTTTTAAGGAGGCTCTTTCTTTTGCCGGTTTGCAAGCCGAAAAAACAGTAACTCCGGCAATAAAAAAAACAATTAAATTTTTTATTCTCATATCATTAGGTTATCAATAATTACTTATTTTCCGTATTTTTTAAGTAGGGGAAAAATCATTTTATAATCCACATCTACTAATCCTCTCGAAATATCATTAAGTTTCCTTTTGAGAATCATTTTTTTAAGCGGATTGAGATGATCAACAAACAGTATTCCTTTCAGATGGTCAATTTCGTGCTGCATAATCCTGGCAACCATTCCATCGTAAACTTCGTCGTGAAGTTCATAATTCGCATCAAGATAACGGACATGAATTTTTGAATTTCGTTCGACAAACTCGTCAATATGAGGAATACTAAGACAGCCTTCGCTGATAGATATAATTTCCCCTTCTTCCTCAACAATTTCAGGGTTGATAAGCACTCTTGTAAAATTAGCAAGTTGAGGATATTTTTCCTTATGAGGGCTGGCATCTATAACAATGAGTTGTATCGAAAGATTAACCTGTGGGGCAGCCAGTCCGACACCACTTGAAAAATACATCGTTTCAAACATATTATCAATCAATTGTTTGAGGTCTGGATAATTTGGTTCAACTTCTTTGGCAACTTTACGTAACAAAGGATGTCCGTAAGCAACAATGGGTAAAATCATATTTTAAAATTTGTTTGCAAAATTAAATATTTCCGGATTTAAAAGTCATGTACGATTGTAAAATCAAGGTTGCGCTAATGGAATCAATCAAAGCCTTGTTTTGTCTGTCTTTCTTTTTCAAACCGGCGGTAATCATGGTTTGAAATGCAATTTTTGATGTAAACCGTTCATCCATACGTTCAACCGGAATATCCGGAAATTCTTTCTTCAATATTTTAATAAACGGTTCTATAAAAATAACAGATTCAGATGCCGTATTGTTCATCTTTTTGGGCTCGCCTACCACAAAAATATCAACTTTTTCCCGGCCACAATAGTCTTTCAAAAAAGAAATTATATCCTTGGAATGTACGGTAGTCAGATTTGTAGCAATCATCCTAAGATCATCGGTAACTGCAATTCCTACTCTTTTCTGCCCATAATCTATGGCTAAAATTCTACCCATTCCGGATGGTTATATGATTGACTGTTTAATTAAATTGAATATCTGTGGATTATTATAAAACCCGCAGCAAAAATACAAAGAACATTTAATGTGAAGCGAATAATGTTTAATTTTGAATTTTAAAACCACATTAAATGAATGATAATCTACAGGAAGTTATAGAAAAAGCATGGACAGAACGTTCATTGCTTCTTAATATAAGCACAAGAGACGCAGTTTGTCAGGTAATTGAATTACTTGATAAGGGAAAATTACGTGTTGCCGAACCTGAAGGAAATACCTGGAAGGTGAACGAATGGATTAAAAAAGCGGTAATCATGTATTTTCCTATTAATGAAATGAAAACCATTCAGGTTGGTCCTTTTGAATTTCATGATAAAATAAAACTTAAAACCGGCTATGAAAAATTAGGAGTTCGGGTAGTTCCCCATGCCATTGCCCGTTACGGATCGTTTTTGGCCGAAGGAGTAATCATGATGCCATCATACGTAAACATTGGAGCTTACGTGGATAGCGGTACCATGATCGACACCTGGGCTACGGTGGGTTCTTGTGCACAGATTGGAAAGAATGTTCATTTGAGCGGAGGTGTGGGAATAGGCGGCGTATTGGAACCGGTACAGGCGGCGCCTGTAATTATTGAAGACCATTGTTTTATCGGTTCACGCTGTATTGTTGTAGAAGGTGTTAGAATAGAAACGGAAGCGGTATTAGGCGCTAATGTTGTTTTAACCAAATCGACCAGAATAATTGACGTAACCCAATCGGAACCTATCGAAACGAAAGGAATTATTCCGGCCCGTTCGGTAGTTATTCCCGGCAGTTTCACCAAAACGTTTCCAGCCGGTAATTACCAGGTTCCATGTGCCTTAATTATCGGAAAACGAAAAGCTTCTACCGATTTAAAGACTTCGCTCAATGAAGCCTTACGTGAATATAATGTTGCTGTATAGCACGTTTTTAATTATTTTTGCAGGTTAAATCAGAATTCTATTTTGAAAAAAATTCTTGTCATACAAACGGCTTCCATAGGCGACGTGATTCTATCCACTCCGGTGATCGAATCGTTGCATTCAAAATTTCCTGATGCAAAAATTGATTTTTTGCTGAAAAAAGGTACAGACAGCCTTTTTAAAGCTCATCCTTTTCTCAACCAGGTTATTGTTTGGGATAAATCGAAACGTAAGTATCCTAATTTCTTAAGAATATTAAAAAACGTCAGACAAACCAATTATGATTATGTTATCAATATTCAACGATTTGCCTCAACGGGTTTTTTAACCGCTTTTTCCCATGCTAAAACAAGCATTGGATTCGACAAGAATCCATTTTCATTATTCTTTACCCAAAGGATAAAACATATCATTTCGGAAAAGGAAACGCCTCTCCATGAAGTTGATCGTAACCTTTTATTAATTTCCGGACTGGTTGGAAATCAGCTACGATCAATTAAGTTATATCCTTCCGAAGATGATTACCACCAAGTTGAAAAATATAAAGGTGGTTCTTACATCTGCATCGCTCCTACTTCGTTATGGTTCACCAAACAATATCCTGAAGCAAAGTGGGCGGATTTTGTTCAAAAGCTCGATCCGGAAATAAAAATCTATTTTCTTGGTTCGGGCAACGACACTTTAGCCTGTCAGCATATTATCGAAACAGCTCATCATCCCAATGCGTTTAACCTGAGTGGTAAACTTAATTTTTTAGAATCGGCAGCCTTGATGGAACATGCAACGATGAATTTTGTGAATGATTCGGCACCTCAGCATTTAGCTTCGGCGGTAAACGCTCCGGTTACGAGCATTTTTTGTTCCACCGTTCCCGGATTTGGTTTTGGACCTTTATCTGACGATTCGGTAATCATAGAAACTACCGAAAAACTGAGTTGCCGGCCCTGCGGACTGCATGGATACAGAACTTGCCCTGAAAAACATTTCAAATGTGCACTAACTATACAAACTGAACAATTATTGAACAGAATAAAATGATGGAAAAAAGTACTATTGAAATTGAAGTTGAAAATGCACTGAAGGTGCTGAAAGCAGGTGGAACCATACTCTATCCTACCGATACAATCTGGGGTATTGGCTGCGACGCTACCAATGCCCGTGCCGTTGAAAATATTTATAAAATCAAACAACGGGCCGAAAGCAAGAGTCTTATCATCCTGGTTGATTCTTTCGAAAAAATCGGACAATATGTGGCAAAAGTCCCAGATATCACTTTCGATCTGGTTTCGGGGGTTGAAGAACCACTAACCATCGTATTTGCCAATGCTAAAAATTTAGCTAAAAATGTAATCGCTCCCGATAAATCCATTGCTATCCGAATTGTAAAAAACATTTTTTGTCAAAAATTGATCCAACAATTTGAAAAGCCTATCGTATCTTCATCCGCAAACATTTCCGGAGAAGCCACGCCGCTATATTTCAATAAAATTGATAAAGAAATTATCCGGCAGGTTGATTATGTGGTAAAAGTCGGGCAGGATAACCTTAAAGAAGTGAAACCCTCAAAAATTATCCGCATCAATGAAGATGGCAGCTACGAAATTATTCGGAATTAGCTTGCATCTCTTTATATCCTGAAATTGACATTTATCCGGGCTAAAAAGGAAAATCTTCCTTCAGGTTAACTTTTTGTTTAATTTCTTTGGTTACCGGCTTTTGAGCCTGAAGATGTTTAACATTTCCTTCCACATAAATTGCTTTATACGGTTGCGTAGGACACGAAAATTCGCAGGCGCCACATCCGATGCAAATGGACTCATCTACTTTGGGAATTACCAGATTATCGGTATATGGAATCATATGCACAGCCTTGGTCGGGCAATGTTCGGAACAAGCGCCACAAGCCGTGTGGTTGGTATAAACAACACAATTCTTTTCAATAAACTGAGCTATTCCCAACTGGGTTTGTTGCTTTTCTTTAACGGTAAGCGGTAACAAAGCCCCATTGGGACAAACCTGAGTACATAAATTGCAATCGTAATTACAAAAACTAACCCCATAATCCATGTGCGGCTGCATGATGCCGTTTAATCCATATTCTTTTACGGAAGGTTTCAATACCTGTGCCGGACAAATGCTTATGCAAAGTTGGCAAGCGGTACACTTACCCGTAAAATGCTGTACGCTAACTGAACCCGGAGGAGTTACCGGATTCTTCTTGGAATTGGGATAAATTGTATTCCGGGTTTTCTGAATCGTTTTTTCACCGAAAGCCAAGAAAGTCATTCCTAAAGTAAAAAGGACAGAAGTAGCGATAAACTTCCGCCGGCTATTTGATGAATCTGTTTTTACAACATCAGCATTCTTAACAGGAGCATGGTAATTAATGCTTTTTGTCTTGCACACATTCAGGCAATTCATACATCCGACGCATCGCGAAAAATCAAGCTGATGTGTTTTATTTTCAATACAACCGGACTTACAAACCGAAGAACATAAGCCACAGGAAGTACAACCTTCCTCATTAATCCTGATTTTGAAAACAGATACTTTAGAAATTAAACCTAAAAGTGCGCCAACCGGGCAAACAGTATTGCAATACAATCGGCCTTTAGCTATCGAAAACCACAGGATCAAAATTAAGAATGCCGACGAAAAAAGAATGGAAAAAAGACTGGAACCCGTAGTTTCTATGGGTTTAAACCAAAAGATGTTGCTGGCGGCAAGCTGTTTTGAAGAAAAATTGTTGATTAAAATGAAAACCGGTTTTAATAGAGTTGTCGAAATTTTACCAAAAGCGCTGTAAGGATCAAGAACGGTCAGTAGAAAAATATTTCCGAAAAGCAGAAATAAAACTACCACACCTACTATCGAATACCTTACCCAGTTATACGTACGTACAAATTTGAATCGTTTTTTCCTGCCAAACTTTTTCCTGAAATAAATAACAATATCCTGCAATGTACCTAAAGGACACAATGTAGAACAATAAATGCGTCCAAACAAAAGTGTAAGAACGATAATAAGGACAAAGCCAATGGCGCTAAGCGTTAACAGACTTAAAAAGCTCAATAACGAAGGAACGAACTCCAGAAAAAGCACCGAATTGATAAGCGGCACGGAGACCCGGCCAAAAAAATCAATAAAAAATGAAAGTATCAATAGAAAAACAAAAAGCGATACGATAACCCGTAATCGTTTAAGTACTTTAAAAAACATGGTTTTATTATTTTATGGCAATAAGCCTGATTTTATTATCGAATTGACACGTTGTAGTCAACAAACAGATAGGCAATTTGCCAAAACAACAATCGGGCGGTTTAATTAGAGAATAATTTTTTTAATATTTAACGCTTTCAGATTGCCTTGTCCAATCTTCATTGCATTGGCAATGCGTATATACGGAACCTCATCGGGGTCGAGTCCGAAAATTTTGGCGGCAGCAGCATCGGCAGCAACAATATCGGGTGAAATAATCATTTGTTTCATGGTAACGATATCTTTCTCGGAAACGCCACGGGGACCATTTTTAAGCATAACCCTGTAAGCATCCACCACATTGAGCGTTGGTTTATGCAATGAAGCGCAGTCGGCTATGCACTGGTGCAAATCGGTACGATGCCAGTAACTGCGATCCCATACAATACCCATCAGGTTTTTCATGGAAATGGTAACGTTGGATGAGCTATGGTGTTTTAAAACGGGAACATTGATAAAAACGTCGGTATCAAGAACCAGTTCATGAACTTTGGCTGATTTTAGTTTCTTACCTTTACCTATGCTTATCGTCTGGTAATAACTTTCCGTATTCCCGGGAACGATTTTTCCGCCGGCATCTTTTACCGCTTTTTCTATTCCGCTATTTTTATAGCAGTTATTCCATTTGTCGCAGGTGTTATCAAAAACGTAAACTTCTTTAGCGCCGGCTTCAAGGCAGTGTTTTACAATGCGGGCAACCAATTTAGGATTGGTGTTTCCTCCCCTTTCGGGCGAAACATCCCAGCCAATGTTGGGTTTTACCAGCACCTTCTGGCCTTTTTTTACAAAAGATTTTATTCCGCCAAGTTGAGCTATGGCTTTATCAAACATCACTTCGGGCTCGCCACCCTTGATGGCAACCAGATCGTAAGCCAGTGGATTCTCTGCCGGGTTCATACCCAAAGCGCCGGGGATATTACCCAACGAAAGTCCAACTCCCGTAAGTATTCCTGCTCCAATACTTCTTTTAAGAAAATCGCGACGTTCCATAATTATAAATTTCCGTCAAAAATAATTATTTTTTCGATTCCTGCGTTAGCATTATTTTTATCTTTATAGCGTTATTAAAAGACTATGCAATCTATCCGGGAAATATATAAAATTGGACACGGACCTTCGAGCAGCCATACCATGGGTCCTAAAAAAGCTGCGGAAATGTTTTTAGCAAAAAATCCTGATGCGGCAAGCATTGGAATTACGTTGTACGGAAGCCTCGCAGCTACAGGCAAAGGACATTTAACCGACAAAATTCTGATCGATACCTGTTTTCCGAAACCGGTTACCTTTGAATGGAAACCGTTGGTTTTCCTTCCGATTCATCCCAATGCCCTTAAATTTGAAGCCATCAATCAGGATGGCAAAGTTACCAGCGAATGGACGGCTTACAGCATTGGCGGCGGCGACATTATCGACGAACATACCAATCTGAATAAAGCTTCCGTATATAAACTTCGCCATCTTTCCGACATTCTCGAATGGACGTTTAAAAACGGCGCCACGTTTTGGGAATATGTTAACGAACATGAAGGCGAAAGCATCTGGGAATACCTTAAGGAAGTTTGGGACGTGATGAAAGCCGCCATTGTGAGAGGCATCGAAAATGAAGGTACATTACCCGGAGTGATCCATCTGCCGCGCAAAGCCTCATCGTATTACATCAAATCGAAAAGCTACCAGGGATCGCTCAAACGGCGCGGACTGGCTTTTGCCTATGCTCTGGCAGTTGCCGAAGAAAATGCTTCCGGTGGCAGAATTGTTACGGCACCAACCTGCGGTTCGTGCGGAGTATTGCCAGCGGTATTGTATTCGTTGATGGAAGGCTATGAGTTTTCCGAAATAAAAATATTACGGGCATTAGCCACTGCGGGTTTGATCGGTAATTTGGTAAAAAAGAACGCTTCTATTTCGGGCGCAGAAGTTGGCTGCCAGGGCGAAATCGGAACGGCTTGTGCCATGGCTGCCGCTGCTGCTACACAATTGTTCGGAGGAACACCTTATCAGATAGAATATGCCGCCGAAATGGGATTGGAACATCACTTAGGTTTAACCTGCGATCCGGTAGCCGGATTGGTTCAGATACCCTGTATCGAACGTAATGCTTTTGCCGCTGCCCGTGCCCTCGATGCCAATAGCTTTGCGATGCTTTCGGATGGGAAACACCGTGTAAGTTTCGATAAAATGGTAAATGCCATGAATCAAACCGGACATGATTTGCCAAGCATCTATAAAGAAACTTCTGAAGGCGGATTAGCTCTCTTTGCCGGAAAATATAAAAAGAGTGATGCCGGAAGCAACGGCTGAACAAACCCATGCCTGTTTTGTTATTGGGATTGATGTTTTAATTGTATTTTTGCCAAAAATAGTAACTGATGGTTTTTGTAACCCGTATCGAACGTTTTAATGCCGCACACCGCCTGTTCCGTCCCGGATTTTCCGACGAACAAAACCTGGAAGTGTTTGGTAAATGTTCCAATCCCAACTGGCACGGACACAATTACACCTTGGTTATAACCGTAAAGGGAGAAATAAATCCGGATACCGGCTTTGTAATTAATCTTAGTCAGTTAAGCCGTTTGATCAACGAACGGGTAATTCAGAAACTCGATCATAAAAACATCAATCTCGAAGTTGATTTTATGGACGGTAAATTAGCTTCTACCGAAAATATGGCTGTCGGCATCTGGAACCAGCTTTCGGAAGAGATACAAAAAAGCGGAGCCATGCTCCATTCAGTGAAACTAATTGAAACAGAAAACAACTCTGTGGAATATTTTGGATTTTAATAAAACGCTACATGACAACTATTGATACCGATGTGATAAAAGAAATGATGAAAGAAAACACCATGGACGGTTATGAACAGTTTGATTTATATAATCCGGAAACCATTGCCAAGTTAGCTTATCATTATCGCGAAATTCTGAAGCTGATAGGCGAAAATCCCGAACGCGAAGGTTTGCTTAAGACTCCTGAACGTGTGGCCAAAGCCATGCAGTTTTTAACTCATGGCTACGATCTGAACCCCGAAGAGATTCTCCGTTCGGCTATGTTTAAGGAAGATTACAAACAAATGGTCATCGTGAAGGATATTGAAATCTATTCCATGTGCGAACATCATATGATCCCTTTTTTCGGCAAAGCCCATGTAGCTTATATTCCTAATGGTTATATCGTCGGACTAAGCAAGATTCCCCGCGTGGTGGATGCCTTTGCCCGCCGTCTTCAGGTTCAGGAAAGGCTTACGACCCAGGTTAAGGATTGCATCAATCAAACGCTTCATCCCCTCGGTGTGGCTGTGGTTATCGAAGCCGTGCACATGTGCATGTCTATGCGCGGAATTCAGAAACAAAACTCCGTAACTACGACATCTGATTTCACGGGCGCCTTTCTGGTAGATAAAACCCGGTCGGAGTTCCTGCATCTGATTTCATCAAAACTTCATTGATGTTGTTAAAAATTGTTAAGCGCTTCAATATAATTTGTTTTATACTTGTTACTTATCAAACGTTGGTTTGATTTATACTAAGTAAATCCTAAAAACCGTTATTTTTGCATCTAAATTTAAAAAAACAATAAAAATGTATCAGAACGAAACAGATTTTAATTTATCACAGAGTCGTTACGAAGCGGTTCCGATGGCAAAAACCTTTTTAGCCCAGGTTTTTTCATGGATGTTTTTCGCTTTGTCCATTTCAGCAGTTACCGCTTATTATTTTGGAACCGACGAAAGTTTGCGTTCCTATTTATTTGGAGAAACAGGCATTACCGGCTTAGGCTGGATTGTAACCCTCGCTCCTTTTGGATTTGTGTTGCTGATGTCGCTGGGATTTCAACGTCTGTCTGCCAATGCGATCACTCTTCTGTTTGCAGCCTTTGCCATTCTTATGGGAATGAGCCTTAGTTTTATACTGGTGGTTTACACCGCAGGTTCCGTCTTTCTGACGTTTGCCGTTACCGCCGGTATGTTTGGAATTATGGCTGTTACCGGATATACTACACAGATTGATCTCAGCAAATTCGGTTCCCTCATGATGATGGGACTTATCGGAATAATCATTGCCAGCCTTGTAAACATGTTTATGCGCAGCAGTGGCATGGATTATATCATCAGCTTCCTCGGCGTCGTTATCTTTACCGGACTAACGGCTTATGATGTACAAAAACTGAAACGCATAGGAGCAGGCGTTCAAACCGGAGCCGAAAGTACCCGCAAGCTTACCATTATGGGAGCTATGACGCTTTACCTCGACTTTATCAACCTTTTCCTTTTCCTGCTTCGGTTTTTGGGGAACAGGAAGTAATTGGCGATTGGCTATTGGCTATTGGCGATTGGCTATTGGCGAATTACTAACAGCTAAAGCTAACAGCTAACAGCTAAAAGCTAACAGCCAACAGCTAAAAGCCAACAGCCAAAAGCTATCAACCACAATCAACTATCAACTAACAACAATCAACTAAAAAGATGAAGGCATACGTTTTTCCAGGGCAGGGCGCCCAATATGTAGGGATGGGAAAAGATTTATATGATAATTCTCCCCTCGCCAAAAAGATGTTTGAAAAAGCCAATGAAATATTAGGTTTCCGGATTACCGACCTGATGTTTAACGGAACCGATGAAGACCTCCGGCAAACCAAAGTTACCCAGCCGGCTATTTTTCTGCATTCCGTTATTCTTGCCGCTACCTTAGGCAACGATTTTAAACCCGATATGGTCGCCGGACATTCATTGGGCGAATTCTCGGCATTGGTGGCCAACAAAGCCCTTTCGTTTGAAGATGGTTTAAAATTAGTTTATGCCCGCGCCATGGCCATGCAGAAAGCCTGCGAAAAAGAACCATCAACCATGGCTGCCATTATCGGACTATCGGATGAAGTGGTGGAAGAAACGCTGAAGACGATTGATGAAATAGTGGTTCCTGCCAATTACAATACTCCCGGACAGTTGGTTATTTCCGGTTCGATCAAAGGAATTGAGATTGCCTGCGAAAAGCTGAAAGCCGCCGGAGCCAAACGTGCATTGCCGCTTAAAGTGGGCGGAGCCTTCCATTCTCCGCTGATGGAACCCGCACGAATTGAACTTGCCGAAGCCATCAATGCTACGGCTTTTAACACTCCCGTTTGTCCCGTTTACCAGAATGTGGATGCCTTGCCTTATACCGATCCCGCTGCCATTAAAAAGAATCTTATTGCACAGCTTACTTCCCCGGTACGCTGGACACAAATCTCGCGCAATATGATAGCCGACGGAGCTACTACCTTTATTGAAGTAGGTCCCGGCAATGTATTGCAGGGATTGATTAAAAAAGTGAGCGCCGGAGTGGAAACCATGAGCGCCTGACAATTTTCTAAGAAACAAAAATCCTTAGGCATTCCATTCGTTTGGGATGCCTTTTTTATTTTTACTACCCGGTAATTATTGGTTCGGTTTCTTAAAAACACATTGGAACAATAAAATATTTATCGTAATTAGTTTGAATAATTTAAAATAATTGTAATTTAGCGGGCGGAAAAATAAAGATGTTAATAGAAATAAAAATAAAGACAATAGTATTTATAAAAACATCCGCCTTATTTAATATTCTACTACTTATAATATAATGTATGAAAATTGGACTAGTAAAATGGTATGATAAACAAAAAGGTTATGGTGTGATAGGTACACCTGAGAATGAATATTTTCTACACCAATCCAACATATTTGATAAAAATGTCATATTAACAGTTGGTACAGCTATTGTATTCAAAGAATTTGTCAATAAAAAAGGAAAATTAAACGCTATTGATCCTATAGTTGCTGATAATTATGAAGATTTTTCATTAATAATGGAATATTTAGGAAAGAATGATATCGTGAAAATCAGAGATGAAGGTTGGAAAAATGGTGCAGAAAAATTATCTTTAAAGAAAGAATCACTTAAATTTATTTTTATAAATAAAAGCAGAGTTGAAGTATTGGATTTTTCAAAAAAATATTATAAGGAACATCATCTCAATAATAAAATTGAAAAGGCCATAGACTATCTTGAATCAATAAGATTAACAATTCAATCGCTACCCGAAATTGATAATGATAGTACATGGAAAGAATTAATTTCTTCTTTTAATAAAGAAGAGTTGAATATCGAATTACTTTTTTCTCTTTGGGAAGAAGAAGATTCTATATATTATGATCTTGGTTCACTAAATATTGATTATGACCAATATGGAACACGAATGGATAAATCAATTACCATTGACTTTTATAGGGTACTTAGATTCAAAAATGGAAAAGAATTATTATCTAAAGTTTTGAAAAGTAAACTAGATAATTTAAAACTTACTTCCGACTTAAATGATAGATTTATAAAATTAAAGGAAATTATAGATGTTTTTCATAGTGATAGATTAATTCCATTATATGACGAATTCCCTTATGACTTTGAATATCTTGAATTATTTAACCTAACAATTCAAAATATTGTTAAGATAATTAAATCAGATGAAGAACTATTTAAAATAATTAAAAAATATATAAGCAATTCATATTATAATATTGATAATGTAATTCGCGAAATAATTTTCCCAAATAAAGATATATCAAAAGCTTTAAATAATTATTTTTCTTTAGATATCTTTAATCAAATTCTAAAATTTTGGAGATTTGATGACAAATTTGAATATCCTAATAATACAATAAAATTAATTTATCTTGCTAATTTATTAGGTTTAGATAATTCAATGATCAATCCGATATTCTGGCATAATTTCGAAATTATTCTTACTGAATTATCTGATTTAAATAAATTTAATGTTATTGATGAATATTTCAATAATAATGAATGTCTTTTAAAAAAATGTTTATTAGAATTAAAATTTGATACATACTTAGATATAGATTATTTTTTATCAAGGATAAAAAAATTATCATTTACAAAAGACGAAGAAACAACATTTATCTCAAGGGTTTTAACTTATGATAACAGATTAAATTATTCTTCTGCAATTTTATTATTCACACAGTATCCATGTGAAATTATATTTGACAAATTAATTTCTTTAATTGATTTTAGTGTAAATAATATAGATGAATTTTTATTAAAAATTACACGATCACCATTCTATAATGAAAATAAAAAAGCACTATTAAAAAATAAATTTTTAGATTACTCAATAACAATTGATTACAAACTAATATTAGATATTTATAATAAAGATACTGAGAGATGTTTGATTGAAGATTCAGAAGAATTTTTATCATTATTAATAACAAAAAAACTTTCTTTAGAATCCATAGAGCAGATATTTAATCAATATAAATATCAAATAACTAATCAATATTTATATAAAATTTTAATTAATAATATTGATGAAATTAAATATCATGATATTAGTTACAAGATATTAATTACCAATTTAGACTCTAAATTTGAGAAAATTCTATTTAATCTTCTATTTAATGAGAGTTCTATTACTTCTTGGAACATCAATCATTTTTTTGAATATATTTTTGATAATAAAATTGATAAAGAAAGTATCACAAAGTGTTTAAATAATATTGTAGATCTAAATATAAAAATTTCCTCTTGTTATATTCTTAAAGTTAGTTTAGAATTTGGAAATATATTAATGTCAAATTATTTCCTTAATAATCTAGAAATTAAATCGAGATCTGATATTCTTGATTTAATTAAATACCTTTTAGATGATTCTAAAATTAGAAAACAATTTTTTTCACTAGAAGATAAAATTGGAGTATTTGATCTTTCTAAGTTTATTTTAAATCCTTCTGAGTTTGAAGTCAATGAAATGTTCATAAAACTTATTCAAAATTCTGAAATTGGTTTTGAAATAACAATAATGAATGAAATAATTAAGTTATTTGAGACAAAAAAAATTGATATCGAAAAACTAAGCAGTTTCATGCAAAACATCCCCTGGAAATCATTAAATTCATTAATTATTAAGACTTTCATTGATTCCAGCATCTTCCATAAAATATTAACAGTTGATTCTTTAAATTTTTTGTTTGCATCTCATTTTTTAATTTTAAATGAATTTATTATAAATAAGGAAAATTATTCCAAATATTTCTCAATTGGAAATTTAATAGCAAAATGTAATGGACGTAAAAAATACAGATATAAGCTTTGGGAAAGTGGTAGTTTAAAAAGAAAATACTCAGATTCGTTAAATGATATTTCATTGGGAGAAAAGGTTGAAACTAAATATTGTTCATATCCCATTTATTGTGAAGGACGTTTTTGGAAGAATGAATTATTTTGGAGTTCTGATCAGAATAAACCTTTTAAGGAAGAATCTCCTTTATTTTGGTGCCGGGGTTCTGTTTGTGCTGAAATAAATTCCGGGGAAGAAAAAGAAGATGGATTTAATGATTATTGGTTATATGATATAGCTAAAATATTTGATATAAAGGTCGATCGTACAATATATGCTATTATAGGCGGTTGGGCAAATCGCTTAAATGAGATTTTTCCAAAACTATATTGTCGTAATTGTAAAGAATTACTAAGGCCTTATGCATATGCTCCAATTACACTCGGTTATTATGCTACACCAATATTTCATTGTATTAATCCTTCTTGCAATTCAAAAGATGAGAATATCCGTTTTACTCATTGTTTAAATGGAAAATGTCAGAATATTTTAGATAGTCGAGACTGCGAGCATTGTTGTTCAACAGGCTTGATATGTAATAAATGTGGTACAAGTTGCCCATCCTGTTCTGGGTATTATCAAAATCGTTATATAGAATATTAAAGGACAATTTATTATCATAAATTTCAAAATTCCATATTTTTTAAAATGATTATCTAATATCTTACCTAAACAATTTATTAATGAAAAATTCTCTGCTGCCCTTTGCGAAGAACTCAGCGATTCGCAAAGCCTGCCTTGTCGAAATATAATGTATCATACTAAAATCATTAATATTTCCCTTTATAAATATTTGTTTTATAGTTTTGGATAGAAAAAAGGATAATCATTTTATATTATTATCAGCATTTATTTGTTTTATCCGTGGAATTTATGCTCTATTCTTTTCTGACATACGATATTTTATTTGTCCTATTTAATTATCTTTTGCATCTAAAAAAACTTAGAAAATATCTAAAATTTATCCTTGCTTGGTATTTATTCTTTTTAATAATAAAAATATATAGATATATCAAAAAGTTTAACAGAATTAGTAAAATAATTGTAATTTAGTGGGCGTAATTTTTTTAATAATATATAAATAATTGAGAAATAAGCACTGATAATGTTTATATAAATATTATCAGTCATTTTAAAATGACAAAAAATGGATAACACCTTTTATTTAATCTAACATACACAACTTATGACACCTATTAAAATTGGCAATTGGCTTATCAATGACAATGGAATCCAATGGGATGGACAACCTGCTGTTGATTATAAAATTTTTAAAAACACATTAAATTGTATAGGATCTGGCGACAGAGAAAAAATGTATGATTGGTTAGTTCATCTTCCAGAAAAAACTTGGATAACGGAAAACGATATCTACACTTTAAACACAGCATTGGTTTATAGTTTAGAATATTTTGGTATAGGTTTCAGTCCAGACATTTCTTTTGTAAAAACATTTATTGAGCAGCAAAAACAAATTAAAAATAAATAAAAAATAGCAGGTAACAGCAATATTTATCATTATTTAATCGCTAAGAAAATTATCTTAGTCGCTAAGGAAGTTGTCTTAGTCGCTAAGGAAGTTATCTTCGTCGCTAAGAAAGTTGTCTTAGTTACTAAGAAAGTTATCTTAGTCGCTAAGGAAGTTGTCTTAGTCGCTAAGACAGTTGTCTTAGTCGCTAAGGAAGTTGTCTTAGTCGCTAAGGAAGTTGTCTTAGTCGCTAAGAAAGTTGTCTTAGTCGCTAAGAAAGTTGTCTTAGTCGCTAAGGAAGTTGTCTTAGCGACTAAGACAACTCTTTTAGCGTGATACACAACTTTTTTTTAAAAAAATAAAATTTTATTATTAAGATAACCATTTGTATTAGCGCAAATTACAAAACATTTGCAAAAAACAGTAAAATTTTTCAGGGAAAATGATACAATTTGTCTGTTTTTTTTGTATAACTTTGTATTATGAAAGTTCTTATAAGGGATTTTCTGAAATTAACATAGTGTTTAACAAAAATTGTCACTTATGCGTGCACGAACATCTGCCGTAACTTTAGCAAAAGCTAACGAAAGGTACAATAAGCTTTCCATTGTCAATTCCGCACTCGACCTGGGAGATGGAATGACGCTTGAAATTTATAATGGCAAAATCAATGCGTTTGGCGATAGCCTTAAAGCTTATAATGTACTTGTTGCTAAAGTTGATGATGACGGCACTAAGCTGGATGCCATGGAAAAGGATCTGATAGAATACGGCACACGTATGCTATCGGGCATCGGTTCCAAGTATGGTTTCGATAGTGAGCAATATGGTCAAGCCGGGGGCACTCCCCGCAGCGAACGGAAACGCCCTGTTCGTAAACCTAAATCCACTTAGCGTTGAAAAGAAAAACTCCGGAACTCAGGTAATCCGGAGTTTTTTTTGCTAAAGCTTTGATCTCTTTTCGAAAAACTAAACAGAAAAGCTCCGTGGTTCTCTGTGAATCCTCCGTGGTCCTCTGTGTAATTAAACATATTATAGCACTGAGTTACACAGAGGAAACGGTAGAGTGGCACAGAGAAGATTTCAACTCTTGATTCGCATGATTAACTTAGCCCCTAAAAGAGGTTCCCATGATTGCATTAATTTTAATGTAATATTACTAAAGACTGAAATAAAAAGACATAAATAGTAAACTCCGTGGCTCTCTGTGAATTCTCCGTGGTTCTCTGTGTAATTAAACATATTATAACACTGAGTTACACAGAGGATGCACAGAGTGGCACAGAGAAGATTTCAACCCTTGATTCGCATGATTAACTTATCCCAAAAAGAGGTTCCCGTGATTGCATTAATTTTAATGTAATATTACTAAAGACTGAAATAAAAAAACATCAATAGTAAGCTCCGTGGTTCTCTGTGAATTCTCCGTGGCTCTCTGTGTAATTAAATATATTATAACACCGAGTTACACAGAGGATGCACAGAGTGACACAGAGAAGATTTCAACCCTTAATTCTCATGATTAACTTAACCCCCAAAAGAGGTTCCCGTGATTGCATTAATTTTAATATAATATTACTAAAGACTGAAATAAAAAGACATAAATAGAAAAGCTCCGTGGTTCTCTGTGTAATTAAACATATTATAGCACTGAGCTACACAGAGGAAACGGTAGAGTGGCACAGAGAAGATTTCAACCCTTGATTCTCATGACTAAGTAATAGAAACTAAGATCAGTATTTATCTGCTTTATCCATGAGAATCCGCGTCCTATTCTTTTCTGATATGCGACATTCCATTTGTCCCATTACTTATTTTGCCATCGTCGTAAAAATGATACGTTTTTCCGCATTTAATTTTTGGTCGCCAATTCGTTGCATACTCCTATTGTTGGCTACAATTTGATTAACATCATCTAAAATATATTCATAGCCATCAACAATATTAGTTTTAAGCGGTTTGAATCGTTCGGTTTGAGCATTTAATTGCAAAATTTCAAATCCGAACGGAGGAGCACAAATAAAAACCTGATCGGGTCCGGCATTTAGTGGAATAATCTTATTTATACTTGATGGACTGATATAAAAATTATCCCTAAATAATACAATTTTATTATCTGCCAGATAATATATTAATCGCAAATAACATTCATGATTAGCCTTAACAAACAATTTTAAGGTATCACCTTCTGTAAAAAGAAGATTATCTTGTCCTTTATTTGTATATAGGTCAACAATAATTCCGCCATTTACAATTTCGTTTTTAGCAAAGACTTTTATATTTTTATCAAGCGTATCATTGGGAGGTGGATTAATGGCAACATGCTCTTGACTTAACCATGAAATGGGTAAAAAACCTTCGACTACTGCCAATAATTTTGCTTCTCGAATGTTTTTCAGATTTGCAATAATTTTCAGATGACTTCCCTCTACCCAGAAAGTACCATATAGCATAAGATCGCATGTTTTTTTTATACTATTATTTGTATTTGTTGGATTATCCATAGAAATTTGGAAACCCTCCTTTATTAGTTTTGAGGGAAATTGAGATGCAAATCTTCGGGAAAACTCGGTTACAATTTTAGTACCTTCATAAGTGAAATTTTCAATTCCAATGCTTCCGTCTAAATTAGCCAAACGATTTCTTAATTCAGAAGCCATAAATGCACACACATCATCAAGTGTTAATTGTTCACTTTGAAGCAATTTAGTAACCGCATTATTTACTTGTACTTCATATTCTCCAACTCCTTTTCCCTCCAAAGTGGAAACATTATCTAATGCTAAAAGCGTTGATTGATCTTGTTTGTATTTATCAAATAAAATATAACACTCCCGATATGCTTTAAGTGCCTTTTGTTTATCATTTGTTTTTATATATTGTTTAGCATCACTAATCCGTTGTTCTATTTCGAGCAAATAATTATCAACCAATTTTTGATAATAATTTTTTAAATCTGATTTTTTTGCATAAACAAAAGCAAAAGCTTCTTTTTTTTGACGATCGTAATATTTTTCAGTCGTCATTCCCGTAATGCTTGCTTTTGAAAAAGAAACACTTGCCTGCTTAAACACCTGATGAGTTTTGGTATCCGTTACGTCGGTTCCAAGCGTAACCCTGCTTTCGATGGTAACCTGGATTTGATCAACAAGTTGAAGTTTTGCCGACTCCAGGAGACGATTAAGTAAATCATTTTCGGGTTCATTGAGTTTATTCAACTCCGATGAAAATCCAGTAAGATATTCCGATAGGGGATAAAGCGATTGTCGCTGATAAGCATCCGTCCAACTTGGTTTTTGAGCATTTAATGTATAAAAAGAAAAAATGCTAAAAATGATTAATATCGTAATTTGTTTATTCATTTTAACCTTTTCATGAAAATATTAGCTTATTGAAGTTTATTTTCTTTCAGATATTCTTCTTTTTTCTGTTCCTGATCCTGAATGTTTTTTTCCTTCATTTTTTCTCCTTTATTTAAAAGCTCTTCTTTTATAGATTCCATATTAATCAAATAATTTTCTTTCCAATTTTTATCATCAAAAATAAAATGGTAGCGAACTTCATTATTTGTTGGGTTTTCATTCGTACTCACTAACCAGAAATACATTTTATTTTGCATTAATATATTGGAATTTATAGTCAAACAAGTATCTTTACAGCTAATATTTAATATTTTTTTAAGTCCGTTTTCATATAATATGAAATATAGGGCATTAATATTTTTTGGCTTTTGCCAAATAAATTTCAAGGAGTCGCTGGAAATAATAGCAGAATCTTTCGGTTGAATCATTGCTACTTGTTCAAAGACACCTTTAGTTCGGTAAACCGCACCTTTAATTACCATAACGGTTTTAGGATCCTCCTTATCAACAATTTTTTGTGCAACATACTTAAAGTATTCTCTTGTAAGTGTTGTTTTGTTTTTAATACATGCGGATTTCAAATATTCATAGGAATAAAAACCCGATTGAGAAAGTGTAAGTGCTTTATCGTTTCCGCATAATAACACAATAGATGAATTACTATTTACAAATAGTTTTCCCGTTTTGGAAATCAGATCATTTTTATTAAGATTCAATTTCTTCCCATTATCAGTATAAGTAACTATTCCTTTAATCTGAAAAACAGAAAATTTATCACATTGTGATAAAACAAATAAAGGAAAGAACAGAAATAAAATTAAGAAAATTTTTCTCATAAATAATTATTTTTTAATTTTTTTTAAAAAAACGACTATTCTCTTATAATAGATATCAAATGTTTTGTACATAAGTACGGGTGCAAGAAAATACGCAGAATTAATGCTATAATTGAAATTTTTAAAAATTAAGAAGATAAAATATATGATAAATATATTTGCTAACAAAAGGATAACAGGATAAATTAAATTAAAATGCAACCATTTATCGGAATAATAAGAGATCAGAATAATGTAGAAATAAGATATAATAAATGAGATCAGAATTGATAACCAAACCGACATTTCGTTTATATATTTTTTGGATAGAATCATGCTTAAAATATTAGCATGAATTACCACTCCATACATATCGGGATGAGATCTGCCACTAATTTCATCATTTAACGGCGTAAAATAAATATCTTCCAAATCGTTTGGCGCAGTTATTTCTTCACCCATATAACCCATCAATACAATTTTATTTTTAATAATACTTAAATCAGTAAGTGAATCAAGAATTTCCCATGTATCGAAAAAAGGAAAGGCAGAATAATTACCGATGTAGTTGATTTTTTCAGTTTTATTATTTCGTTTTAAAAGATAATGGAATGCTTCTGGATTATACCTTTGTATTAATTTAGCAGTTAACGAATAAATTGTATCGTTATGAATAATTTCTTTGGGACTAAAAAATCTAACCGTAGATGTTTTGGGATTATTACCACCAAGATTAACATGTCCAATACTCGCTTTGTAAAAAAAAGAATTTGATTTTTCTAACGTATCATATCTTTTAATTGCTTTATTATAACCCTTTAAATAAGATGCTAAAACAAAATTATCATCCCTGATTATTTGATTTCGAAGATAATTATCTGTTTGTTTATCTTTTAGTACAGGGAAAAAACCATCAAATCCAATAACTTTTGGCTCATATTTTCGAATAATCCTAATTTCATCGGCAATCTGCTTTCGGTTTAAATGTCCAATATTTACCAAAACAATATTAGTATCAATTATATGCTGATTTTTATCAAACTTGGAATAAATTAAATCACTGAAATTAAAATCGGTGAGTGCTTTTTTAAAGGGATCTAAAACGGATAAATTAAACCCAATAAGACCTAAAAGAAGGATAGTAACAAATAAAGAAATATTGGTTACCAAATAATCGAACCGGAATACCTTTATAATAATCCTTTTGAACCGACTCATCGTAATGAAAAATTATACAACGCAAATATAAAGAAAGATTATAATTTTTATGCAATTATTTTCCTGATTTTTGAGTATCATATAAAAAATCACTGTTGTTCGATAAAAATATCCGAACTAAAATCCGTCAAGTAGATACGATTACTAATCTCAGCCTCTTATGCTTGAGGTTAGTAAAACACAGTAAACATTGGGCTTTAGCCCGTTAAAGAAATTTTTTATCGGACAATAATGATTTGGGTAAGATATCAGATAATCATTTATTTGTTTAAACGGTTTACGCTTTAACAATTTTTTTTGTAAATGTTTTATCAGGACTTATTATTTTTAAAATATATAGTCCTTTAGGTAATTGACTTATGTCTTTAATGTAAAGAATATTGTCCACCAAAATGTAATTTTTAAGATTAAATACATTTGCTCCCGTTACATCCAATATCTGAATTTGGTTAACTTTTATCGTTTTTAAAGAAAATGTAACTGTCAGATTATCGGTAAAAGGATTGGGAAATACATTAATATCGTTTTGATTCTTGATTATAGGATTAATCCCGCCTAACAAATTTGAGGCATGCATAAAATTCGGAATACCATATCCCAATAATGAATCAGGATTGGAAAATTGATTGGCACTGGATTCGATAGCCTGAATGATTTCCATATTATTATGATTTATTTTTGACTGCCATAAACAAGCACACATTCCGGCAATTATGGGTGATGAAAAAGACGTACCACTTTGATAGGAAATTCCGCCATTTAATCCAGCAGTAACAGCGCCATAACCCTGAGCAACCACGTTTGGTTTAATCCGTTTATCAAATGATGGTCCTGTAGAGCTAAAACTTGCATACACGCTATCGGGTTCAACAGCTCCGATGGTAAACACGCTATCACCATCAGCCGGAGCTCCAATATATTTCCAAAGGGTATTCCCATAATTACCCGCGCTACAAACAACTAATATTCCTTTTTTTGCAGCCATGTCCGCCCCTTTCGTAATAATTGTCGTATTTCCATCCATTTGTGAATAGGTATGATTTTGCATGGTATCGTCAAAAGTAGTATAACTTAATGAAGAATTAATTATATCCACGCCCACACTATCGGCAAATTCAGCCGCGGCTACCCAATTATATTCTTCACCAACATACTCAGCATAATAATCTTCGGAATGAAGTAGCCAATAATTGGCTTTGGGCGCAGTTCCGATAAGTTTACCTGGTAAAATTCCACCCATGACAGATAAAACCATCATACCATGCGGGCTCATATCCTGTCCATAAACATTAGCTCCCGGAAGAACAAAATCCTTGGTACCCAAAATTTGATTATTTACTCTCAGACTATCAAAAATAGCCATCGTATCAACATGTAAAAAACCAGCATCCAACACAGCAATGGTCATTCCTTCACCACGAAATCCAGAATTGTGAAGTGCTTCACCGGATAACATTGCTATTTGGTTGTACGAAGCGCCATAATCATATCCCATTGAACTTTTTTCGTGTATTGTTCTATAGGTTGAATTATTATTATCAAGTACTAAAAACTTATTATTAAGACCCGGGTTCTTATCATATACACGACTATCCCTGATTCTGCGTATTTCTTTTACAAAAGGCAAACTATTAATTGCATTAAGGTTATCTCCACCTATTATAACAACTCCATTTAGCCATTTTGAAGCATATTTAACATTTCCGCCCATTGATTTAATTTGTTCAATATATGAAGGGTTAACAGGCAAATCGCTTATATCAAATCCAATAGAATATCGTTGACGACGTTCGATTGATTTTGTAGTTAAAAACTCAGAGGGATTACTAATGCTATAAGGTGAATTGTTTTTATCTTTTAAAAAAACAACATACTCATCATCATTTGAATTTTGAGAAAAAACAGTTAAAAAGTTAAATATAAAACAAACGGCAAAGAAAAGGTTTTTCATAAATTTATAAATATGATCAAAAAAGAGGTTTAAAAAACAATGCAAATCCATGGTCGTTGGGTTAAATTACCTTGTTCAATGGAAGGAGCATCGCTAATGATAAATATTAAATATTAATTCATTAATGGATCCGAAGGGAAGTTCGCCCAAATGGCATACTCTTTTCCAAAAGATTTAATCATGGTAGGCCAAAGGGCAGATGGGTTATTGCTAATTATTTGTTCAATGGTAGGTGTAGCTATTAACCAGGAATGTTCAGTTACTTCATGCTCCAATTGATTAACTTCCCAACCGGAATATCCGATAAAAAAACGAATATTCTCAGTAGTCAATGTTTTTATTTTCATTAAATTTTTAATAATTTCAATATTACCTCCCCAATATAATTTATCAGTAATTTTTAAGCTTTCGGGTATCTTATCTTCCAATTGATGAACATAAAACAAGTGATTTGTACTTACCGGTCCGCCAAAATAAACAGGAAACTGAAAACCGGCAAAGTCGCCTGATACTTCGGACAACTTTAAATGGGTTGGTTTGTTAATAATTAGCCCAAATGTACCATTTTCATTATGTTCAGTTAATAAAATCACCGATTGTTTGAAAAAAAAATCAATCAAGGAAGGCTCAGAAATCAATATTTTACCCTGAGAGGGTTTAATTTCTTTTTTCATAACTTACAATCGTTTCAAATTGCTAATTTTGTAAAATAAATTTAATTATAACTCATCAAAAATAATACCATTTTAAAAATGAATAAACAAGACAATTTTTACAAATATACGTCATACCGGAATAAATACAAATTTTTTTCTTTCGAAAAATATTCTTATTCATTTTCTGATAGTTGCCTGCATATAAAATATGATTTTAATCTTGCTGATGTTTATCATTTTAAACCCACCATTAATATTCCTGAAAAAGATTTTCTTAATATGCAATTAGTTGCTGATAATTTATCGGTAAATTTTTTAAAAAATATCATTTTTCACATCGGAATGGTTGAACTAATAAGCTATTGGAAATGTACATGTTCGCCTAAAATTATCATTAAGCCCCATTTTTTATCACCTGAACAGATAGTTTTCTGGAAAAAATTATATTATAGAGGATTAGGTGAATTTTTTTATTTGAACTCTATTCAAACGGATGAAAATAGTTTTTGTGAAATCTATGCAAATTCAGGCGGAAAATTATCCGTAAGTTCTTTTAATACTACCGATGATGTACTTGTTCCTATTGGTGGTGGAAAAGATTCTGTAGTTACGCTCGAGCTATTATCGTCCCTTAAAACCAATAATTTACCGCTAATTCTGAATCCAAGAGGTGCTACCCTTTCTACCATTTCATCAGCAGGTTATTCTAATAACAATATATTTGAAATTCAGCGGACAATACATCCACAGTTATTAAGACTCAATAATGAAGGTTTTTTAAACGGGCACACTCCATTTTCGGCTCTACTTGCTTTTATCAGCATTCTTGCAGCGGGGATGACCGGGAAAAGAAATATAGCGCTTTCCAATGAATCAAGTGCTAATGAATCAACAATATCAAATACAAACATTAACCATCAATATTCCAAATCATACGAATTTGAACATGATTTCAGAAATTATGTAAGCAATTATATTTCTGATAGTTTTAATTATTTTAGCTTTCTAAGACCGCTCAATGAATTACAAATTGGAAAATTATTTTCCGGTTTTCCAAAATATTTTCCGGTTTTTAAAAGTTGTAATGCCGGAAGTAAAAATGACATTTGGTGTGGTGTATGTTCTAAATGTTTGTTTACATACATTATTCTTTCGCCATTTATCACCTTGAAAAATTTAAATGAAATTTTTGGTAAAAATTTACTTGACGACATCAACTTAAAATATTATTTCGACCAGTTAATTGGTATTGAAGATACGAAACCGTTTGATTGTGTCGGTACTGTAGAAGAAATTCAAACTGCTTTGATATTAGCAATACGTAAAAATGGAGGGAATCTGCCTCAGCTACTTAAATATTTTTCCACCTTACCCATTTACCAACAAAATGTAAATGTGGATGAAAATGTTCTTTTACACAATTTCAATAGGAACCACTTTTTAACTGAACAATTTGAAAATATTTTAATTAAAAAATTAAATGCTTGAAATACTTAAAAATAAATTAGAAAATAAAAAAATATTAATACTCGGTTTTGGCAGAGAAGGGCAAAGCTCCTATAATTTAATTCGAAGTTTGTTTCCGCAGCAACTACTTACGATTGCCGACACCAATGAAAATTTAAATAGAAACAATTCTGTTTTATCTGACGATAAGCAAATTAATTATATACTTGGAAAGGAATATCTTAATACGCTTTATGATTTTGATATCATTTTAAAATCACCGGGAATAACCTTAAAAGATTTAGAATATGATTTGTCTACTGATAAAGTTACTTCTCAAACTGAGATATTTTTGGAATTATTCAGTAGCCAAACTATTGGTATTACTGGTACTAAGGGAAAAAGTACAACTTCAAGCCTGATTTTTCATATAATAAAACAAGTTACTAATAATGTAGTTCTTGTTGGAAATATTGGTCAACCTCCTTTTAACCTATTAAATTCTATTAATAATTCTACAATTATTGTATACGAGCTTTCGTCGCATCAACTTGAAAAAATAACAATAGCACCGCACATTTCCATACTTCTCAATCTTTATCAGGAACATCTTGACCATTACAATTCTTTTATCGATTATCAGTTAGCCAAATTCAACATTACTAAATATCAAGATCATCATGATTTTTTTATTTATAATGCGGACGATCGGTTAATCTGCAATTTGGTTGATAAATACAACCTTGATCGTAACTATTTCCAATTTTCTCTAAATCAAGAAGTAAAAAACGGTTCTTATATTAATAATAATGATATTATTTTTAAATATAAAAACACCTATTCGCAAACATATCATATTGATAATAAGCGTAAACTTAAAGGGGATCATAATTTACTCAATATTATGGCCGCCATCAATGCCTGTAAATTATTGAATATTCCGGATATTTCCATTTCTAACGGTATTAATACATTTGATTCACTGCCTCACAGAATAGAATTTATTGGAAAATTCAACAATATTAATTATTATGATGATTCAATTGCTACCATTCCGGAAGCCACCATTCAGGCAATTAAAACGTTAACAAGTGTAGATACACTTATTTTAGGAGGGTTTGACAGGGGTATAAACTACCTTGGTTTGATGCAGTTTTTGAGTAATTCGGCAATTAAAAATCTGATTTTTATTGGAAAAGCTGGAAAAAGAATGTATGAATTGATAAATGGCATGAATACGATCGAAAAACAAAGTTTTTTGGTATCAACGTATGAAGAGGCCCTTATCATAGCTAAAAGACACACGAAACCTAATGGTATTTGCCTATTATCCCCAGCTGCAGCAAGTTATGATCAATTTAAAAATTTCGAAGAAAGAGGAAATAAATTCAGGGAATTAGCAAGTCAAAATTTATGAATACCAACTCCCTGAAAATAAAAATAGCTCCATTAAGCCTCTTTTTTTATGCTTTTTTTATTTGAAGGCGTTTTAGGAGTTGCTTCCTTTTTGGGGGAGGTCGGCTGCTTTGAGGATGCTGATTTTGTAGTCTTTTCCTGAATCGTTGAGATGTTTTGATTATCAAGATTCATTTTGTTTTGATTAATTTCAACAGCTTGTTTTTCAGGAATACTTAATTTAGCAGTAGGTATATATTGTTTATTATGATGGCTTCTCCTCCTAACCCCATAACTTCCAATTATAATTTTACCTCTGCGCGTTTTTTTATCACCTTTTCCCATAACATAAAAATTTAGTTATTAAAATGTTTTGTAAAAATAATAAAGTTCAGGCATAATTAACTAAAAATCTGTAAAAAATTTATTTTCGATTAAGTCGCACATATTAATAGAATTTCGCATCCAGTTTAAAAGAACATCTGTTTTTTCTTCTTCTGTCAAAAAATAATCAATTGAACTATTCCTGATTTTATTTGACAAATAAAATAAAGTAATAGCAGCTGAAACAGAGATATTTAAACTTTCTGTAAATCCATACATTGGTATTTTCATGGTATAATCGGCAAGATCATGTACTACATCAGACAATCCGGTTAATTCTGTTCCAAAAACAACAGCAATTTTTTTATCAATTGGCAAATCTTCAAGATTAATTGCTTTTTTATGCAAAGAGGTAGCAACTACCGCATAACCATTATCTTTAAGATTTTGCAAACATGTTTGAGCTGTATTGGCGCTTTGTGCGTACTTATAAATATTCAACCATTTTGAAGAGCCCATTGCAATTTCTGAGTTAACGCTAAAGTGATTGATATTTTCAATTATATGAACATCTTGAATTCCAAAGCAATCACATGTTCGTAAAACAGCACTTGCATTGTGTGACTGAAAAATGTTTTCCAAAACAACGGTAACATATTTTGTTCGTTGGTTGCTTATCTCCTTAAACTTTTGAAACCTTTCTTCTGTTGTAAACGACGATAGGTAATTTAATAATTTTTTTTTGGTTTCTATATCAAGTAGTTTATCCATTTAAATATCGTTCTGATTTTAAAAAAAACTTTGCTAAAAATTAAATATTCGGTTACGAAATTAAACACAATATTTATTCTGCAATAAATTTTGAAGGTATTTTTTCATTTTAAAAAAAATAAACTACTTTTGCGCTCTAAATAAAAGAACATGGCAAAGAAGACTGATACAACAGAAGAAAAGATTCAAGCAGTAGAAAATGCATTAGGTAGAACTGAACTTTTTATTGAAAAACATCAAAAAATTATTATGATAGCTTTAGCAGCTATTATCGTAATTATCCTTGGATTTTTTGGATTCAAAAAACTTTATTTACAGCCAAAAGAAAAAGAAGCTCAAACTCAAATGTTTATGGCTGAAAAATATTTCGGTATGGATTCTTTGAAGCAGGCATTAAACGGTGATGGTAACTATCTTGGTTTTTTAGCTATCATTGATGAATATGGAATTACCAAATCTGCTAATCTTGCTCATTATTATGCAGGTATTTGCTATTTGAAGCAGGGTCAGTTCGAAAAAGCAATTGAATATCTTGAAAAATTTAAGAGTAATGAGATGTTTGTTGGTCCTATGGCTGTTGGAGCTATTGGTGATGCTAACATGGAATTAGGCAGAACCGATAAAGCGCTGGAATACTATTTGAAAGCTGCTGATAAGAATAAGAATGATTTAACTTCACCTTTGTTTCTTTTAAAGGCAGGATGGACTTATGAAATTAAAAATCAATTTGATAAAGCGCTGGAATTATATAAGAAAATAAAGACACAATTCCCAAAGAGTGCTCAATCACGTGATATTGACAGATATATTGCCCATGCAGAAGGCATGTTGGAAAATAAATAATTAGACGGAAAAGCTTTTGTATTTTTTCCAATGTTAATTACGTATACCTGTTCATTTTTGAGCAGGTTTTTTTTTATAAATTATGGAAGCAAAAAAATTACGCATCGTTTTCATGGGCACTCCAGAATTTGCAGCTTATACGCTGGAGACCTTGTATGCAAATGGTTATAATATTGTGGGGGTAATCACAACACCCGATAAACCTTCTGGAAGGGGAAAAAAAATACACGTTTCGGCTGTTAAATTATTCGCTGTCCAGCATCATTTAAATTTGCTTCAGCCAGAAAACTTAAAAGATGAAAATTTTATTACAAAGTTAAATCAATTACAAGCAGATATTCAAATTGTTGTTGCATTCCGAATGCTTCCGGAAATTGTTTGGTCGCTGCCAAAGTATGGTACGATTAACCTTCACGCATCCTTATTGCCCCAATACAGGGGCGCTGCACCCATCAACTGGGCGATTATTAATGGAGAAACAATCACTGGTGTAACCACATTTTTTATTAATGACAAAATTGATACCGGTAATATTCTTTTTGATGACGAGGTGGAAATTTTACCTTCCGATACATTCGGCGATCTTCACAATAAACTCATGAAAGGAGGTGCTGATTTGTTATTAAAAACGATGAATGCCATTTCTGCTAACTCTATTCATCCAATCCAACAGGAAACGCGGCAAATAAACATCGAAGCCTTAAAAACGGCTCCAAAGATTTTTAAAAACGATTGTAAAATCACATGGACAAAATCAGCACAAGCAATTTATAATTTTATTAGAGGTTTAAGCCCATATCCGGCTGCTTATACTGAATTAGTATCACCTTCTTCCGATAAATATTCGATTAAAATATTTAAAGGCCATGTTGTCAGCCATGAAACCTATGAAATTCCAGGGAGCATCCATACCGATGGTAAAACTTTTCTGGAAGTAGCATGTTTTGACGGATGGATTTCAATTGACCACCTCCAGCTTATGGGAAAAAAAAGCATGGAAGTTGATCAGTTTCTAAGAGGTTTCCCAATAAACGACGAATGGAAAACATTCTAAGCATACTTTTTTTTGCATTTTAGGATAACTTTTACAAAAGTTATTAACAAAATGGACTATTTATTAACTTTTTCTGTTTTTAATAAAAAATCATACAGCCATATTTTTGAAATTAGTGTATATTTGTGATTAGATAGTATCACTTAAATATTCATTAAAAATTTAAGAAAAATGAACAAAACAGAATTGATTGACGCATTAGCATTAGAAACTGGTTTTTCCAAAGTAAATGCAAAAATTGCAGTAGACGGCTTTGTAGCTTCCCTTTATAAAGCCATCAAAAACGGTGACAAAATCTCGCTTTTAGGTTTTGGCACATTTTCAGTTACTGAACGAACTGCCCGTGTTGGCAGAAATCCTAAAACCGGCAAACAAATTAATATTGCTGCTAAAAAAACAGTAAAATTTAAAGCTGGTAAGGAATTCTCAAGTGCAGTAATGTAATCTATCATTACTTTTCTTAAAAAAAGCTCCAGTTCCATGGAGCTTTTTTATTTTTTTATTGAATCTAAATAATTGTAAACCGATAAGGCAATTGTGCATCCTCACCGGCATAAGAAACGCCAATGCGTGAAGAAATATTAATTTTGGATGTTTGTATCTTTACTTCCCTATCCTCCACCCAGATTTGATTTCCAGAAAGATTATAGCCTGTATGTGAATAATGAATTCCAAGCAATTTGGTTACTTTTCCTGGGCCCTTGCCCAAGAGTGCTAAGGGTTTTGTTAATGAAATTCTTTTTAACATTTCGGGCATACCATCTTCAGGTTTTATTGCCCTGATCAAGACGGCATCCGGAATTCCAGCAACATTGGTAACCACATTAAATAAGGAATGTATTCCATAACACAAATAAACATAGGCTATTCCCCCTTCAAGGTACATCACTTGTGTACGCGGTGTAAAACGATGATTATATGAATGGGATGCCTTGTCTACTATTCCTTTGTAGGCTTCTGTTTCTGTAATCATTCCGGAGGTCAGAATCCCATTAAATTGAGTACATAAATATTTACCAAGCAATTCCTTTGCAATCTGAACAACATTATCACGAAGATAAAAGTCCAATGATAGTTTTGACTTTACTGATTTTTTATCACCCATGTTAATTTATACTCCTCATTTTCATACACTTTTCCGTATTCTTTCAACCACCGGATTGCATTTAGAAGCTTGTCCTCAGGTATAGAACCAAACATATCAACAACTTCTGTTTCAGACAAAGCATTAACTTTTAATACAGGCTTGATTGTATTAATAATATTGTCCATTTCAATATCGCTCAATTCGGGTTTGTTACGTTTGATACACACATCACACTTTCCACAACGTTTACCATCCAACTCACCAAAGTATTTCAACAATAGCTGATTCCGGCAATATTGATTATTTGTAGCATAATCTATTACCGATTGCAGACGACGTTGAGCATCTTCTTTTCGTTGTAAATAGTTTTCGGGTGAAATAACTACGTTTTTAATGTCGGTTCTTTCATTATTGTATACTATTTGAGGTAGTGATTTCTGGGGAATATAGACAAGCACTTCCTTTAAGTGCAGCTTTTTCAGAATATTGATTACATCTTCCTTGGATACATCTGCACGATTGGCCAGTTCTGCTTCATTTATTTTAACAAAATCGGTAAAGACACCGCTATAAGAACGTAAAATCAGCTTAATAAATTTATCGTATTTTATGTTTTCAACCTGAAACCGATACAAATCATCTTTTTTAAGCAAAAACATAATTTTGGAAGACAAGTCAAAAGGATCGGAAAAGGATATATATCCTTCCTTTTCAAGAAATTTCAACGAATTAAAAACGACGGGTATTTTAAACTGATAATTATTAGCAAAGGCATTAAGCTCAAAATCAAATGAAATATTTTTTCCACTACCAACTGCAAGTTGATAATAATTACCAAGAGCCTGATAAACAGATTTAATTACCTCCGGTTCGGGAAATGATTGTAAAAAGTTATTTTGGGCATCTATAACGTCTAAGTTTTCATATAATAAAATAGCACGTGCATCGGACTCATCTCTTCCGGCCCGACCGGCTTCCTGAAAATAAGCTTCCAGCGATTCCGGCAAATCCAAATGAATAACAAACCTGACGTTGGGTTTGTCAATTCCCATACCAAAGGCATTTGTAGCTACAATTATTCGGCATTGCTCCCGCATCCATGCATTTTGCCTGCGGTCACGGGTTTGATAATCTAATCCAGCATGATAGAAACAGGTCGAAATGTTATTTTTTTCTAAAAACAGAGCAATTTCAGATGTTTTACGTCTGCTTCGGACATAAATAATTCCGCTCCCCTTTAATTTATTGACAATCCGCAATAGCTTTCCTAATTTATCATCTTCTTTTATAACAAAATAGGTTAGATTTTTACGAGCAAAACTTATCTGAAAAACATTTTCGGAAGTGAAATTTAGTTTTAATTGAATATCCTTAACCACTTCGGGAGTAGCTGTGGCTGTTACCGCTAACACAGGAATACGGGGTAAAAACTGTCGGATATCTGCTATTTTCAAATACGGAGGGCGAAAATCATAACCCCATTGAGAAATACAATGAGCCTCATCTACCGCAATCAAACATACCTTTACCCTGCGCAGCATATCCCGGAATTTTTCCGTTTCGAGCCTTTCGGGAGAAATGTAAAGAAATTTAACACTTCCGTAAATGCAATTATTAAAAGCGATATCAATTTCATAATGATTTAAACCCGAATAAATTGCAACAGCTTTGATTCCCTTATGTTTTAGATGTTCCACCTGATCTTTCATCAGTGAAATCAACGGAGTAATCACCAAACATAGTCCTTCCATTGCAAGTGCAGGAACTTGATAGCATATCGATTTTCCGCCTCCGGTAGGCAGCAATGCCAATGTATCATTGCCATCCATCACAGAACGGATAATCTCCTCCTGCATGGGACGGAAAGTTGAATAGCCCCAATATTTGATTAGAATATTCCGGATCGGCATTACGATTAATTTGAATTTTACGAAATTAATAAAAAAACAGTTTTCGCATTAAAAATACCGATAAATAATCAAAAAAACACCAGTTCTTGATTAACCAATTATTACATACTATTTAAAAAGTTTCTGAATTAAACGTCCCTGAATTCATTCGGATAAACTACCACTCCCGATATTCCCGATAAACTTCCCTGAACTAATTCCAATGCCATGAAAACCTCATCGGCAACCTCAAGGGGAGCTTTAATATCAAATAAAGATGCCGGCTTAAATCCGAATTTGTGATAATAACCCGGATGTCCCAGAACAATTACAGATTGAAAACCAACATCAGCCGATTTCTTTAGTCCGGTTTTTATTAATTGAGTACCAATGCCTAAATTTTGGAAATCGGGCAAAACCGAAACCGGCGCCAGGGCAAGCGTTGGATGTTGTGAAACGCCATCATCAATTGATACAGGAAAGAATAGAATGTGCCCAACCACTTCTGCCGACAATAAAGCCACAAGGGATAGTTCTTTATTATAATTCTGTTTTTTACGAAGTTTCTCAACTAAAATGCCTTCATTCTGTTGGCCAAAGGCAAGCTCATTTACTAATGTAATTGAGCTATAATCAGATTGAGACTCCGATCGTATTTTAAGATTCATAATCGTTTTTTTGAGTGTGTAAATATACAAAATGAAAAAATCAAAAAGGCTATTCATTAAAAATAATATTAATTTCGCCTGTAAAATCAAAAGATGGAAGTCGTGCAGCCAACGGTCAGCAAACGTGTTACTTTATTCATTACAACACTTACAGCATTTTTCACTCCGTTTATCGGTTCGGCGGTTAATGTGGCATTACCCACTATCGGCAGGGAATTTCAGATGAATGCCGTAACCCTTGGTTGGGTAGCGACATCCTATCTTCTTACGGCCGCTATGTTTTTAGTTCCTTTCGGGAAGCTGGCGGACATTTTAGGAAGAAAAAAGATTTATACCTTAGGTATTATTTTATTTGGATTAACGTCACTACTATCCGCGCTTGCTCCCAATTCGTTCTGGCTTATCTTATCAAGGGTTTTACAAGGCATCAGCGCCTCCATGATTTTCGGAACCGGAATAGCTATCCTCACCTCGGTCTTTCCGGCACAAGATCGCGGTAAAGTTTTGGGAATTAATGTGGCATCTACCTACCTTGGTCTTTCTATCGGTCCGTTTGTTGGTGGAATGTTTACTCATTATTTTGGTTGGCGTTACCTTTTTGTTACGCTGTTTCTAATGTGTTTAACTGTTCTTCCTTTTATTTTTATTAAAATGAAATCCGAATGGGCGGATGCCAAAGGAGAGAAATACGATTATCCCGGAGCAATTATTATAGTCCTTGGTTTACTTGCACTTATGTATGGATTTACATTACTTCCTTCAATTTTTGGTTTTGTTTTATTAATTACGGGTATAGCATGTCTGACCATCTTTTTTTGGTGGGAACAAAAGACAATGTTCCCCGTAATGAATGTTACCCTTTTCAGACACAATACCGTATTTGTTTTCTCGAATTTGGCAGCATTTATTAATTATAGCGCCACTTTTGCCGTAGGATTCCTGCTCAGCCTTTATCTGCAGTACATCAAAGGGTTTAATCCCCAACATGCCGGAATGATTATGGTAGCTCAACCTTTAGTTATGGCTTTATTTTCACCTGTAACAGGTCGGATTTCCGATAAAATTGAGCCAAGACTGTTAGCTTCTACCGGCATGGGATTAACGGCTATCGGTCTGATTTTGTTTATTTTTCTTGGGCTTCAGACTTCTGTCGTGTACATTATTTCGACACTTGTGGTTATTGGTATGGGCTTTGCTTTGTTTTCTTCGCCCAATACTAATGCGGTAATGAGTTCGGTAGAACGCAAAAATTATGGCGTGGCTTCTGCAACCCTTGGAACAATGCGGCTAACCGGACAGGCGATGAGTATGGGAATAGCTATGCTTACCTTTGCCCTGCTTATCGGAAAAGTAAAAATAAATCCAGGTAACTATCCTCAGTTCCTTTATGGTATTCGCATTGCCTTCGGCATTTTTTCGATACTTTGCGTTGCCGGAATATTTGCATCTATGGCCAGAGGAAAATTACGTAACTCCTAAGTTATTAATTAAGCGTTTAGAAATCGCTTAATGCTTACGCAATAAGCTAATATTTTCACACTTGCTTAAATCCGTAATTCTCAATTTTTTCAAGCCATTGCTTCCGCCGGGTTTCTGAAGATCCTTTAACCGGACCAAGGGAGGTAATCCTAACGGGATTTACACCGCAAAACTGAAGCACACCTTTTTTTACGGCATTATGTCCCGGCTTCTTTGTAAATAAACAATAAAACAAAGGAGGAGCGTCCATAGTAACAATTAGCCGTGCAGATTTGCCCGTAAGTAATTTATCCCAACGCCAGGTATGGGAACGATACCGGAAGGCAAAACCAGAGGTAAATGTACGATCGAAAAAGCCTTTGAGTAATGCAGGAAACGTTGCCCACCATGTAGGATAAACAAATACAAGATGTTCCGCCCAACTTATCAATTCCTGTGCTTTTTTCAAATCAGGTTCAAGAAAAGTTTCTTTTTTATAGGTATCAGAAAGATTTAAATTAAATTCTAAATCGCTGAGTTCAAGAAAGCGAACTTCAGCACCCGATTTTGTTGCACCTTTTTGGTAAGCTTCTGCTAAATAATGGCAATAGCTTTTTTTATCAGGATTTGCCTGAATGATTAGAATTTTTTTCATAAGCCGTTTCACAAAGTTTTTTTAGTTTTTTCAAGCTGTTTTCCAAATCGGGTGTAAGCTTCTTTTTAAAAAACAAACGGGTGTAGCGAGTAATCGGATTATATCCCAATTCATTTTTATCCGTCCATTTCACCTTCGTACTCCCCTGCCCTTGCGAATAAATTAAAATTTCCCCTTCCGACTTGAACGCACCATCGTTAAGCGATAGCTGATAGTGAATATATTTATCGGCTACAAGCCTATCCAGCACAAGTTTGCCTTTACCTTTGGTTTTTCCATCCCATAAATATGCCGATCCACTTTCACCGTCGAAGCCTACAAAGGTGTCTTTAAGTGATTTATCAGACTCGGGTTTCCAAGATATCCATTCGGTCCAAAGTTGAAGATGGCTGATGTATTTATAAACTATTGCTTTATCTGATAAAATAATAATACTACGTTCCACCGGATATGTTTTGGGCAACAGATAAGAACCTGCTGCTAAAATGGCTATAATTGCCAAAAACCAAGCTATGATAATCCGGAGTAGCTTCATAAAAGGGTTTTATTCAAACTTTATAGGCTTATTCACTTTGGTTTTCATCAACGCTAAATCAATAGCCTCAATCATTTCATCAATATAGTGAAATTTTACTCCTTTGATATAATCGGATTTAATATCGTCAATATCTCTTTTATTCTCACTCGAAATAATGATGTCGGTTATCTGAAAACGTTTGGCAGCTAATATCTTTTCCTTAATTCCACCAACGGGCATCACTCTGCCGCGAAGCGTAATTTCACCGGTCATCGCAATACCTTTTTTAATTTTTCGCTGGGTAAAGGCACTTGCCAATGCCGTGAACATGGTAATACCTGCCGACGGGCCATCCTTTGGTGTAGCACCTTCTGGCACGTGGATATGTACATTCCATTTTTCAAAAATATCAGGATTAATATCAAGCATTTGAGCATGGGCTTTCAGGTATTCAAAGGCTATTTCAGCCGACTCCTTCATTACCTCACCCAGATTTCCGGTAAGCGTCAGATTTCCTTTTCCCTTGCTCAGGCTGACTTCAATAAACAGGATTTCGCCTCCATAAATAGTCCAAGCCAATCCGGTAACCACCCCGGCTATTTCTCCATCCAGAGATTTTTCGGGCTGAAAATGTGATACGCCCAATATTTCTTTAATATCTTTTTCCGTAAGCTTTTTATTGTATTTTTCATCCGAAACGATAAAGCGAGCCTGATGACGAATAACTTTTGCAATATTTTTTTCCAAAGCACGGACACCCGATTCTCGGGTATATTCCTGAATTATCTGTTCAATAATTTTATCACTAAAATTCAATTGTTTAGGATTAAGCCCGTTTTCAGTAAGCTGTTTAGGAACAAGGTGACGGCGTGCAATTTCGATTTTTTCCTCAATCAGGTAACCGCTCAGGTCAATAATTTCCATACGGTCACAAAGTGCCGGATGTATGGTAGCCAAGGAATTGGCGGTAGCTATAAACATGACTTTCGAAAGGTCGTATTCAACTTCAAGATAATTATCGTAAAATGTGGAATTCTGTTCCGGGTCAAGCACTTCGAGCAAAGCAGCAGCCGGATCGCCGTTGATATTGGCTCCAATAACCTTATCAATTTCATCCAGTACAAACACGGGATTTGATGCCTTGGCTTTCTTAATACTTTGGATAATCCGTCCTGGCATTGCTCCGATATATGTTTTGCGATGGCCACGGATCTCGGCTTCATCGCGTAATCCGCCAAGCGACATACGGATATATTTTCGTCCGACGGCGCGGGCAATGGATTTACCAAGCGAAGTTTTACCTACTCCGGGAGGTCCCAAAAGGCAAAGAATGGGCGATTTCATATCGCCTTTAAGTTTTATTACCGCAAGATATTCGATAATACGTTCTTTCACTTTTTCCAATCCGTAATGGTCTTCATCGAGCACCTGCTGGGCATGTTTCAGATCGAAATTATCCTCAGTAATCTCGTTCCATGGCAAATCAACCAGCATTTCGAGATAATTCAACTGCATGGAATATTCCATAGCATAGGGATTCATCCGCTGAAGCTTAACCAGTTCTTTATTAAAAATTTCAGAAATTTCTTTCGACCATTTTTTATCCTTGGCTTTGGTTTTCATTTCCGTCATTTCCTGCTCACTATTGCCATAGCCCAGTTCATTCTGAATGGTTTTTAGCTGTTGATTCAGGAAATAATCGCGTTGCTGTTTATCAATATCTACTTTTACTTTACTCTGAATCTGATTCTTCAGTTCAAGCATCTGTAGTTCTTTAGTTAATGCGGAAAGTACTTTATTAGCCCGCTCTTCCAGATCGGAAATTTCGAGAAGCAATTGTTTTTCCTTGTTATCCGAATTCAGATTAGAAGAAATAAAATTAATCAGGAAAACCGGGCTTTCGATATTTTTAATAGCAAAAGCCGATTCAGAGGGAATGTTGGGGGAATTATTGATGATTTGAATTGACAAATCCTTCAGTGAAGCGATAAGTGCTTCAAAGTTTTTGCCTTTTTTTTTCTTGCTTACCGTGCCAAACTGAACCACTTTTGCCTTAAAATAGGGTTCCATTTGTATGGCTTCCTGTATCTGAAATCGCTTTTTCCCCTGGATGATAGCAGTTGTGCTTCCGTCAGGCATTTGAAAAGTTTTTAGAATATAAGCTACCGTACCAACGGTATTCAGGTCGTCGAAAGTGGGCTCTTCTATTTCGGTATCTTTTTGAGCTACGACACCTATTATTTTTGAACTTTTGTAATATTCGCGGATCAGATTGATGGATTTATCCCTGCCAACGGTAATCGGAATGACTACTCCGGGAAATAAAACCGTATTCCGGAGAGGTAAGATCGGAAGAACTTCCGGAACCTCTTCAGAATTCATAATTTCCTCATCTTGAATAGATAACAAGGGTATATACTCAGCATCGCTTTCAACGATTTCAGAAAAATTCAACATTTCGGATTCTATGAGGTTGTCCATATTTTTTATATTGATAACAAAAGAAGTACAAAGATTGTTTATTCCAGGCGATATTGCAATGTAAAATCAAAAACTTGGTTGAAAATATCCTTCTCAACGTCGTTCAAATAAATATTCCGGCGCTGATACACTTCGGATGCAACGGCAATCGCTTTTTTCAAGTTATACGTTGAAAAACCGGAAGTTCCACCCCATGAAAATGATGGAATAAAGTTGCGTGGAAAGCCAGTGCCAAAAATATTGCAGCTTACGCCTACCACTGTCCCGGTATTGAACATCGTATTGATACCACATTTGGAATGATCGCCCATAATAAGTCCGCAAAACTGCAAACTGGTATCAATAAAAGTTTTTTCGGGATAACACCATAATTTGATGTTATCGTAAGTATTCTTTAGGTTGGAATTGTTTGAGCCAGCTCCAAAATTGCACCATTCGGCAATTACCGAATTGCCCAAAAAGCCATCATGCGCTTTATTTGAGTATCCAAAAATAACCGAATTATTCACTTCGCCACCTATTTTGGAATGAGGGCCAATAGTCGTCGCACCGTAAATTTTAGCTCCCATTTTCACTGTGGAATGTTCGAGTAAAGCAAAAGGTCCCCGAATCATGCTACCTTCCATAATTTCGGCAGATTTTCCGATATAAACCGGTCCTGTTGACGTATTTAATATTGCGCCTTCAATGGTAGCACCTTCTTCCACAAACAAATCTCCGTTTCCAATAATGGTATTGGTTTTACTAACTGGCTTAGATTGACGGTTCTTGGTTATCAGAGCGAAATCATCGATCAGAGCAACATCGTTCTGGTGAAAAATATCCCAGGGAAAGTTAATTTCCATATAAGGAATTTCACATTGGATTTCGATTTGGTCGAGTTCATCCAACACAAAAGGTTTATCCAAATCATCAAAAGTCAAATGCATGGCAATAATAACTTCACCTTTAATAAGCGTTTGGTTGGGTTCCAGCTTATTGATCTGGTCGACCAATGCCTTATTCGGGCAAATGCCACCATTGATCAAAAGGTTTTCCTTACCACGTATCAGCGGGTATTTTTTACTCAGGTAATCTTCTGTGAGTGTTGAAGTGCTGGATTTCAGATATTTTTCCCATTTTTGCCGAATAGTTAAAATGCCGAAACGAATGTCGGCTACTGGACGAAAATAGGTTAAGGGTAATAAATATTCCCTGCGATTATCATCAAAAAGTATATAATTCATTCTTTTACCTTAATTGGAGTTACCTGGCAAAATTATGTAAAATATGGGTAAAAAAAAGCCCTTTTTATCAAAGGGCTTTAATAAAAAGAAATTTCTTTAAGGAAATTTATTGTTTTGCTATAAGGTCCAGATGTTTCTGATAACGGCTCTTAAATTTATCAACACGACCAGCAGTATCTACCAGTTTCATCTTACCCGTATAAAAAGGGTGCGAAGTATTGGAAATTTCGAGTTTTATCAAAGGATAGTCCTTGCCGTCTTCCCACGTAATCGTTTCTTTGGTTTTAATAGTTGATTTTGTCATAAACGTAAAATCGTTAGACATATCTTTAAATACAACCAGACGATAATCTTTGGGGTGAATGTCTTTTTTCATTGCTTTATTTACTTTAAATTCCGGCGGCAAAGGTATAAAAAATTTATTATTCGCCAAAACCTCATTAAAAATTAATTTTCTTATTTTTGGAATCGCAAAAGTAAGAAATTATTTTCTAAAAATATAAATTTATGTTATCCAAAATCAAACATTTAGCTGAAAAATATCAGAATTACACCGCCGGTAACCTCTCCAATCTTGTTAAAATTAAGTCGATAAGCACTTCCGAACAAGGTGTTGCTGCCGAATTAAAACGGCAAATGGAAGAAGCCGGCTTTGATGAAGTATGGATTGACGGACTGGGCAACGTCATCGGACGGATTGGCAAGGGGAAAAAAATTATTGCCTTGGATGGACATATCGATACCGTAGATTTCGGAAATATGGATAACTGGGATTTCGATCCCCTTTCCGGAGCTATTGAGGATAGCTTTGTAAAAGGACGTGGTAGCGTTGACCAAAAAGGCGGCCCGGCAGCCTTTGTTACAGCAGGAAAAATCATAAAAGAGTTGGGATTGGATAAAGACGTAACCATTTATTTTACCGGTACCGTAATGGAAGAAGACTGCGACGGCTTGTGCTGGAAATACATCGTGGAAGAGGATAAAATCAAACCCGACTTCGTCATCAGTACCGAGCCTACCAACCTGAATATTTATCGCGGACAACGCGGACGTATGGAAATTGAAGTGAGTTTCCGTGGATTATCTTCTCACGGTTCGGCTCCCGAAAGAGGAAAAAATGCCATCTATATGGCGTCCAAACTATGCCTCGACTTGGAGAAACTGAACGGACAACTGAAAAAAGACGATTTTTTGGGAAAAGGAAGCCTTACGGTTACCGAATTTGTGTCTGGAAGTCCATCGCTTTGCGCTGTAGCCGACTATGCCCGAATACATATTGACCGTCGCCTCACCTGGGGCGAAACGAAAGAATCGGCTGTTGCCGAAATCGAAAAGCTTATTGCCAACGTAGATGCCAAAGTAGAAGTACTCCGTTACGAAGAAACGGCATATACCGGCTTACGCTACGGTATGGAAAAATATTATCCCACATGGAAAATTGACGAGGATAGTGTTATTGTAAAATCTGCCGTTTCGGCTTTCGCCGGACTTTTCGACAAACAGCCTCTTATTGATAAATGGACTTTTTCCACCAACGGAGTTACCATCAACGGCTATTACGGTATCCCGGTCATAGGCTTTGGTCCGGGAAACGAAATATTTGCTCATGCACCCAACGAAAAAGTACCCGTAAGCGACCTGGTTGCCGCTTCGGCATTTTATGCTGCTTTTGTTTACAAAATATCAACCTTATAATAATACACCATGACCGACCTTCACCATTTGCTTCGGGAAATCAAGGAAAAGAAATCAAATCTTTATCACCGCGACTTTTTATTAAGCTGGGAAAAAACCAGGGATGAACTTGACCTCATTCTGTTATGTGCCGAAGCGTTGAAAATTCTGCATCAGCAAAATATTTCCACCCGATGCTTCGATTCAGGACTGGCTATTTCGCAGTTCAGGGATAATTCCACCCGTACCCGTTTTTCGTTTGCCTCGGCAGCTAATCTGCTTGGGCTCGAAGTTCAGGATCTGGACGAAGGAAAATCGCAGATTTCGCATGGTGAAACGGTCCGCGAAACGGCTGTCATGATCTCTTTCCTTTCGGAAATCATCGGAATACGCGACGATATGTACCTTGGCGAAGGCAATGCGTATATGCGCGAAGTAGGCAGTGCCTTAGACGATGCTTTTGAACAAAAAGTAATAAATCAGCGACCGGGTATCGTGAACCTGCAATGCGATATTGACCATCCTACCCAGGCAATGGCCGACCTGCTGCATCTGAAAAAAGAATTTGGCGGACTCGAAAATCTGAAAGGGAAAAAAATTGCAATGACATGGGCTTACTCCCCGAGTTATGGAAAGCCGCTTTCCGTTCCTCAAGGTATTATTGGCCTGATGACGCGCTACGGGATGAACGTGGAACTGGCGTATCCCGAAGGCTATCATCTTATTCCTGAAATTGAAGAAATAGCCCGGAAACAAGCTCTGGAAAATGGAGGCAGTTTTTCCATAAGTCATTCGATGGACGAAGCTTTTAACCAAGCTGACATTGTGTATCCCAAAAGCTGGGCTCCGTTTACCGTTATGCAACAGCGAACGCTTTTGCTAAAAAAGAATGATACGGACGGACTGCGGGAAATGGAAAAAATTTGTCTGGAAAATAATGCCCAATTCACCCAATGGGAATGTTCGGATGAAAAAATGAAACTGACCAAAAATGGCAATGCCCTTTACCTGCATTGCCTTCCGGCAGATATCAGCGGAGTATCCTGCAAGCAGGGAGAGGTATCGGCCGGTGTATTCGACAAATACCGTACGCCGCTTTACCGGCAGGCGAGTTACAAGCCCTTTATCATTGCCGCCATGATGCTTACCAACCGCTTTGAGAATCCGGTAGCCCTACTGGAAGACATGCTCGACGACAAGACGGCAAGAAAATATAACTTTTAACGTCGCTGACGGGAGGTCTGAAAATTTTATATTATTCTTTTTTCTTTGGCTTACGGGGAGTGTCGTCAACCTCGAACCCCCATTCGCCCATCTGTTTGGGAATATCATGGTAAACACCCTTTAATATATCGCGGCTTGCTTTTACCGTATTGATAACATCCTTGAGCAGTAAATTACGTTCGCTGTATTCCTTTTCCATCTCAAGCCGCAGTTCCTCCGCTTTACGATGATGGGCAAGACAGGCAGCCACTTTGGGTCCGTTGTTATCCCATGAGTTCGATTGTAGCATATTTAAGGGCGATTGCGCCTTGTCGTCGAGATGTTTTTGATAAATCCTTTCTGCCAATTCAAGTAAATTAACAGGTTTCTTTGGAATCCGGATACGAAGAATTCTGTTTGGCATAATATTTTCCTTTTTTTAAATTTAATAGGGTTAATTTATAATTTACATGTCTGATTATTAAATTACAAAATGCAAAATTCAAATTTAATATTGTCTATTTCAAATTTAATGATGCCCCTCATAAATTTGAAAATGATAATTTGAAATTTACTATTGATTTAATGAAATTTGATTTTGGTATATTCAAATTTGATTTTAGCATATTCAAATTTAAATTTCTAATTTTAAAATTTGATTTCGGCATTATCAATATTAAATTTGGGATAAATAAAATTTATTTTACAAAAATAATAAAATTTAAGTGAAAAATCAGTACCGAATTTGTCATTTTTTTTAACGCTATTGCCGGTAAATATTTTGTCCCGGTGCTCAATCTACTATTTTTTATGGAAAATGAATGCACGGGTAAGCTGGAAAGGCTCTATCATCCCTGCTTTATAAATGATGTTAAATAAATTGAACAACCTTTTCTAATTTAGCAGGTTTTTTCTTATCTTTGTTAAAATTTTCAGACAATGGGTTCGGAACAAAACGAAGAGCAAAGGAAAATTCAGGAAGAAAAAGTTGGCGAAGACTTAGCGCAACAGAACCTTAACCTGCGGTTTCTTAACGATACCGCTTTTCATCTTGCCAAATTAACGCCGGAACAGGATCTGAAGGCTTTTCTTTGTGCCCGTTTAAAGGAATTTACCGGAGCTGCTTTTGTAACTTATTCGGAATACAACCACGAAAAGCGGGTACTAAAAACCAGGCATATTGAAACCGATCAGAAAATACTGCAAACGATAATTAATACCGTTGACAAAAATATTCTGAATACAGAATCTCCGGTAAGCGAGGAGATTTACCAGGAGTTACTTCATAATGTAGTAATACAAAGAGGCTCGTTGTCGGAAATAACCTTTGGCACTATCCCGAAGATAGCAGATTTCCCTATCAAAACGCTAACGTGTGCGGATCGTTTTTATAGAATTTGCTATGTGATAGCCGGTAAGATTTTTGGGACTTCGGTAATTGGAATTAAAAAAAGGCAAAATGCACCTTCAACGGAATTGCTTGAGTCGTTTGCGAACCTTGCAGCCATTACCCTTCGCCGGGAAAATGCCGAAGAAGCTTTGCGTCAAAATGAGGAAAGATTTCGCTCATACGTTGAAAATTCGAGCGATATTATCTATTTGTTATCACCCGAAGGGATATTCACTTATGTATCTCCCCAATGGACTAAATTACTTGGCTACCCGGTAAATCAGGTTGTAGGCCAATTGTACGAGACATTTGTCCATCCGGAAGATGTTATTCAAACGCGTAGTTACCTGGAACGCGTCGTACTTTCCGGCGAAAGCCAGGGCGCTATTGATTACCGGGTCAGGCATCTCGACGGAAGCTGGAGGTGGCATTCGTCCAACACTTCCATTATTCGCAATGATAAAGGAGAAGTTACTTCTTACTTAGGTATTGCAAGAGATATTACCGAACAGAAAAATGCCGCTGAAGAACAGAAAAAATATTATCTCCGTTTAAATAAACAAAACGCCACAATAATAAAGCTGGCAACCGACGAGTATCTGACCAAGGGAAACCTGGAAGGTTTTTTCAATAAAGTTACCGAAACGGTTGCCGAAACGGTGGAAGTTAGCCGTGCAAGCATCTGGCTTTTCCAGGAAAACGAATCGCAACTTATGTGTGCCAATCTGTATGAACGGCCCGTGATGCGTCATTCCTCGGGACAGGTTTTACTTGCTAACAGTTATCCCGAATTTTTTAAAAAACTTCGAACAAATCTGGTAGTGGCAGTCAACGATGTTTTATCGGATATATTAGCCCCGGAATTTAAGAACAATTATTTATTACCTTTGGGAATAAGATCATTGCTTAATGCTACGTTCCGGGTTTCCGGCAAGATGCTTGGAATATTATGTCTGAGTCATACTGGTGAAACTCGCATCTGGCATGAAGATGAGGTTTTTTTTGCCAATCAGGTCGCCGATCAGATTGCAATAGCAATCATCAATCATGAAAATACGATCATCAGAGAATCGCTGGCGCATAACGAAAAAAAGTATAGAAGTTATTTCGAGAACGTCCAGGATGTTTTTTATCAAACGAATATGGAAGGTCAGATTGTAGAAATAAGTCCGTCCATCCAGCGGTATTCCAACTATTCCCGCGAAGAATTGATAGGAAAAACATTGGAATCCATTTATGTCGACCCTAAAGACCGGGAGTCGTTGCTAAAAGAAATACAGGCAAAAGGAGAGGTTTTCGATTATGAAGTAAATTTGTTTGACAAGCACCACAATATTTTTTGGGCTTCTGCAAATGCACATTTTTTCTACGACAATGATGGAAAAATACTTGGCATAGAAGGCTCGCTTCGTGATGTTACCGAACGTAAGCAGGCAGAAGAAACGTTAAGACGCGAACGTATTTTGTTACGAACCTTAATTGATAACCTGCCCGATACGGTTTATATAAAAGATGCCAAAGCCAGAAAACTTATAGCCAACCTTGCCGACGTGGAAGTAACCGGTTACAATACGGAAGCAGAGATTCTGGGCAAGACGGATCTGGAAATTTATGATCCAATAGTGGGAGCACGTGGATACAACGAGGACATGGAAGTGCTAAAAACCGGCAAGCCATTGCTGAACGAAGAGAGCGCCTTTCCCGATAGCAAAAGTGGAAAATTACGTTGGTTGCAAACTTCCAAAATTCCTTTATTCGATGAATCGGGAAACATCATTGGACTGGTTGGTATCGGCCACGACGTTACCAAGCGCCGGCAAATAGAAGAAGCCCTTCGCATAAGCGAAGAAAAATACCGCACACTGATAGAATCCATACCCGATGGGGTTTACCGGAGTACACCGGAAGGTAAGTTAATGGAAGTAAATCCTGCATTGGTGAAAATTCTTGGCTACGACAGCCGGGAAGACCTGATGTCTATCAATATTAAAACGGACCTATATTTCAATATAAATGACCGGGAAAGCGCCGTCTTAAAGGAGGAAAAAGAAGAAATGGCTATTTATCCACTTCGTAAAAAAGATGGTACCCGTATTTGGGTGGAAGACCATGGATGGGTAAAAACCGATGAACAAGGGAATATTCTACAGTACGAAGGAGTATTACGTGATGTTACCGAACGAGTCAATGCCGGACTACAATTAAAAAAGTATGCCGATGAGCTAAAAATTGCCAACGATACCAAGGACAAACTATTCTCCATTATTGCCCATGATTTACGAAGCCCCTTCACTACCCTAATGGGCTTTGCCGGGCTTCTCAGCGACGACTATGACGAGTATTCGGAAGAGGAACGTAAAGACATGATAACGCGCATTAAAGATGCGGCAGAAAACAATTTTCTGTTACTAGAAAACCTCCTCACCTGGTCGCGTAGCCAACGGGGGCAGATAAAAGTAAATGCCGTAAAAACAGATATTGGGAGTGTATCCATGGAAGTGATTGGGGTACTTAATCCGGTTGCCGCTGCAAAAAACATTCAACTGACAAATAAAATCACTTCCGGCACTTTCGCATGGGCGGATACTTCTATGGTACATACAATACTGCTAAACCTTACCAATAATGCCATTAAGTTTACCAATCCCGGTGGATTGGTAATCGTTGAAGCCGGTATTGCCGGCAATAAAGTGCAGGTAAGTGTAAAGGATAATGGAGTTGGGATGGCACAGGAAGAAGTGGAAAAAATCTTCAGACTCGACTCGGCACATTCCACTCCGGGTACAGCAAATGAAAAGGGTACCGGTTTGGGCTTACTTATCTGCAAGGAGTTTGCCGAAAAACTCGGCGGCACTATTTGGGTAGAAAGCGAACCGGGTAAAGGAAGTACATTTATTTTTACTTTGCCGGTTGATGATGCTCTATCATTAACCAAATAAGCCAAACCTATCATTATATCGGTTGTTGTGCGTGTTTTGCCAGAATGCAAACTTTAGACAAAATTGTATTTTCCATTGCAAAAAATCGAAACCATTCATACTTTATGCAAGGGAATCACGTTTGCCATCCAAAATAGATCCAATCATGAAAAAAAGAACTTTTATTGTATCGTGCATTGCACTGATGTTTGTTATGCCTTTTTATGGCAAAACTCAGGAAGTCAAAAAAGGAGATGTAAACTTAGGAGTTGCCATGGGTCCGGCAGCTAATTTTTATGATTATTCTTCAGATATGCGGCCTGGCTTTTATGGGTATATCGAACAAGGTTTCTGGGAAGTTGGTCCAGGAACTATTGCTTTAGGAGCAGAAAGTGGTTTTTCGTTTTTGCATCACGAGGGCGGCGACTATACGTATGACTGGACGAATTTTTTCCTGCTCGCCCGTGGATCATATCATTATTATATCGAACCTGCACACCTGGATGTTTATGCAGGTTTTACCAGTGGTCCCCGTTTTACTGCTTTTTCCGATAAATATAACTATAGCAATCATCGGGATTCACCGGATTATAACACCGTAAATTTCCATTTTGGAGGATTTACCGGTGCGGCTTACCAGTTTAATAGCAAAGTTTCCGGATTTGTGGAATGCGGATATGACATTACCAATATTTCTGCCGGATTACGGTTTAAGCTACGCTAAACATTTTGGCAAGAGGCTTCCTTTATTATATCACTTGGTTTATTACCTCATAGAGTTTTACTTTGGAAATAGGCTTGGAAATATACCCATCGCAGCCGGCTTCCATACATTTTTCAATATCTTCAGGCATGGCATAGGCGGTTTGCGCAATTATTTTCAATTCAGGCTTGTCTTTTTTGATGATTTCTGTTGCTTCAAACCCATTGATTCCGGGCATGCGAATATCCATGAGAATAAGCGTAATATCCGGATTTTCCGAAGCCAGACAAATTGCCTCTTCTCCACTTTTTGCCCAAAGAAGATGAGCTCCCGTTTTCCTCAGCATTGCTTCTATCAGGGAATAATTCGATTCAATATCTTCCGCAATCAGAAGGGTTGTATTTTTTAAATCCGGTATACTTAGTTCTGCTACATTTTCCGGTAATTCTGCATCTTTCTGTACAACATCCGGAAGGCGAAAATAAAAGGAAGATCCTTTGCCTTCTTCCGAATCTACCCATAGCGAACCCCCTAATAAATTGGCTATTTCTTTACAGATAGCCAGTCCCAGTCCAATTCCTCCGTGTTGGCGTGTATGCGTATCGTCCACCTGCCTGAAACGTTCGAAAATCAGATCTGTTTTATCTGATGGGATTCCAATTCCGGTATCCTGAACAAAGAAAGTTATATCTTTTCCGGTAAAGAAGTATCCAAACTCGATTTTTCCCTTTTCAGTAAATTTTACAGCATTACTCAACAGATTGGTAAGCATTTGAATCAACTTGGTTTTATCTGTAACAATGGTTGTGGAAGTGGTATTGGGTTCGGGCTCGAATAAAACAGATATGTGTTCTTTATTTTCGTTGTTAATTTCGGCTTCAACAACCGATTTCATTTCCAAAAATACATTATAAACGGAAAAACTTTCCGGTCTTATTTTCAGTTCTTTTGTCTGAAGCATAGAAATATTGAAAATGGATTCAATGATACTAAGCAGGTGGTTGCCACTTTTGTTGATTAATTTCGCCATTTCAAGTATTTCGTCGAGGGGCAAACTGTCATCAATCAAACTGCTGAAGCCAATAACCGCATTTAATGGAGTTCGCAACTCATGGCTCATGGTAGCAAGGAATGCTGACTTTAGGCGGTCGCTTTCCTCGGCTTTTTCTTTGGCTAATATGAGTTCTGCTTCTTTTTTCTTTATTTCAGCAATATCGGTAAAGGTGCCAATGATGCCTGCAACTTCATCCTTTTCGTTATAAAAAACGGCTTTGTCATAAATTACCTGATGTTCTTTCTGATCCTTATCAAGAATAACAGATTCGTAACGTTGCCTGCTTTTATCCCGTAACAGTTCCATATCCTTTTCATTGTACGTTTGGGAATACTGTTCGGGCCATAATTCATTTACTGTTTTACCACGGATTTCTTCAGGCGATTTGCCGAACATTTCGGAAAAAGCTTCGTTGCAACCCAGGTATTTACCTTCGGTATTTTTATAAAATAAAGGAACGGGAATGGAATGCAGCATGGCATCGATAAAATAATACTGCCGTTTGATTTCATTTTCCGCTATTTTACGTTCCGAAATATCCCTGACGATGCCCACCGCACCATAGCCTTGGGAAAGTTGCATACCAGCAAGAGAAAGTTCAATATCAATAGTAGTTCCGTCCTTTCGTAAAGCTTCCAGTTCTACTACTTTTCCGAGCAAAGGACCTTCTCCTGTTTCGCTGAAATGCTGGAATGCCGGTAAATGCTGCGAATGATATTTTGGAGGAGCCAGCAAGGAATGCATATTTTTATTTCTGACTTCTTCAATGGAATATCCGAATATTTTTTCAGCCCCGGGATTCCAGTAATTGATTTTCCCTTCATTATCAATCATGATGATGCCGTCCTGAGCCGAAGTAGTTATCAGTCGAAATTTTTCCTCACTTTCTTTAAGTTTTAGCTTTTCATTTTTAAGTTTTAAAACGCTTTCGATGGCTAAGGGCAAACGGTGAAGTCGTTCTTTTACCACATAATCCCAGGCGCCGGCCTTGATAGCGTCGGCAGCAGCTTCTTCCGTTAAGGTACCGGTTACGATAATGAATGGAATATTAGGATTGATTTCTTTTGATATCTTTAAAGCTTCTATTCCGTTAAATTGCGGTAAATTGTAATCGCTTAATACAATATCAAATTTTTCTTCTGTAAGGGCTTTGATAAAATCATTTTTGGAAACGACCCATTTAAACTGAAAATAGTAGTCAGGTGTAGATGCTGCTGCCTTTTTCACCAGTTCCATATCATATTCATTATCTTCCAAAATCAGTATCTTAAGCGTTTTCATAACGTCCCCCTTCTTTACACGGTTTTATTCACAATAGCCCAAAAAGAACCTATTTTTTTTACAGCTTCTATAAAATCACTATAATCTACCGGTTTCACCACATAAGCATTTGCACCCGTATGGTAACTTTCCATCATATCGCTTTCCATGGCTGAAGAGGTAAGTATAACTACGGGTATGGTTTTTAGTTCTACGTCCGACTTAATGATTTTTAAAACCTGAATCCCATCAAGTTTTGGCATTTTGATATCGAGCAATATTAATACCGGTTTTTCTTTCTCCCTGTTTAGGTATTTGCCATTGTATTGCAGGTAGTCCAAAACCTGAACACCATCAGTGACAACATCAATGCGATTGCCTAATTTACATTGCTTAAAAGCGCTTAACGTCAATTCGATGTCATTTTCATTATCTTCGGCATAAAGAATCGGAGGAATATTTTCCATAGAAAGTTATTTTATAATGTTATTAAAAATGTAGCCCCATTATCTATTTCGCTTTTGGCGGTAATGGTTCCGCCATGTTTATGAATTATTTGCTTAGCATTGGCCAAACCAATACCCGTTCCTTCAAATTCACTTTGGGTATGCAAACGCTGAAAAACGCCGAATAATTTGCTGGCATACGCCATATCGAAACCGGCTCCGTTATCTTTTACGAAAATAGTATTTTTTTGGTCAGTATCTTTATAATATCCTATTTCTATTATCGCTTTTTCTTTTTTGGATGTAAATTTGATGGCATTGGAAATAAGATTTTCAAAAACCATTTGTAAAAGCCCGTAATCGCCATGGATAACGGGAAGTTTGCCAACTTCTATTTCGATTTTCCGGCTTGTGATTTCCGGTTCAAATTGATTAACGACATTTTTAACCAGAATATTCAGGTCGACATCCGTTGTTTGTATGGATTTTCGTCCCAAACGGGAGAATTTTAGCAAATCGTCAATCATCCTTCCCATCTGGATAACCGAATCACTAATTTTCGAGAAGTACCTGTTAGTTTCATCGGAGGATTCAGAAATTGCATCTTTTAAAATTTTGGAAAAACCATCAATATGACGGAGCGGAGCACGTAAATCGTGCGAAATGGAATATGCAAAAGACTCAAGGTCCTTGTTGGCATCTTCAAGCTGCAAGGTGCGTTCCTCTACTTTTTTCTCAAGATTTTGATTTAGCTCGTTTAATTCAGTTATATCCCGGGAGATGCCCAGAACACCTATCATGCGTCCTTCCACGTCGTACACAGGTGTCTTTATGGTTTCAAATAAACCCGTATATCCATTGCCGGCAAAAACTAATTCCTCGGTATTTATGGAAGGTTTTCCTGCCATCATGGCTTTACGGTCTTTTTCTCTGAAAAAATCGGCAAGAGGTGCATCTACAAAATCATAATCGGTTTTGCCGATAATATCTTTTTCTTTTGCTCCGAAAAACGATTCAAATTTTGGATTGCATAGTATGTAAACGCCATCATGATCTTTCAGCCATACCAAATCAGGAATGGATTCAATAAGGGTACGCAACCATTTACGCTCATTTTCCAGTTTTAGTTCGGCAGTTTTGCGTTCGGTGATATCGTGAATTACGCCAAGTATATAATCTTCTTCATTAAGGCTAATGATTTCTGCCGACACTAAACAATTCCTGACATTTCCCTTAAAATTGAAATCACATTCAAAATTCTGCACCCTGCCATTTTTCTGCAAAAGAGATGTAAATTGATTCCGCTGTTCGGAGATAATCCATAAATGAATGTCGATTGTTGTTTTCCCAATACATTCATCTTTGGTTAAACCCGAAAGAGCGATAAAAGAATCATTGGCTTCCACTATTTTTCCTTCGTTAAGGATGGTGATTAAAATAGGATCGGGGGTGCAACGAAAGGCTTTGGCAAATTTTTCCTCACTTTTTTTCAGGTTATCCAATGTGTTTTTCAACAGGGTGATGTCGCGCGAAAACATAGCGACATTTTCAATGGTGCCATCCGCTTCCGTTATAGGTTCTATGGTGTTTTCGAACCATTTTCCATCGTAAGCATCCGTAAAGGTGATTCCTTTTCGTGCATCTATACATTCGTTAATTATTTTTACCCTATTCTGAAAAATTGATTCTGGTAATACTTCGCCTGCCGAAAATCCAACAATTTCTTCCCTGGTTTTGCCCCAGCGCTGAAGCAATATTTTATTACAAGCCTGAAACTCTCCTTTACGGTTAGTCATGGTAATGGCATCGGAAGATGCATCAAGAACTGCCTGTAAAAGATTGTTGGCGTTACTGAGTTTTTCTTCGCTTTCCCTGAGTTTTTGTTCAGTAATTTTTCTTTCGGTGATGTTACGTACAGCACCATAAATACTTTTTAATGCATTTCGGTCACTGTCCCAAAGAGGATGTGCAAATACCTGCACCCAAACCACTTCTCCTCGTTTATTCAGTGTGCGGGTTTCCGATTTTATGGCACGGTTACCAAAAAGATTCTGCAAATCTTCATCATCTCTCGTCAGATCATCGGGATGAACAAAAGCACGCCAGCCTCCCTTAGCCTTGTATTCTTCGAAAGTAAAGCCTGTAATATTCTCGAAGGCACCGCTTACCCAATTCAAATCGAGGGAGCCATCCGAAAGTACCATGGTGGAAAAAACATAATCGGAAGAAACCTCTGATATAAGCCGGTAACGTTCTTCACTCCTGTTAAGTTCTTCCTGAATCTTTATCCTTTCTCCGATATTTCTGCTGACTCCGATAAATTCAAGTAAATTACCCTGTTCGTCCCTGTTAGCAGAGGTAATTACTTCTGTCCAGACCGTTGAACCATCCTTGCAGGTTTGTTCCAATTCATAGCAACCAAAAACGTCTTTTTTGATGTCTTTTGCTTCTTCAGCCAACGTTTCCGCTAATAATTGTAAAGCTTTTTGGGCTGATGCGGGAGTGAGTACATCGTTGATGCTTTGTTTGTAAACTTCTGCTGCCGTAAACCCCCTGAGTCGCTCTACCGACGGGCTGACATACGTAAATTGTCCCTGTAAATTTAAAATCCAGATAACATCGGAAACTTTTGAAGTAAGTATCTGATAACGGTCAAGTTCCGTCTTCTTTTGTGATAATTCATTCCTTAAGGCAAGGTTTTCCTGCAGAAGCGCTTCGTAAGTTGGATTGTTTTCTATCATGGCGCACAATTTTTGCATTGTAAAAAATTACCCCGAAAATTATTTTAATGATACCAAACCTTATGTTTTCAACATACCATTTTCACAACAACTATATTTCAATCTCTTAATTACCCATTTTAAAACAGCCTCCAAATGTAAGCTTTTTTAGTGAATTTCTATAAACAGTATTATTTTTTAAAAAAAACTTGTATAGCTATATAAAAAGTTTACTTAGCGACCAGCATATGGATTGGGCGCTCCCAAACCCAACGACCGGCAGGCTCAGAGAGCCGATTGGCTACAAGCAATGCGATATGGAACGAAAGAAGTTGTATGTGGCTTGTGTTACATTAACGATGAATCCTGTTACATTAAGGTATGATGATGAAACATTGCTGATGATTATCGTTACATGAAGGTATGAAATGTAAACAATCGCGTATGAATACCAAACATCAATGGATGAATGCTAAACATTGAAGGATGAATGCCAAGCATTGAAGGATGAATGCCAGGTATCTTAGGATGAATTGCAAGCAATTGGTTTGAATCAACAAACTCACCCCTGCTACTCTCTTTGTATCAACAAACTCACCCCTGCCCCTCTCTTGGGAAGAGAGGGGTGAGGGCGATGGAAGACTGTTAGAGATTTCTCCCTTCGGTCGAAATGACGGTCGTCATTAAAGAGAAGAAGAGGAAGGAGAGTGGGCGGCGCAGCCGCCCACTCTCCTTCCATTACCACCTTGTGGGTCAGTCATTCCGACCGAAGGGAGGAATCTCTATCAAAGCCGACCACGAAATGGAATCTCTATCAAAGCCGACCCGCAAGGGAGGAATCTTTTGCAAAGCCACTCTCGGTTATCAACGCTTTTCATTGGGAATATTCCCCCTGTTTTTTTTAATTCGCTTTTTCATCCGGGCTTTTCTCTTTGAATCAACAAACTCACCCCTGCCCCTTTCTTGGGAAGAGAGGGGTGAGGGCGGTGGAAGACTGTTAGAGATTTCTCCCTTCGGTCGAAATGACGGTCATCATTAAAGAGAAGAAGAGATGTGAGAGTGGGCGGCGCAGCCGCCCA
>Ga0268360_1000131_pt1 | contig 155729 bp, 128 predicted proteins | sample BioMet11_FD_192465 | JGI IMG/M metagenome (GOLD analysis project Ga0268360, IMG submission 192465) | Sewage microbial communities from Oakland, California, United States - Biofuel 11 (Illumina Assembly) | ecosystem: Engineered > Wastewater > Sewage > Unclassified | place: USA: California... | reverse complement strand
AAAGAAGGTCTGGATCAAGGCAATATTCTTGTTCATGCTGAGTTCCGCCTGTCCAGGTCGGAAGATTTTCGTTCCAATAGGCAATGCCATCAACCCATGGATACCACGATGCTGCTGAACCATCAGCCATAGCACGGTTAACGCCGAACACTACGTGAAGCAATCCATTATTGTCAAAAGCGCCATGAGCTGAACCGTCTGGACAATAAAAAGTATCGGTAGCCGAAGTTCCATTCCAATGTGGATATGGATGTTCCCAAATGATGGTTTTTGACCAGGTTTCGCCTGCATCATCCGATTTCATTACAAAAAAATCATCTTGATTATCACAAACCAATAGAGCTAACTTATCGCCCTGAGGTTCAACCCATGAATAAGAATCGCCCGAAAATCCGGAGTATTCGACAGAACTCATTCCCGGAAGAATTTCATGTTGTTTATCCCAGCTTACACCTCCATCAATTGAACGATAATACAACAAAGCAAGGTTCAGTCCCTGATATGCCGAATAGGTAGAGGCAATGATATGCACAGTATCGTGTGTTACACCAGTAGTAACAAGCCGGGGCCACGAAATATCAACGGCGCCGGCTGGTCCCGGAAGTATAGTTTGTGTCCATGCCCCGGCACCTTTGGTCGCACGCTTGCAAACTACCAATCCGGCCGTATTGTGGTGAGCTGTAACTATTTCACCATTAACGCCCAAAGGAGCTACGGAAGGCCAGCCTGTTTTGGTGTTTTCTATCCTGACGGTTGGTTCTGGCCCCCAATTGTTTCCGTCAAAATAATTATAGCCCGTACCCCTGTCGGTATACGTACCCGATCCTTTAGTCCATACTGCCGCCATCGTTCCGTCAGCATAATAATGCAAACGGCCATAAGGAGTACATAGATTGGACTGCAAATCATAAACCGTACCACCTATTTCATTTTCGTCCACAGATGTGATGGATTTATGACCAGCATTGGGTTTAACAAGCAGATTGACGTTCCCGTTATCTTTTATTACCGCAGCCCTTTTTACGGCTACATTCAACAATGATTTGGGAATAGGCGGTTTGGCATATTGCGAATATCCCAAACAACTAATGCCTAAAATTAAGCAAAAAAGTAAAAGTTTTCTCATAACGATTTGGATTTGATTAAATAAAAAAATTAATTAATTATCAACTCCCAAAGATAGTTATAAAAACCATAATAATATAAACTTTTACAAAAAAAATGATTTTTTTTGCTTTAATGCTTTTTCCTTTGTAGCCCGAATTCGGGATAAAAATCTTAATTTAAAAAAACAAAGGTTGTTTGACTATCAGGCATATTTATTGCCGATAAAAGGAGTCAGCTATTTTGGCTCTATCCACATTTTCCTGCCTTTTTGTTGGGCTAAAGCCCAAATCTGTTTGTTCTTCTAATTCCGTTGACTAAAGTCAATAGCAATGGATATTGTTTTTCTGTTGTTTGTATAAAATCTTATCCCAAATTCAAGTTCATTATTTCGATCCAATAAACGTACAAATTTTTCAGTCCAGGCAGGTCAATTTTTATCCATATATTTGCAAAATTCTTTAAAAGCTGATATCAGAACAAGTGAAGAAAATATATATTCTTATCCTCCGATCCTATGCTGGTCCCCTGATAATGACCTTTTTTATTGCCATTTTCGTTTTACTGATGCAATTTCTCTGGAAATATGTAGACGATCTGGTTGGTAAAGGGCTAAGCTGGGATATCATTATGCAATTGATGTTCTATGCTTCGGCCACTTTTGTCCCACTGGCACTTCCGTTAGCCATTTTACTTTCTTCACTCATGACCTTTGGCAATCTGGGTGAACGTTACGAACTGGTTGCCATAAAAGCGGCCGGAATCTCTTTAAGCAAAGTGATGATGCCTTTGGTTATTCTTTCCTTCATTATCAGCATTGGAGCATTTTATTTTTCCAATGTTGTTTTGCCTCTTGCCAATTTAAAATTTACGTCAATTTTATACGATGTACGTCAAAAAAAGTTATCGCTTAATATTAAAGAAGGTGAATATTATAATGGAATCGACGGTTATGTAATCCGTGTTTTAAAAAAGGAAAAAGACGAAAAAACCATCAGAAAAATAATGCTTTACGATCATACGAGTGGTTTGGGTAATTCCACCTTAACTATTGCCGATTCAGGCATTATGGTTACCACTCCCGATAAAAAGTATCTTGATATCACCCTTTACAATGGATATAATTTTGATGAACGGGGCGGCAGGAGTAGCTTGAGCGCCCATCCTTTTCAACGGACAAAATTTACTGAAGAAAACCATCGTTTCGATTTATCAGCATTTTCATTAAATCGTACAAATAAAGACTTGTTTAAAAGCAACTTCCAGATGTTGAATTTAAAACAATTAACTTATGCCGAGGATTCACTCCAAATTGATCTGAACAAGCAAAAGGAATGGCTTTCTAAAAATTTGCTCAACGTTTTTCATAATTTTTCGGTATACGATACATTAAAAAAAGCCTACGCCGATACCTCCAAACCTCTTAATCAGGATTTTTTATTAAGTTTTCCAAAAGCAGAACAAGCACGAATAGTAGATATAGCCCTTAACGATGCCCGCGTAGCTCAAAGTGGCATCCAATTTAACAAGGGTGCCATCGAAGGTAAGGAAATCGTTATTCGTCGCCACGAGATTGAATGGCACCGGAAATTCACCCTATCCATTGCCTGCTTTATTCTTTTCTTCATTGGGGCACCGTTTGGTGTTATTATTCGCAAAGGTGGACTCGGTTTGCCTTTAGTTGTATCGGTTATTTTATTCGTATTATACCATGTGATTTCGATGACCGGCGAAAAATCAGTCCGTGCCGGAGCATTGCCAGCTTACGAAGGAATGTGGATTGCTTCTGCCATATTGTTACCCGTTGGGATTTTATTGACAATGAAAGCGACTACCGATTCCTCCTTGTTTGATACAGAAGTCTGGAAAAAATTATGGTACAAATTTTCTAAAAAATAATGAACATTCTCCAGATTTGCAATAAACCACCTTTTCCGCCTCAGGATGGAGGTTCTATTGGCATGAATAATATCACCAACGGATTGCTTGATTTTAAGCATTATGTCAAAGTTGTAGCTATCAATCCGCCAAAACACTTTGTAAATATCAGCGACCTGCCTTCCGCCTATGTTAGCAATACCCATCTGGAACTGATTTTTGTCGACACTTCCGTAAAACCTTTTGCCGCACTTAAAAATCTTTTTACTTCCCAATCATACCATATCGAACGATTTATTTCTGAAGAATTTAATGCCTCACTTATCCGCATTTTAAAGAACGAAACATTTGATATTGTTCAGATCGAAAGCATTTTCCTTATGTCGTACATGGATACGATACGAAAATACAGCAAGGCAAAAGTGATTTTAAGATCTCCAAATATCGAATATTTGATTTGGAAGCGAATGACTAAAACGGCCATAAATCCTTTTAAAAAATGGTATCTGTCCATCCTCACCAAACGGTTGAAAAAATTCGAGTTCTCGCAGCTAAATAAAGCCGACGCCGTATATACCGTAACCTTAAATGATATGAACTTTTATAAATCACACGGTTGCAAGGTTCCCATTACGTTCATCCCCACAGGAATAGATGTTACCAAAAAACTGGATGTAGATTTTAGCACGGTTGAATTTCCCTCGCTATTCCATATCGGAGCTTTGGACTGGTTGCCAAACCAGGAAGGCATACAGTGGTTTTTAAAAAATGTCTGGGATAGGATTCATCTGGCTTTTCCTCAACTTAAATTTTATATCGCCGGACGAAATACACCCCAATGGCTTTACAACCTCAAAAAACCAAATATTGAAGTCCTTGGCGAAATTGCCGATGCCGGTAAATTTATTGCTTCAAAATCCATTATGTTGGTCCCTTTGATGTCGGGTAGCGGTATGCGTGTTAAAATTATTGAAGGGATGATGCTTGGCAAAGCAATCATATCAACAACTATTGGTGTGGAAGGCATTGTTTATCAACCCGACACGGATATATTAATTGCTAATTCGCCCGATGAATTTTTTAATGCCGTTTCCCGTTGTATACGAGACCAGGCATTTTGTGAAAATCTTGGGAAAAAGGCTAAACAAAATGCTGAAAAAAATTATGACAATAATTTATTAACCGAAAAATTAATTGATTTTTTTAATGGATTAATTCATTAACAATCTATTAACTATTATATTTTTTTCCATTTTCTTCCTGTCTCATTACTCCCCATAAGGCTTTTATATTAATCAGTCTTAAAACAAATGCTAAACCAAAAGATACGAAAGCCGTAATCATAAAACTAATTTTCCAGCCATAAACCATATGTTGTTTCGAAAGCGTGTTTATTAAAACAACACCCAATGCAAATATTGTAATTTTTGTTAGTAATTTATAATTTACTCTAAAATGAAACTGTTTTTTAGCCATAAACACCTGTACTAAGCTGGTAAATACCTGTGTAATCAAACTTGCAACAGCAGCACCAACAGCCTGATAATGTGGTATCAGATATAAATTTAGTCCGATATTCATTATCATACCACAACTTGCCATTAAATTGAGATTCTTCAGACTACCATTTGCCGTTAACAATGTTCCAAAAATATAGGTGGTGGATATTGGTATAAAGCAAGCCATTAAAATTCTGAAAATCCTAGCTGATTCGTCTACATGATTCCAATATAATAGCTTCATGATTTCGTTACTATAAAATATTGATCCAAAAGCAATTATTATTGCAGGAACGGCCAATATTGTAAAGGCCAATTTGGATAATTCTTCAACAGATTCCTTGAGTTTAATCATTTTAGCAAAAATGGGTAAAAGTAAACCCGAAACCAAAAATGCAATCATGTTAGTTGCATCCAACAAACGGTAAGCAGAAGCATAAATACCCGACTGATAAGCTCCGTTAGGTAACATTCGCTCCATCATTACCGTATCAATTCTGTTGTAAAAACTCATTAAAAGAATAAGAATGGCAAAAGGAGCACTTTTTTTAATGATCATCATCGAAAAGGGCAGGTTCCAGTTGATCCTGAAAAATTTTGACTTTGCCTTCCGGTATACAATGATCATCGCTGTCAATGCTGTGGTAAGATAAGCAAAGGTTTGCACAAAAACATACCAACTTATTGTAATATGAAAAGGAAATGGTCCCCAAAGCATTACAGAACAAAATATAATAATGATAAACCTGTCGAGGACGGAAATGATGCTGTCAATTTTAAAAAGGTGAAGCCCCGAAAGGTTGGAACGAAGATATAAAATGAATGATAATAAAAATTGATTGAAACACAGTACCAATAGTAATAAAATGTGTTTCAACGAATAATGGATAATAAGTGCTACAATAACCGAAATCAATACATAAGCAACCGCCAATATTAATTTTAAAACAATAATCCGCGACAAATGCTTGCGAAGCAATTGATTGTTTTGTGCAATATTTCGATTATTAAAATTGGTAATTCCAAAATCGAGAAGTATGTTGAAAAGGAAAGTGAAATTTAAAATTGCATAATAAAACCCATATTCTGATGCTCCGAGCTGATTCTGGACTGTCCGATCTATTCCCAGAATCCAAAAAGGTTTAATCAATAAATTGATAAAGAGAACAAATGCCAGATTCTTAATAAACTTTTTTGTCATCCGGTTCGGATATATTTATTGATTAGAATACAAAATTAATAATTAGAAATTTTATCAATAAAAGGGTGAAACATTTTAAGAAAAATTATTCAATTGATTTATAGTAATAAAAAATAAACTACTGAAAATTTCTCCTAAAAATCATTGAAAAACTAACGGAAAAAATAAAAATAAATTATTTTTAATCATTGTTCAAAAATATAAATGATAATTTTGCCAAAAAAGTACTGATTTTAACATTTGGGTTAATTTCATTCTATTATTTGATTATCAATATTTTAATAATTTGATTGGGGAGTAATTTTTTTATTTTTCATTCGTAAAATATACCTTTGAAAATTTTAGTTTTATTACCAAGAGTCCCCTACCCGATTGAAAAAGGGGATAAGTTACGTGCATACAACCACATACGTTGTTTGTCTAAAAGCAATGAAATTCATCTTGTTGCATTAAACGATCAACGTTTACATGCCGATGCTATTTCAACGTTAAAACCGTTTTGCAGCTCCATTACCATCATCCCCATTACAAAATTCTGTCTTCTTTTTAACCTGATGAAGGTCTTTTTTTCAGGTAAACCTTTTCAGGTCGGCTATTTTTATAATAAAGCGGCTCAGAAAAAAATAAATCAGATTATTCAAAAAACTAAGCCCGATCATATTTTCTGTCAGCTTATCAGAGTAGCTGAATACGTTAAAAATATAAATATTCCAAAAACGCTTGATTATCAAGACGTATTTTCAAAAAATGTTGAACGACGCATAGCTTCTTCAAACTGGATAATGAAATTTCCTTTACTTCTTGAATATCATCGTCTTCTTCAATACGAACATGATATTTTTGGTTTTTTCGATAATAAAATCATTATCTCCCTACCCGACCGCAATTTAATTCCACATGCTGATAAGGAAAAAATTTCTGTGATTCCAAATGGCGTTGATTACCAGTTTTTTTCTCCAATTTCTAAACGAAAACAGTATCATTTGGTTTTTACCGGTAATATGAGCTATCCTCCTAATATTGATAGCGTTGAATTTTTAGTAAAAAAAATTCTTCCGATAGTTCATCTCACTAACCCAAAAGTTAATTTACTCATTGCCGGCGCAAATCCTCACAGAAAAGTGCTTGCCTTAAAATCCGACACAGTAACCATAAGCGGCTGGGTGGCCGATATGCGGTTAAGTTACGCTTCGGCCCAAATTTTTATAGCGCCCATGCGCCTTGGCACCGGATTGCAAAATAAATTACTTGAAGCAATGTCAATGCAAATGCCATGTATTACTTCTGAACTTGCAAATGAAGCGCTTGGAGCTACTCCCGGTAAAGAAATACTTATTGGCAAATCGCCTGAAGAATACGCGCACCATATTTTGCATCTGTTAGAAGATGCTTTTTTTGCAAAACAATTGGCAAATAACGGATATCAATTAATCTATAAAAACTACGATTGGGAAAAAACCACTTCGATTCTTGAGAAAATAATGTTATCCTCATCGAAATAGTTTTAACAGATTTCTTTGATTCTGTTAAAGTTTTATTACATTTGTAAATCTTTTGTAAAATAATTTTTGCACCTGAGTATGTTTTTTTAATTTACGATTATGAAGCTTAACCAAAATGGCATTGGAATCGGCTCATTAAAGTTAACAAAATATTTTTTAACTGTTTTTTTGATGCTTTGCTTCTTAGAAGCCTTTTCCATTAATATCTTAAAAGATAACCAAGACCTTAATTCGCCTATTAGACACACATCCAACTTGCTTATCATCAGCAATTTTATTTTATTGATAGTTGCTATAATTATCATAGTATCTGTTTTGCTATACATTTTCATAAAAAAAAGAAAAACACAACAGATAGAAGAAACATTGAATCCAGAAACAAACGGAAAAACAACACAGCAAATATTCAATCTGGAAGAAAATATAGCTAAACAAAAAAAAGCCATTGAATTTTTACAAACTAAAAACGAAGAATTATTAAAAGACAATACAATTATTCAAAAAAGCGAAGAAAAATATCATAGCCTGGTAAAGTATTCACCTACAGGCATACTTTTTATTGATAAAAATGGCTTTATAATTGAAGTCAATCAAGCAATGCTCGATATTTTAGGTTCAACGGATGAAAATAAAACAAAATCATTTAATTTGATTGAATATCAGCCAATAATTGATTCGGGCATGGCCAATAATTTAAAGAAATGCCTTGAAAATAATGAAATAATTTCCGATGAATGCCTTTATTTTAGTTACTGGGGAAAACGCATATACTTAAAATACTTTTTTGTTCCGATAAAAATGGAAAATGGTGTTGCAACTCATGTTTTGGCTAATATAGAAGATATTACAAGCAGAAAAAATGTCGAAATAAAAATGCGTGAATCGGAACAAAAACTACGCGAAGTAAATTTAGCCAAAGATAAATTTTTTTCCATAATTGCCCATGATATAAAAACCCCATTCAATGCCATACTTGGTTTTTCGGAACTACTTAAAGACGATTTCGACAATTTTAATAATGAAGAAATACGTTCTTTCATTAAAAATATAAATGATGCCGCCGAAATAACATATAAACTCCTTGAAAACCTTTTAGAATGGTCAAGAATGCAAACAGGCAAAATGAGTATAACATCTGAAAACATTGATTTAAGTTTGGTAGTTAACGAAACAATATCATTTTTAAAACCTACGGCTGAAAAAAAATTCATACAAATTCATTCAGAAATTAATTATAATACAACAGCTTACGCCGATAAAAACATGATTACTACCGTTATTCGAAATCTTATTTCGAATGCGATTAAATTTTCATTTCCTAACGGATTAATTAAAATTTCCGCAAAAACTATTGATAAATTCATAGAAATCAATGTAAGTGATAATGGTATAGGTATTTCTCCTCAAGATTCATCTAAAATATTTAAACTTGATGCCTATTTTAAAAAAGAAGGAACTGCAAAGGAGCAGGGAACCGGATTAGGTTTAATTTTGTGCAAAGAATTTGTAGAAAAAAACGGCGGCTGGATTTGGGTGGAAAGTGAATCCGGAAAAGGCAGTAGTTTTAAATTTACCTTACCCAAAGAATAACTATAACTATTTATGGCAGAAGATTATAAAATCATCTTTTCGATGGTGGACGTGAATAAAACCGTACCTCCATCCCGTCAGATATTGAAAGATATTTATCTTTCATTTTACTATGGCGCAAAAATCGGCATCATCGGATTGAATGGTGCCGGGAAATCTACATTACTGAATATCATTGCCGGGACTGACAAATCTTTTAACGGAGAAGTTGTTTTTTCGCCCGGTTACCGCATAGGTATGTTGGAACAGGAACCACATCTTGACGACCGTAAAACTGTGAAAGAAGTTGTGGAAGAAGGCGTGGCCGACGTTATTTCATTACTTAAAGAATATGAAGAGGTAAATAATAAGTTTGCCGAACCCATGAGCGACGACGAGATGAACACGCTCATCGAACAGCAGGGAAAACTTACGGAACTGCTTGAGCAGCACAATGCCTGGGAACTTGATACCAAATTGGAACGGGCAATGGATGCGCTACGCTGTCCTGAACCCGATGCCTTGGTAGCCAATCTTTCGGGTGGCGAACGCCGCCGCATAGCCCTTTGTCGCCTTTTGCTTCAAGAACCGGACATTCTTCTTTTAGACGAGCCCACCAACCATCTGGATGCCGAATCAATAGAATGGCTCGAACATCATTTACAGCAATATAAGGGTACCGTAATTGCCGTTACCCACGACCGCTATTTCCTTGATAATGTAGCTGGATGGATACTCGAACTCGACCGTGGCGAAGGCATTCCATGGAAAGGAAATTACTCTTCCTGGCTCGACCAAAAAACCAAACGCCTTGCTGCCGAAGAAAAAATGGAAAGCAAACGCCGCAAAACACTTGAGCGAGAATTGGAATGGGTACGTATGTCGCCAAAAGCCCGTCATGCCAAAGGAAAAGCCCGTTTGAATGCCTACGAAAACCTTATGAACGAAGATGTAAAACAAAAAGAAGAAAAACTCGAAATATTTATTCCTAATGGCCCGCGACTTGGAAATAAAGTTATTGAAACTGTCAATGTTTCCAAAGCTTTTGGTGATAAACTGCTTTTTGAAAATTTAAATTTTTCTCTTCCTCCGGCAGGTATCGTCGGTATCATAGGTCCTAATGGCGCCGGAAAAACTACTCTTTTCCGGTTGATTATGGGCATAGAGAAACCTGATAATGGCGAATTCCAGGTAGGAGATACTGTTAAAATTGGTTACATTGACCAGTCACATGCTGAAATTGACCCTGAAAAAAATGTATGGGAAGTAATTTCGGGTGGTAATGAGCAATTACTACTGGGTGGAAGAATGATCAATTCAAGAGCTTATGTAGCCCGTTTCAACTTTAACGGAGCCGACCAGGGCAAAAAAACCGGCGTCCTTTCCGGCGGCGAACGCAACCGTCTGCACCTTGCCATGACACTGAAAAGCGAAGCCAATGTGTTGCTGCTTGACGAACCAACCAATGATATTGATATAAATACACTCCGCGCCTTAGAAGAAGGACTGGAAAATTTTGCCGGTTGCGCCGTTATTATTTCGCACGACCGCTGGTTTCTCGACCGCGTGGCCACACATATTCTTGCCTTTGAAGGAAATTCGGAAGTATTTTTCTTCGAAGGAAATTATTCCGACTATGAAGAGAATCGTCGTAAACGCCTGGGCGATGAAACCCCTAAACGAATACGGTATAAAAAACTGATCGCATAAATGGAAAATAATTGTTTTGCCGTCATCACCGGTGACATTGTAGGCTCGTCAAAACTTAACGGCGAACAAAAACGGCTGATGATAGAAGCTGTAAAAACCGGATTTGCGCGGGTTCAGGAAATTGCTGGTAATGATACACTTTTAGGTTATTATTTTTTCAGGGGTGATAGTTTTCAAGGTATTTTGGCTAATCCTTCATATGCTGTAAAAGCTGCTTTAGCCATAAAAACGGCTCTTCGTACCGAATTTCCGCATCAACGTAAAAAACAGGCCCTGGATGCACGGATTGCCATTGGAATAGGCTCCATTGATAATCTCTCCAAAGAAATCCCAGGAACTGGAAACGGAGAGGCTTTTCTCCTGTCGGGGCTTACTCTTGATAAAATGAAACCCCGGCAACGTTTAATTATTGTAACTTCCAATTCTGCAGTTAATTCCGAACTGATTGCCGAATGTGCCATGGCGGATGCCATTATTTCTCAATGGGCCGTTCAAAGTGCTGAAGCGGTTTATCTCTCACTGAAAGAGTTTACACTTGAACAAATTGCTGATTTTTCAGGCATTAGTCCTATTGCTGCACATTATCGCCTCGAAAAAGCAGGCTTTTTTGCATTTATGCAATGGGAAAGCAGATGGATGGAATTATTGAATTTATTAAGTCCAGGAACTTAATTTAGCTAATTTTAAGTCCCTGGACTTAAAATAATATTTATTAAGTCCAGGGACTTAATTTTTTATTTATATTAAAAATTTTTAAAATAGACTTAAAAATGGGAGCATTGCCGGATAATGAAATCATATCACTCATTGTAAGGTTTTTGGCTGCACATTTGTTAGCGGATTTTTACCTACAACCTACGTCCTGGGTTTTAGATAAGAAAAAACACAATTGGGCTTCCGCTGGAATGCTGAAGCATTTAGTGGTAATTGCAACAATCAGTTGGATATTTTCCGGTTTTGTTACTGGGATATGGCTGATCCCCATTGCAATATTCGTTTTGGTGCACTGGCTTACCGATAGCTGGAAAAGTAGCCGACAAGAAACTTCCTTCCTTTTTATTTCAGATCAGCTTATTCATATACTTACCATTATATCAATAGTATATGTTTTCAAAGATAATAAAATTCAAACACTTTTTCCACTTTACAGCCTGTTTTTAGATATTCGCTTGGGGATTATTCTTAGCGGATTTTTATTGGTAGCGCATCCTATTTCACACCTTATTTATCTTTTTACCAGACAATTTCAAAAAAACCTGGACAACCGGGAAGAACCGGGGTTGGCAAATGCCGGAAAAACCATTGGTATCCTCGAACGCTGGCTTATCCTGATTTTCATTTTGATAAACCAGTTTAATGCCGTAGGTTTTCTGATAGCCGCCAAATCCATTCTTAGATTTGCCGACATTCGCAATGCCCCCGACCGGAAAATGGCTGAATATATTCTCATTGGTACCATGATGAGTTTTCTTTTTGCTATAATTATCGGAATAACAATTAATTATTTATATAAATTTGAATATTAATACTATGACTCAAATTCCAATTCGCAGTTACGACACCCATCGCCTTGTAAAAAGTGAAGACCTGAACCACCACGGAACCCTTTTTGCCGGGCGCAGTGCCGAATGGTTTGTAGAAGCCGGTTTCGTAGCCGCATCCAGTCTTTTAAATCCTAAATATTTGATTTGCTTAAAAATACATGGGATGAAATTTTCAAAACCGGTTTTACCAGGTGAAACAGTGTGTTTTACAAGCAAAATAGTTTTTGCCGGACGAACCAGTTTGGTTGGCTATATCAGAGTAACGCTTATAAATAAACCAGAACAAGTTTTAGTTGACGGCTTTGTTACTTTTGTTCACGTTGACGAAAACACCCGTCCACAACCTCATAATATTGAAATGCTTGCAGTTACTGCCGAAGATATTGACTTACAGCAAAAAGCAATTGCATTAAAAAACGAATCAGGCGGAAAATGATAAAAATTAATCAGGATTTCCTTCAAAAAACATCCGATCAAGCTAAAATTTCTCCGCGAAAACGGATGAATTATAATTATCATCCAACGTATGAAGATGGTTTTCAACGATTTTTAAATGCTATGGAACCGGGATCCTACATTCGTCCGCACAAGCACGAAAATCCCGACCGCGACGAAGCATTCATTGTCCTTCGCGGGAAAATGCTGGTTATTGTTTTTAATAATGACGGAAGTATTAAAAATCATTGCATTATATCTCCTGGCGGAGAAAATGTCGGAGTTGAAATTCCTGCCCGTACGTTTCATACCGTGCTTTCGCTGGAAGAAAACTCAGTAGCTTACGAAGCCAAAGAAGGTCCGTATATTCCTAAAAATGATATTAATTCCGCGCCATGGTCACCACCGGAAGGCACTCCGGAAGCGGAAGTCTATCTGAAGCATCTTTTGCAGCAACTTCATCTTGCCTGAAACAAGGAAATTCCTGTACCTTTGCACACCTGATATTTATAGCATTGTTTCCCAACTTTCCCGGAAACAATGCTGATTTTTAAATTTTTATATAATGGCACAAAAACCGTCCATTCCCAAAGGAACCCGCGACTTCTCCCCCATGGAAATGATGCGCAGGAACTATATTTTCGATACAATCCGTTCTGTTTTTAAACTTTACGGCTATCAACCCATAGAAACTCCGGCGATGGAAAACCTTTCTACCCTGCTGGGAAAATATGGAGAAGAAGGTGATAAACTCCTTTTTAAAGTTCTGAATTCCGGAGATTTCCTGCAAAACTTGCCATTGAATGACAATCAATTGCCAACAGCAAGTAAACTCGCCCCTTTAATTTCCGAAAAAGGTTTGCGTTACGATCTTACCGTACCTTTTGCACGCTATGTGGTTCAATACCGCAACGATATTACTTTCCCCTTCAAACGTTATCAGATTCAGCCCGTTTGGCGTGCCGACCGTCCGCAAAAAGGCCGTTACCGTGAATTTTACCAATGCGATGTAGATGTGATCGGTAGCGATTCGTTGCTTAACGAAGTTGAACTGATTCAGATCATTGATGCTATTTTTTCTGCTTTACGGATAAACGTAAAAATCCTCATCAACAACCGGAAAATCCTTGCCGGGATAGCTGAAGTGATAGGAGAAGCTGCAAAAATCACCGACATTACCGTTGCTATTGATAAATTGGATAAAATTGGCGCCGAAAATGTGAATACGGAACTGGCAGAAAAAGGCATTCCTGCCGAAGCCATAGAAAAGCTTCAACCCATTCTTAATCTTCAGGGAAACACAGCAGAAAAGCTTGAAAAACTGCAAAAATTGCTTGAAAATTCAGTTACCGGATTGAAAGGAATCGAAGAAATAAAAACCGTGTTCGGATATTTCAACCAGTTGAACCTGACAGCCGAAGCCGAACTTAATCTTACCCTTGCCCGCGGATTAAATTATTACACAGGCGCTATTATCGAGGTAAAGGCGATGGATGTTCCTATGGGAAGTATTTGTGGCGGTGGTCGTTACGACGATCTTACCGGAGTTTTCGGACTTCCTGGCGTTTCCGGTGTAGGCGTTTCCTTTGGCGCTGACCGCATTTATGACGTGATGAAAGAGCTGAATCTGTTTCCTCCGGATAACAAAGCGACGACTCAAATTTTATTTGCCAATCTTGGCACAGAAGAGGAAAAGTTTTGCCTTTCCTTGGTATCACAATTACGCAAGGCAGGCATAAATTCTGAGATTTATCCCGATATGTCAAAACTAAAAAAGCAAATGGCTTACGCCGACGGAAAAGCAATTCCCTGGGTAGCCATTGTCGGAAAAGATGAAATAGATGCCGGAGTAATCAGTCTGAAGAATATGAATTCGGGATTTCAGGACAAAGTTTCAATAAATCAACTAATTGAAAAAATGCTTAATTACTAATTAACTATTTTTCAATACTTTATTTTTTAAGCAAAAAAATTTGACATCAACAAAGCAAAGCAAAAATTCAATGAATAAAATTCATGAAATAAACAGCAAAACGCTGCATTTTGAAACGATTAAAAAAATATTGTTCAATAATTATCAAATCCGGCTATCGGAAAGCGCCAAGGAAAAAATAGTCAAATGCCGCGAATATTTAGACCGGAAAATGGAAACTTCTACCGAACCCATTTATGGTGTAAATACCGGATTTGGAGCATTATGCGATCATAAAATTTCGAAAGAGGATTTAAGTACACTTCAAAAAAATCTGGTAATGTCGCATGCCTGCGGCATAGGTGAAGAAGTGCCGCATGACATTGTAAAATTGATGTTGCTACTTAAAATACAATCCGTTTCTTATGGAAATTCCGGGGTACAACTCAAAACCGTCGAACGGCTGGTGGACTTTTTTAACCACGGAATAATTCCGGCGGTTTATCAACTGGGTTCTTTGGGCGCTTCCGGCGATTTAGCTCCGCTGGCGCATCTTTCGTTACCTCTTCTTGGAATGGGTGAAGTATATTTTGAAAATAAAAAACAACCGACCTCTGAAGTATATCAGAAATTAGGCTGGGAACCCATTGAACTGAAATCCAAGGAAGGTCTTGCTTTGCTCAACGGAACTCAATTCATGAGCGCTTATGGCGTATATTGCTGTCTGAGAGTTTTTAAACTTTCCCGTTTAGCCGATATTATTGCTACGCTTTCTTTAGAAGCTTTTGATGGGCGAATTGAACCATTTCATGAATTAATTCAGCAAATCAGGCCTCATCAGGGTCAGATAAAAACTGCACACCGGATACGTAAAATATTAGAAGGCAGCGAAATAATTTCACAACATAAACAACACGTTCAGGATCCGTATTCCTTCCGTTGTATTCCGCAGGTTCATGGCGCTTCTAAAGATTCCATCAATTATGTGGCTTATGTATTTGAAAATGAAATTAATTCCGTAACCGATAATCCAACCATCTTCCCCAATGAAGATTTAATAATTTCGGCAGGAAATTTTCATGGACAACCCCTTGCTATTGCATTGGATAATTTATGTATTGCCATGTCGGAATTAGGAAATATCTCTGAAAGAAGAACTTACCAACTTTTATCCGGTCAGCGTGGATTACCGCCATTTTTGGTTGCCAAGCCAGGTTTAAATTCCGGTTTTATGATTCCTCAATATACTGCTGCATCTATTGTAAACCAAAACAAGCAGTTATGCACTCCGGCTTCGATTGATTCCATTGAATCTTCAAAAGGGCAGGAAGATCACGTAAGTATGGGTGCCAATGCGGCCACCAAGGCTTTTCGCGTTATGGAAAATCTCGAACGAATACTTGCCATCGAACTTTTTAATGCCGCTCAGGCTTTTCATTTCAGAAGGCCGTTAAAAACATCGCCTTTTCTTGAAAATTTCTATGAAAGCTACCGCAAAAAAGTGGATTTTATTGAAAATGATAAAATTATGTATCCTGAAATGCAGGCTTCCGTGGATTTTCTCCGCGAAATCACTATAATAATTCCCGATGAAACTCCCGACAGATATCATCTCTGGAATATTTATTAAATCATTGATTTTTAAGTTTATACCAATAACAGCTTAGCTTCCCCAACTTTCCCTGTCAAGGCTACGGTACTGTATGGCTTCGGCAAGATGTTCGGTTCTAATATCCTGACTGTTATCCAAATCGGCCACGGTGCGGGCTACTTTCAAAATTCGGTCATAGGCTCGGGCTGAAAGGCTAAGCCGTTCCATGGCATTTTTCAACAACACATGACCGGCTTCGGTAATCTGGCAAACTTCACGCAATAGTTTGCTCGACATGTGGGCATTACAATAAACGCCTTTTAAATCTTTAAACCGCTCTTCCTGAATTAAACGTGCGGCAACCACCCGTTCACGAACACTTTCACTCTTTTCGGACATTTTAGTACTCGAAAGCTCGCGAAATGGAACAGGAACTACTTCTACATGAATGTCTATCCTATCCATCAGCGGTCCTGAAATTTTATTTAAATATTTCTGAACAATACCAGGCCCGCAGACACAATCTTTTTCAGGATGATTATAATATCCACAGGGACAAGGATTCATTGCAGCTACCAGCATAAAGCTGGCCGGATATTCAACGGTAAATTTTGCCCTCGAAATGGTAACTACACGATCCTCAACCGGCTGACGAAGCACCTCAAGTACAGTACGTTTAAATTCAGGAAGTTCATCAAGAAAAAGCACACCATTATGGGCCAACGAAATCTCGCCGGGTTGGGGTACTCCTCCCCCACCCACTAATGCTACATCACTGATGGTATGATGAGGCGAACGAAAAGGACGTACAGAAATCAGAGAAGTGTCTTTTGCCATTTTACCAGCCACCGAATGAATCTTCGTTGTTTCAAGCGCCTCATGAAGATTTAGCGGAGGCAGAATAGATGGTAAGCGTTTGGCAAGCATGGTTTTACCTGCCCCAGGAGGTCCAATCAGAATTACGTTATGCCCGCCGGCAGCGGCTATTTCCAATGCTCGCTTGATATTTTCCTGTCCTTTGACATCCGAAAAATCAAACTCATACTCATTCAAATGGTTGTAAAATTCCTCCCGGGTATTTACAACGGTAGGTTCTAATTCAATTTTATCATCAAAAAAATCAATAACCTCTTTCAGCGTTTCCACGCCATACACTTGCAAATCATTAACGATGGCTGCCTCTCTCGCATTTTGTTTCGGAAGGATAAATCCTTTGAAACCTTCTTTTCGGGCTTCAATGGCGATGGGTAACGCTCCTTTAATTGGCAATATAGAACCGTCGAGCGAAAGCTCACCCATGATAATGTAATTGCTTGTTTTATCAGATTTTATTTGTTCGGAAGCCGCCAGTATTCCAATGGCAAGTGGAAGATCATAAGCCGAACCTTCTTTACGAATATCGGCAGGAGCCATGTTTATTACTATTTTCTTCCCCGGAATACGGTAGCCATTATTTTTCAGTGAAGCTTCAATCCGCTGATGACTTTCTTTTACGGCACTATCCGGCAAGCCCACCATAAAAAACTGTACGCCAGGCTCCATATTCACTTCTATGGTAATGGTAGTTGCGTTTATACCATAAATAGCACTGCCAAATGTTTTGACAAGCATATCTTACAATTTTAAGTCATGCAATATTCACACTTTATTTTAACAATACTTATCAAATTAAAATACAATATTTTACCTGTTTTCGGGTCGGTATTTTGATTCAGTAAGTATTTTCTGAGCATCCAAATCTGATAACAAATCCGGTAACATAACTTTACGATTATGATTCATATACGAACGGACAATTTGCCAGCCTATCCAGCTCCCGATTTTCGCAGGCGATTCCTTTGAGAAGTCGGTTGTAAAAGGTCCATCCGTAATAAATTTACTCATTGCCTGATTGTATGATGAATACAAAAGCTTATTTTCGATCATAAACGACCATACATTCGACTCGTTAGCATAACACCATTTTAATTGTGGCTGAGTATACCCAATTTTAATTTCATCCGACGCTTTGGGGCACATGGCATCAATAAAATACAGTATCTTGCCCTCACGTATCATTTCATCAAGCAGGGTCTTACTCTCATCGGGCGGCACCATTTGGTTGTTCGCCAATTCATGCATACAATCATTTACAATGTTTTCCTTATTCAATCTTCTGATTCTATAAAGTGGCAACCCCAGTTCACGATAAGGTTTGTAATCGCTTCCAAGATACATATCCAAGGCAATAATCAACGTGCTGTCGGCATATTTTATCGGAAATTCAAGATCAGAATAATTTGATATATAGGTATATATAGTTGGCAATTTGCCAGTTGGAAAATAATACCTGTAATATCTGAATGCCTGCGTCAAATCGTTTTCAATACCACTAAGATCAGGATACCTGGTTATACTTTCCTGATATACCTTTATTACAGCAGTATCTGTTATAAAATCATACATTTGAATAAGATTCAATGTATCATCAAGATTGGCACTTAAAAAGAATGGAAAATCACCTGCTAATCGCTTAAGCTCATTTTCCAGATTATCCGGATTAATTTTAAAAAGCGCTTTTTCAAAACGTTTAATTTTAACTGGTTCTATTTTAACCTTGGAGAGATTTACCTCCAGATTTCGTCCTCTTTTGGATAAGCAGGAAGGAAAAACCAAAATACAAATCAAACTAAAAATTAAAAAAGTCTTTTTCATGATTTCCAATCAGATATTCTATTCCCAGACTAAAATATTTTCCAACCTAAACTAACTAAAAAGATATTATTTTTAAAATCAGCCTGGCTTGGTTTATAGATATCATTTAATCCCCATTCGTAGCGTATATCAAGCGAGAACATCAGTACGTCCATACCGGCTCCGGCTTGTATTGCCCATGTTTGGTTTTCAAAATTTTTCTTATCGTAAAATTCATTCGCTAAATCAACATTCTGTCCATCGTAAGTTATTTTTGGATCCTTTTTAATAACAAACGACATCACCGGCCCTGCCATGACTCTCAGATTTACCAACTTAGCATCAAAAAGCTTATAGCCAATTAATAATGGGACATCTATAGTGTTGAGATTTATTTTTTTAACCCCTTTAACGCCCCCGTTAAATTCTATAGAATCTTTTATCTCACCGCCTTTTTTGGTAAAATAAATTTCAGGTTGAATATAAAACTTTTGAATATTAACACGTGCAAAAGCGCCGCCCTGGAAATTTAAAATCGCACTTTGTGTTTCTCCAATATCAGTAGTTAACTTAGAGGTAGTTACGCCTGCTTTAATTCCAAAATTAAACGGAAGTTGGGCAAATAAAAGGCCGCTAAACAAAAGCATAAACGAAAGAGTAATAATCTTTTTCATAAGGTGTATTTTTTAATGATTAATTATGATTTACAAATATAGCTATTATTGAGAACAAAAGTAAACAACTTTCATAAACTAAACCATTAAAAAATTATTTTGCTTAAAGTGATAATGAATAAAAAAAATTATTACTTTTAATTTCTAATTTCTAAAATTCTAATGACTATGAAAAACAAATACCTTACAATTCCTATCAAGTTATTAATCATTGTTTATTTATTTTGTTCTTTTTCGATTAAGGTTGATGCACAGGATCAGTTTGCACAATTTTTAACCAATGGAACTCAGGATGTAAACAAGTTGGTAAAAGCTTATAGTTCGCCCATGCTAAAAGCCATTGGTAATGATTTCAATAACGGATGGTATACCACTGCCGACCCATTAAATCTTGGCCGATTTGACCTTCGTTTTATTGGAACAGCATCTTTTTGTCCAAAAAATGAGCAGACATTTAATCTCGCTAATCTACACTTAAATTATATCAAACCAGCTCAGGGATCTTCTGAATCTTTTCCAACCATTTTCGGAAAAGAAAACTCAGCATCTAAAATTGAGTTTTATGATACAACATCTGGGGGCACTTTGAAACTTACTCGTACTTTGAAAATACCCACTTCGGGAGTTAATTTTTTCCCCGCTGTTACTCCTCAACTAAATATCGGCTTAATAAAAGGTACCGAATTGATGATACGATTCTGCCCAAAAGTGAAAGTACCTGTTAATAAAGACGAATCGCTTTACACAAGCCTTTGGGGTATAGGAATTAAACACGACATTAAACAATGGATACCGGGCATAAGCCATTTGCCATTTAGCCTTTCAGCTATTGGCGCTATTACGAAAGCCAATTTATATATGGACGGTCCCATTTTAGAACCGTCTGATTACGAATCAGGTGAAAATTTGAGAAACCTGTATCCTACTGATGATTATAATGCGCAGAAAGTAAAATACAACGTAACTTCCTGGAATATTGGTGTAGCCGCATCCAAAAAATTATCTATTATCACTCTTTTCGGTGGATTACATTTGTCGGGTTCCAAAAGCTCCCTTGCTATGGATGGTACTTACCCCATTATCGCTTATAAACAAACGGGTTATACTTATGAAAAAGTTATTGATCATGTTATCAAGCCTATTGATTTGGATGTTACGAAAACTCAATTTGGAATCAATGCCGGATTCAGATTAAAATTAGCCATTGTTAGTCTCACGCTTTCCGGTAATTATGCTCCTGGCGGATATAGTTCAGCTACTTTTGCTTTGGGTTTGGGATATTTTAATTAAGCTTTCTACGTTATTTTAATATAATTTGAAATTACGTCAAAATTAAAATCATTCAACTTCTCATTTTTCTTAAATGCCAGCGAATAAGTTCATACACGATTTTACCATCGTAAGCAATATTTCTTTTTCGGATCATACGTTTATTCTAAAGCTTTTGGCTCCAGAACCATTACCTGAAATGTTTCCTGGTCAATTTGTCCAGGTATTGGTAAAAAATTCTGCCGCCACTTTTCTTCGTCGTCCGTTTTCTATACATAATGTTGATTATCTTAACAATACTATTTCTCTGTTGATTAAACGCATAGGAAATGGAACAAATAGTCTTTTTAATTTAAAAGCCGGTGAAAATCTTAATTTGATTTACCCATTGGGAAAAGGATTTAATCTTCCATTAAATGATAATGTGCTGTTGGTTGGCGGAGGCTGCGGAGTGGCACCATTGCTTTTTCTTTCAAAATACTTGTACAAAAAGGGTATCAAACAAACAATACTTATCGGCGGAAGAAATCAAAGCGATATTATTGAAACTAATGAATATCAAAAATTTGGAAAATTACTTATAACTACCGATGATGGAAGTTGCGGGGAAAAAGGGTTTGTTATTAATCACCCGGTTTTTAATGAAACTCCTTCAAAAATTTCAAAAATTTACACTTGCGGACCGGAAGCTATGATGAAAACTATAGCTCGCTATGCTAAAATTCAGAGCATTGATTGCGAAGTTTCGCTCGAAAATACCATGGCTTGCGGTATCGGAGCCTGTTTGTGCTGCGTGGTAAACACAACCGAAGGTAACCGTTGTGTTTGTACCGAAGGTCCCGTTTTTAATATTAATGAACTGACAGAATGGTAGATACAAAAGTTAAAATAAAAGATTTGGTATTTGAAAATCCGGTAATAACTGCCTCAGGAACTTTTGGTTATGGCTTGGAATATTCTGATTTAATAGATATAAATCGTTTAGGTGGCATTGTTGTAAAAGCTACCACTGCTCAACCCCGACAAGGAAATCCATACCCAAGAATGGCGGAAACAAGCATGGGAATGCTAAATGCCGTCGGGTTACAAAATAAAGGAATCGATTATTTTGTCAAAGAAATTTATCCAGCAATTAAATCCTTTAAAACAAACATTATTGCTAATGTTTCAGGTTCTACCATTGAAGAATATGTCGCTGTTGCTGAAAGAATTAATGAGCTTGAAAATATTCCGGCCATTGAACTAAATATTTCCTGTCCCAACGTCAAACAAGGCGGAATGGCCTTTGGCACGAATTGCCATTCTGCAAAAGAGATAACAAGCGCCATTCGTAAAGCATATCATAAAACTCTAATTGTTAAGCTTTCACCCAATGTAACAGATATTGCAGAGATTGCTCTTGCCGTTGAAGATGGTGGTGCCGATTCTGTGTCGCTTATCAATACGTTGTTGGGAATGGCCATTGATGCTGAATCGAGAAAACCAATACTTTCTACAATTACCGGAGGATTATCCGGACCGGCCGTAAAACCGGTAGCTTTGCGAATGGTATGGCAGGTTGCCAAAGCCGTAAAAATTCCCGTAATAGGATTGGGAGGTATTTGTTCAGCAAAAGATGCCATTGAATTTCTTATAGCCGGAGCCACTGCAATACAGGTTGGTACAGCTAATTTCATTGATCCACAAATAACTATTAAAATTATCGACGGAATAGAAAACTATCTTCAGCGACACAATCTGAAATCCGTCAGGGAACTGATTGGTAGTTTGAAATATTAATATTCATTTTTAGCTTTCGTCATCCACATTATTTTCGTCGGCATCAAAATTATAAAACTGGTTTTCGAGTTTTTCCATTTCTTTTTTGCTAATTATAATATTTTCAGAAGCAGGTTTTTCTGTGGAAGAATCGGGCTGATTCTCAACCATTTTTTTCATTTTATCCATCTGAGATCTAAAATGAGTATTCTCTTTTGTAGCCTCATATACAATCTCTTTTAAATCTTTATTTTCCTGAGTTAGAATATCAAGATCTTCACTAAGTTTGGAAACTTTATTTTCCAACTTCGCTCTGTCGCTTTGAATCACTTCTACTTTGTTCCGTAAATCAACTATTTCGGTAAGATAGTGAATTATCTTTTTTTTAATCAGTTGAATAACATTTGAATTTTTTAACATAATTCAATTTATTTATAAATTTTCAACTTTTGACCTACTTCAATCTGGTCCGGATTTTTAATATTATTGTCTTTCATTATTTTGATATACTGACTTTTATCACCATACATTTTTTCAGCAATCATTTGGAGAGATTCACCTTTGGCAATTTCATAATAAAATAAGCCCGGTTTTTCTCCTTTTTTTAATTGTTTAGGCTGAGCGTTGGCCAATAGGGGTTGTTTCACTTGTTTTTTTTCGGGTGACACTTGTGTTGTTGTGGATGAAATATTGGCACTGTTGCCTTCAATTTGTTTTTTTTGCTCCAGAATGGTTAAAAGCAAAGCATCATTATTACTCTTAAGCTTTTGAATTTGTGTTAATTGTTTGTTAATTTGCTCATCAACAATTGCATTCTTGCTTTTTTCGGCATTAACATAATAGTAATAGGTCAACAGCCAACCGGTTAGCGCAAGCACAAGTAAAACACCAAATATCCATGACCAAATACCAGAGCCTTGCCGGGAATCATCAATTTTATTAATCAGCTCAAATACCTCAATGTCAGAATGGCATTTGGGACATGTTGTCGTTCCGTTTTTAATTCCGGTTGTTTTACAAATAGGGCAATCCATATATTAACTATTTATAATTTAATTTATAAATGAAAATGCAAATTTATTTTTTCAAATAAATTTTCAAAATGAGTAAGCGTCGTTTCCGCGAAATAGCCATCTTCGTAATTCAAAGTAGTAAACTTGTTCGCTATGAAAAAAGAATCTACAACAAAACCAATTTCTTTTTCAATTTCATGCAATATATTATCTTTTGGATTATTTATTATATTTTTGATAATGAGCTTATTATTATATGCATAATTAAATAATTTAATATAATCTCCCGTTTCAAATAATTCTTCTAATTTACAGCAATTTATAACATTTTGTTTCGTTAATATTTCACTAAACTTTTCCTTATCATTTTCTTCCTGAATCAGGCATAAATATTTTGGATTTTCTGTTCGAAGAAGCGAAATAAATGCTGCAAATTTATTGATTCCACCCATCGGAATTATAGAAATTTCTTCATTTAAATATTTGCGTCCCTGCAATTTTAAGATATTCGACATCTGGTTCAAATAAAGAAGATCGGATGATTTATCCACCAGTAAGTTTTGGGGAGTATCTACAAGGCTTTCCACCATATTAAAACCAATAGCAGCTTTTAATGGGAATAATGTTTCAGAATCGGGTTCATCCATTATTTCTCTCACTTGACTTCCGGCTCCCGTATCGGAAACGGTTCTCACCCTGTTAATTTGGTGAGGATTAACCATAAAAGGGGAATGAGTTGAATAAATTACCTGATAATTTGCAGAAAGGTCTTCAATAAATTTCAGAATGTCATTTTGTGCCGAAGAATGCAGATTTAGTCCCGGTTCATCAAGAAGCAGAATAAAATTACGATCGGTTTTACTTTGTATCCTGCTAAACCACACAATAAACGAGAAAAACATATTTAATCCTTTACTCCGGTTTTTTAGCGGTAAAGTAACCTTTCTACGACTATTTCGAATTCGAATATCAAGAATTTTTGTTTTCTCTTCCACCCGGTTATCGATCTCAAATTTTATTTCCAGATTGCGATCGGTTGACCAATACTTAAATATTTCATTAGTTACTTCATTGGCTGTAGCTTCAATACTTGCCAAATAGGACTCATAATCTTCCGCTTCAAGCAATTCATCTATATTGATTTTGGCTAGTTCAAAAAATGCTTTTGAAATTTTAACTGAATCATCTTCCGTAATAGCTTCCTTCAATAAATTAATATTTATTCGAGAAGGCAATAAATAATATTCATCAAAATACCAGAACTTCGGAATAGCCGGTTTTAAATAATGTTTTGCAACATACCCTTTGATTTTATTGTCCCAATTATATGATTTTGAGATTATTCCTTTATTAAGGTCATTTATAATATTATTTAACGTGTCATCAGATTTTTTCTCTTTCCATTCCTCAAGAAGTTCTTTTATCGTAGTAACACGTTCTAATTGAGCACGTAAACGATTGTTAATATCATATTTTTGTAAAAAATGTTCCAAAAATTTAGCTTCATCAACTTTTAAATCAAACCAGGTTGTTTTCCCGCGAAAGGAAATCGCGTACGAAAATGTTTTAATATTAAAAACGCCATTACCAAGTTCATTTTCAATAGTTTTTAATAACTTATCATCTATTTCAAACGTACATCGTACAGCTTCACAATCTTCGTTCGAGTTAAGAAACTTATTCAATTCATTGCGTGGATAATCCGATACTATATTAAGTTTGAATTGATTGTTTTTTTCAAAATAATTAATCTTGGCTAAAGCTTCCAAAAAAGCTGTTTTACCCGATTCGTTTTTTCCAACAAGAGTGGTAATCCTGTCATCAATTCTGATTTCCTGTTCTTTAACAAAACTTTTATATTTGTTAATTTTAACCTTTACTAACTTTAACATAGTCAATTATTTTCAGTTAATTGATTACAACTTGATGCCAAAAAAATTATCGAAATTTAAAAAATCAAATGTACATAATTTATTTGCAAATTCAAAAATACAAAAAGGTTAAAAAGAAATAGAATTTATTTTTCTGAAAATTCGTTATTTTGTAAAAAAATTATCATGAATATATTATTGTTAGGTTCCGGCGGTAGAGAACATGCAATGGCATGGAAATTAGCCAATAGTCAGAATATTAATAAATTATTTATTGCTCCGGGAAATGCAGGAACACGCTTGGTAGGAATAAATGTAGCAATTTCACCTAATGATTTCCTTAAAATCAAAGAATTTGTGATAAAGGAAAATATTAATATGGTGATCGTTGGGCCCGAAGAACCTTTGGTTAACGGAATACACGATTTTTTTCTGGCAGATGAAATATTAAAACATATTCCAGTGATAGGCCCAACAAAAGCAGGTGCAATGCTTGAAGGAAGTAAGGATTTTGCTAAAAATTTTATGACAAAATATAAAATTCCAACAGCCAGATTTAATACTTTCACTTCGGATACACTCTCTGATGGTATAAAATTCCTTAAAACGTTGCAACCGCCCTACGTTTTAAAAGCTGATGGTTTAGCTGCTGGAAAAGGTGTATTAATTTGTCAAACCATAGAAGAATCTGAATTAGAATTAGATGCAATGTTAACCCAAAATAAATTTGGTAACGCGGCAAAAAAAGTAGTTATCGAAGAATTTTTATCAGGCATTGAATTATCGGTCTTTGTAATTACAGATGGCAAAAACTACAAACTACTTCCAGAAGCTAAAGATTATAAGCGTATTGGGGTAAATGATACGGGATTAAATACCGGTGGCATGGGTTCGGTTTCGCCAGTTCCCTTTGCAGATAAATTTTTTATGAAAAAAGTTGAAGAACTAATAATTCAGCCTACTATTAAAGGACTTATCAACGAAGGTATTGCATATAAAGGATTCATTTTTTTTGGATTAATTAATGTGAATGGTGAGCCTAATGTTATTGAATACAATGTCCGAATGGGTGATCCGGAGACTGAAGTTGTAATCCCACGTATAAAATCCGATTTACTTGATTTGTTCCAGGGAATTGCTGATGGAAATCTGGATAAAAAGCAAATTGAAATAGATGACCGTTATGCTGCTTCGGTAATGTTGGTTTCGCAGGGTTATCCTGGAAGCTATACTAAAGAATTACCAATAAGCAATTTAAATAATATTAAAAATTGTTTATTATTTCATGCAGGTACAGTTTTTAATAAATCTGAGAATCTTACACTTACTTCAGGTGGACGGGTTATTGCTATTACTGCTTATGGAAGTTCCATTCAGGAAGCATTGTCTATTTCATACCAAAATGCTGATATTATTCAATTTAATGGCAAATACTATCGAAAAGATATTGGAAATGATTTGATCGAAAAGGACTAATAATACATGAGATTTATTTTATTTATAAATATTTGAATTTCTGATAATTAAAAAATATTAGCAATTTTTTAGGCTTTTAGATATTTTTTAAATTCTATAATCCCTGGATTACAAATAAATTCGTAATTTTGACTCATCAAATAACATCATCATGAAACTCAAATTATTTCTTTTAATGATATGGACTTTTTCCATAATGCCATTGATTGCACAACATACTAATGTTATGATTAGTAATATCAATTCACCGGAAGAACCATCTATTTATATAAATCCTAAAAATACTAACCAACTAATAGCCGGTGCCAATATCAATAATTATTATGTTTCAAACAACGGAGGACTGACATGGACTAAAAAAACACTCTCCTCCACAAATGGAGTATGGGGAGATCCTTGCATGATGATAGATACTGCAGGCGCTATGTATTTTTTCCATCTTTCAAATCCAAATGTCGGAAACTGGATAGATCGAATTGTTTGTCAAAAATCCACAGATGGTGGTTTGACTTGGAATGATGGAACATATACGGGATTAAATGGTACAAAAGCCCAGGATAAAGCATGGACAACTGTTGATCCTACAAATAATAATATTTATGTTTCGTGGACCCAATTTGATAGTTATGGAAGTTCCAATCCTAACGATAGTTCCATTATCCTTTTTTCCCGTTCAACCAATGCTGGTGCAAACTGGTCAACCCCAATAAGATTAAGTAAAAAAGGTGGAAATTGCACAGATAGCGATAACACAGTGGAAGGTGCTGTTCCTACCGTAGGCCCCAATGGCGAAGTTTATGTATCATGGGCAGGTCCCCTTGGAATTATGTTCGATAAATCAACTGATGGAGGCTTAACCTGGCTATATAACGACATATTTGTTGATCCGATGCCCGGAGGATGGGATATATCTATTCCAGATATTGACCGTTGCAATGGTATGCCGATAACCTGTTGTGATAGAAGCAATAGCTTGTACAAAGGCACAATATATATTAATTGGGCTGACCAACGTAACGGACCAACGGATACAGATATCTGGCTTTCAAAATCCATCGATGACGGTTTAACATGGAGCCCGGCTAAAAGAGTAAATGACGATCCTCCAGGAAAACAACAATTTTTCACATGGATGACTGTTGATCAGGCAACAGGTTATATTTATATTGTATTTTACGATCGTAGAAATTACAATAATTCAAATACCGATGTGTACATGGCAATGTCAAAAGATGGAGGTGAACATTTTTTAAATTTTAGAATCAGTGAATCTCCATTCTTACCCGATGGATATACATTTTTTGGAGATTATAATAATATAACCGCTTATAATAATGTTGTTCGCCCTATTTGGACCCGGCTACAAAACGGACAATTAAGCATCTGGACAGCGTTAATCAATCTCGAATATCTTAATTTAATCAAACCAAAAGCCTATCAATAGAAAAGCTATAATGTTATCCTATTGTAATTTACAATATTCACAGTAAACAATATTATCTTAGGGTTTGTTTTAAATTTATTTCATGTTTTGTTATTCATAACCCGTGTTTTACATCTATTATTACATGAATCTGAAATAAAAATGCTTAATTGTTTTACCTTTGTGCCCTCATTTTAAATAAAAAAAGGCAATGGTAAAAAATTTGGTAATTGTTGAATCACCTGCCAAGGCTAAAACTATCGAAGGATTTTTAGGAAAAGATTTCCTTGTAAAATCAAGTTTTGGACATATTCGTGATCTTTCAAAAAAAAATCTCAGTATTGATATAGATAATGGCTTCATTCCTTCATACGAAATTTCGCCAGATAAAGTTAAGGTAGTTAACGAACTAAAGAAATTCTCGAAAGATGCAGAAATGGTTTGGTTGGCTTCCGATGAAGACCGTGAAGGAGAAGCCATATCATGGCATTTGGTTGAAGCATTAAAACTCGATAAGTCCAAAATAAAACGCATTGTATTTCACGAAATTACAAAATCTGCCATAACAGAGGCCATTGAAAACCCCAGAAGTATTGACAAAAACTTGGTAGATGCCCAGCAGGCACGCCGTGTACTCGATCGGCTTGTTGGTTACGAATTATCGCCCTTACTTTGGAAAAAAGTGAAACCGTCTTTATCGGCAGGTAGAGTTCAATCAGTTTCTGTACGTTTAATTGTTGAACGCGAAAATGAAATTAAAGGGTTCACATCAAATGACTCCTTCCGCTTAACTGCAGATTTTGAGCTTCAAAAAGATGGCTCATCTTCCGTTTTATCAGCCGAACTTTCTAAACGTTTTTCTACCAAGGAAGAAGCAATAAATTTTTTGGAAGAATGCAAATCTGCTCAATATACCATCTCAGATATAGAAACCAAACCTTCAAAAAAATCCCCGGCCCCCCCTTTTACCACCTCCACATTGCAGCAGGAAGCAAGTCGCAAATTAGGATTTTCAGTAGCTAAAACGATGTTAGTTGCCCAGCAACTCTATGAATCTGGGAAAATCACCTATATGCGTACCGATTCCGTACATCTTTCTGACCTCGCCCTTGGTATGGCTAAAAAGGAAATTACCAAATTGTATGGAAAAAATTATATTAAAACCCGTCAGTTTGCCACAAAAACCAAAGGAGCACAGGAAGCTCACGAAGCCATTCGTCCAACTTATCTTGATAAATATGAAATCACAGGTGATAATTTTCAAAAAAAATTATATGATTTGATTTGGAAACGTATGATAGCTTCCCAAATGAGCGATGCCCAGCTCGAAAAAACCAATGTTACTGTTGATATTTCCACACGTAATGAAAAATTTATTGCTAAAGGCGAAATCATTCAGTTTGATGGATTTTTAAAAGTATACTCTGAATCATCCGATGATGAAACAAATGAAACACAAAAAGGCTCGCTACCTCCGCTTAAAATTGGCGAAACGTTGCAATTGCAAATAATGGAAGCTATTCAAAAATTTTCCCAACAACCATTTCGTTATACTGAAGCCAGTTTGGTTAAAAAACTTGAAGAATTGGGTATTGGAAGGCCATCTACCTTTGCACCAACTATTTCTACAATCCAAAAAAGAGGATATGTCGTTAAGGAAGATCGTGATGGGTTTGATCGTAATTATCAATATATTACACTTAAAAATAAAGTAATCAAAGAACAAACGCTAACCGAAAAGACCGGTTATGAAAAAAACAAATTATTCCCTACTGATATCGGAAGCCTGGTCAACACCTTTCTAATGCAACATTTCGAAAATATTGTGGATTATAATTTTACAGCAAATGTTGAATTGGAATTTGATGAAATTGCCCAAGGACAAAAGGTTTGGAACCAAATGTTAAAGGAATTTTACGGTCCTTTTCATAAGCAAATAGAAACCACTCTCAAAACATCTGAAAGAGTTAAGGGCGAAAAATTACTCGGAATTGATCCTAAAAGTGGAAAAAATATTTATGTAAAAATAGGTAGGTTTGGTGCAATGGCTCAAATTGGTGAAGCCGAAGACGAAGAAAAGCCCAAATTTGCGGGGCTGAAAAAAGGTCAAAGTATCGAAACTATTTCGTTTGAAGAAGCCCTTGCGTTATTTGATTTCCCCAGAAAAATTGGTGAATATGAAACTGCTGAACTTACTGTTGCTATTGGACGATTCGGGCCTTACGTTAAACATAATTCTGCGTTTTATTCCTTAAAAAAGACCGATGATCCAGCGACAATTACTCAGCAAGAAGCCATTGAATTGATTGAAGAAAAAAGAAAAAAAGAAAAAGAAAAGTTGATCAAGGAATTTGATGATAATCCAGAATTAAAAATTCTGAATGGCAGATGGGGTGCTTATATTTCAATGAATAAGTTGAATTATAAAATTCCTAAAGATAAAGACCCCAAATCCTTGTCGCTTGCAGAATGTCAAGTTATTATAAAAGAATCGGACGCTTCACCCAAGAAAAAAATTATTAGAAGAGGTAAGAAATAGCCTGTTATTTTGATTTAAGTAACTGGTTTACATGCACTGAACTACGGATAATATGGATATTTCAATTTATTTTGAACCAATAGAAAATCAGCTTTTTGAGCCTTTAGAAAAACAAAATAAGCATCACTTGGGTGATATAATCACTTGCTATCGTGCCGAGCAACCTTTTCCATCTCTTGAAAAAGCTGATTTAGCGATAATTGGAGTAAAAGAAGATCGCAAAGCTATTAATAATGACGGATGCAGAAATGCTCCTGATCATATCCGTTCCTTTCTTTACAATCTTTTTCCTTCAAATCATGCCCCAACCATAGTTGATCTTGGAAACATTAAAAAAGGACATTCTATCAACGATACCTACTTTGCACTTTGTACGGTTATGGTTGATTTAATTCAAAACAATATTTTACCAATTATTATCGGAGGTAGCCACGATCTTACTTTTGCTGCTTACCAGGCATACGAAAAACTTCAACAAATCATCAATATAGCTACCGTCGATAATTGTTATGATCTGGGTGATGCCGAAAAAGAATTAAATTCCGAATCCTACCTTAGTCAGATTATATTAAAACAGCCTAATTTTCTGTTTAATTTTACAAATATTGGATATCAAACCTATTTTGTAGATCCTGAATCTATAAATCTGATGAAAAATCTTTTTTTTGACACGTATCGCTTAGGCATAGTACGTGGAAATCTTGAAGATACAGAACCATTGATTCGTAATGCCGACATGCTAAGCATTGATATTTCATCTATTCGCATGTCTGATGCCCCTGGCTGTAAAAAAGCTACGCCAAACGGCTTTTATGGAGAAGAAATATGCCAAATAGCAAGATATGCCGGACTTAGTGACAAACTTTCTTCTATCGGATTTTTTGAAATGAATCCTGCATTTGACAAACAAGGCCAAACGGCTCATTTAGTTGCTCAAATGATATGGTATTTTATTGAAGGTTTTCAAAATCGCAAAAATGAATTTCCGTTAAAGGACAATACTAATTTTATTAAATACATTGTTAACCTTGAAGGCAATCCCGATGGAATTGTATTTTATAAAAGCAAAATAAGCGATCGTTGGTGGATGGAGGTCAATTGTGATGCCAACATCAAACAAAAATATAAACGACATTTTCTAATCCCATGCTCATATAAAGATTATCAAACCGCTTGCGATAACGATATCCCTGATCGCTGGTGGCAGGCTTACCAAAAATTAATGTAATTTCATGATCTAATTATAAATACGATCAATAATTACAAATTTTAATATCATTTTATTCTATCTGGATTTTTTGAAACGAAGCTATTCCAATCGGAATATCCTTTTAAATCATTAGATCCCGTTTTCTGAAAATAATGGCACATGGCAACTGCCAAAGCATCTGTAGCATCCAGATATTTAGGTATTTGTTTTATGGAAAGCAAACCGGTTAACATTGCTGCTACCTGAAGTTTTGATGCATTCCCCTTCCCGGTAACTGACTGTTTGATTTTCCGAGGCGAATATTCAAAAATGGGAATGTCGTTATACAATGCTGCAGCCATTGCTACACCCTGAGCGCGTCCCAATTTTAACATTGACTGAATATTTTTTCCATAAAATGGTGCTTCTATAGCCATTTCGTCAGGATGATAAGTATTTATTAAATCCATAACAGATTCAAATATTTTTTTTAACTTTACTGATTGATTAGTAAGTGTATTTAATTTAATAATATCGAGGGCTATTAATTCAATCTTTTTCTCTTTCTGATGAATAAGCCCATAACCCATAATGGTAGTTCCGGGATCAATTCCAAGAATTATACGGTCTGTAGTCAAAATGATTATTTTTGAAGTTTAAAACAGAATGATGAATAAAAGGACAAATATACCAAGAATATACAATATAATAATTCGCCTTCTGATAGTTGTTGTTTCTTATTTATTTATTTACAAACAAATATTTTATAAAAAGGAGCTTCACAGTTTATTACTTATGTTTGAAGATTTGTTCCATACCCGTAATTTTTTTCTTCAACTCAGTTTAATCATCCTGCTGATGTTTCTTAATTGGAGTATTGAATCGTTGAAATGGAAATATTTAATTCAAAAAATAGAACACATAAAATTTAGTTCTTCTTTTAAAGCGGTGATGTCAGGTATAACAGTAAGTACTTTTACACCAAACAGAATTGGTGAATATTTCGGGCGGGTATTTATTTTTAAGCAAGCAAATCACTGGGATGGCGTTCTGATAACCATTATTGGTAGCATGAGTCAATTGTTAGTAACGTTGGTTACAGGCACATTGGCTTCTCTTTTTTTTATTTTAAAATATTTCGATCTTCACGGTTTTTTTTATGGATATGCTAAAATCGGATTGATTTCTATTGCTATCATCATTATTTCATTTTTCATTTTCCTGTATTTCAACGTATCACTTCTAAGTTCGCTACAAAACCGGGTGAAATGGAAGTGGGCACACCGAATCAAAAGTCATTTGAAAGTTTTTTCTTTATATACAAATCGTCAACTTGCTAAAGTTTTATTTTTCAGCTTTATGCGCTATTGCGTTTTTAGTATTCAGTATTTCTTACTTTTAAAACTATTTGGAATTTTTCTTCCATTTACTGAAGAACTCATATCTGTTTCATTGATTTTCTTTGTGATGACAATAATACCTACCATCGCTTTATCAGAATTGGGAATCCGGGGATCAGTAGCCATGTTTATAATCGGGATGTATTTCCAAAAAATGGCTTCTTTAAATGAACAAATTAATCTGGGTATACTTACAGCCTCAGGAATGTTATGGCTGATTAATCTTGCAATTCCAGCCTTAATTGGTTCATTTTTTGTTTTTAACCTAAAATTTTTCAAACAATAATATCTCCAGATGAATGCATTAATAATCATTATGATTTTAATCGGTTTTGTATATGCTATAATTATCACACTTTTTACCTGGGGATGGTTTAAACTTAAAACTAATCCTATAAAAAAAACTGAATATTCTACCGTTGTCAGTATTATAATTCCCGTTAGAAATGAAGAAAAAAACATTATCAATTGCTTGAATCATATGGCATTACAGAATTATCCAAAAGAGCTTTTTGAGATAATTGTTGTTGATGACAGTTCAACCGACCGCACAATTGAATATACTGAAATTTTCATCCAAAAAAATGACTATCAGGGCATAACCATAAAAATACTACAACGGCCCGAATTATTAATTACTGCCAGTTATAAAAAACAAGCAATTGCATATGGAATTAGCTCCAGTTCCGGCAATTTGATAATTACAACCGATGGCGATTGCCTGCCAGGCAGAAATTGGATTTCGTCAATCGTTTCCATGTATGAGATAAATCAGCCTAAAATGATTGTAGGGCCTGTACAAATCATTACAGATAATACATTATTTTCTCGATTACAGGCACTTGAATTTCAAAGTTTAATAGGATCAACCGCAGGAGCTATCGGAATAAATAAACCCATTATGTGTAATGGCGCCAATTTGGCTTATTCAAAACAAGCATTTTATGATGTAGGCGGTTTTGAAGGAAATGAAAATTATGCATCGGGAGATGATTTGTTTCTTCTTTTTAAAATCAACAATTATTTTGGCAATCAATCTGTTAAATTTTTAAAAAACGCTGATGCCATAATAATAACTAAGCCAATGAAAACAGTCAATGAGTTTCTTAATCAACGATTGCGCTGGGTTTCAAAAAGTAGTGGATATAAAAATACTTCTATAATCATTACCGCTTTAATAGTTTATTTATTTAACTTCGTATTAATTACAGGTATAATTGCCAGTTTTTTTGATATACGGTTTATTTATTTGGAAATATGCTTATTCATTTTAAAGGTTTTATTCGATTTACCATTGATGATTTCAATAACTCGTTTTGGAAAACAGCAGAATTTAATGTGGCTATATATACCCTTACAGTTTCTTAATATATTTTATACCGTGTGTATCGGTTTTGCAGGAAATTTTGTGAATACCAACTGGAAAGGACGAAAATTACAAACTATTCATTAATCTTTCTGCAAGGATTAAGTCATTCGGGCAAGTAATTTTGATGTTTTCAGGATTACCCTCAACTAAATTAATTTTTTCGCCCATAGCTTCTATCACCGTTGCATCATCAGTAAAGGAATCATTATACTCCTGAGCATATGCCTTTTTAATTAGCTCTGAATAAAAGCATTGTGGTGTTTGTACTATTTTTATTGTCTCGCGAGCGATAGAGTGGTTGTTATTATCTATAACAATCCTTATCGATTCATTTACGGATATTACCGGAATAGCATTCCCGTTTTTTTCAGCCAATTCAAAAGTATTTGATATCGTTTCCAGATTAACTAATGGACGAACCCCATCATGAATACCGACCACACAAGTTTCATTTATTTCATCAAGACCATTTTTCACCGAGTGAAAACGGCTAATACCGCCCTCAACGATGTGGTGAGGAATTTCAAAATGATATTGAGAACATAACTTTTCCCAGTTATTTATTTGATTTTTTGGCAAAACAATAATAATAGAAATATCACTGGAATATTTATAAAAAATTTCAATGGTATGAAATAAAATGGGTTTACCGGCAAGCAAAAGAAATTGCTTTGGAATATTACCATTCATCCTTCGACCGGTACCGCCGGCAACGATGATGATATATTTTTTCAAATTGCTGAATTATAGAATCAACATTGCATCACCATAAGTAAAGAACTGATATTTTTGTTCTATAGCCTCACGGTAAGCCCGCATTATAAAATCGAAACCTCCAAAAGCAGCTACCTGCATTAATGTGGACGATAAAGGCAAATGAAAATTGGTAATCATGCAATTAGCGATACTAAATTCATAAGGTGGAAAAATAAATTTATTTGTCCATCCCTGATAAGGTTTCAGCATGCCACTAATTGTAACAGATGATTCAATTGCTTTCATGGTAGTAGTGCCTACTGCACAAACGCGATGCTTGCCTTCTTTAGCCTTATTTACCATTTGAGACGTTTCTTCATCAATCATGCATTCCTCAGAATCCATCTTATGTTTTGTAAGGTCTTCCACATCAATACTTCGAAAATTTCCCAAACCAGCATGAAGAGTAATTTCTGGAAATGAAACACCTTGTAATTCTAAGCGCTTCATTATTTCGCGGCTAAAATGAAGTCCAGCAGCCGGGGCTGCAACAGCGCCCTCATTTTTAGCATAAATGGTCTGATAACGTTCCTGGTCTTCGGGTTCAATTTCTCTTAACCGTTGAATTTCTTCAGGAATAGGTGTTTTTCCAAGCCCTTGAATAGTTTTTTTAAATTCATCGTAAGGACCATCAAATAAAAATCTCAACGTTCTACCTCTAGAGGTTGTATTATCAATAACTTCAGCAACAAGCTGGTCATCACCAAAATACAATTTATTCCCAATTCTGATTTTACGTGCAGGATCAACCAAAACATCCCAAAGTCTGGTTTCGGCATTCAATTCCCGCAAAAGGAAAACACTTATTTTAGCACCGGTTTTTTCCTTTTCACCCGTTAGCAAGGCAGGAAAAACCTTAGTATTATTAATAATAAGCACATCGCCCTCATTAAAATAATCTAATATTTCTTTAAACTTTTTGTGTTCAATGGTCTGAGTTTTGCGATCAAGCACCATCAAACGCGATTCGCCTCTGTTTAAAGTGGGGTGAATAGCAATCAAATTTTGGGGCAAATGGTATCTAAATTCCGAAAGTTTCATATTTAGAGTATTTTATGAATATGAATTTAAATATTTAAATCCATTCAAGACGAAATAAATGGGGGTGCAAAGTTACTATTTTATTTACAAAAAACAAGTAATTTTATTTTTAAATAAAAATTTTATTTAATGTCTGGAACCCCAATTTCAGTCATATTTTCAGCATAGTGATTTATAACCATATCACGCCACTGTTCAAGCGTAAAAGCATCTTCAATAGAATATTTTCCAATTCTTGTACGGCACAAATTAGTAAGATAGGCACCGCATTTCAGTTCATTACCCAAATCCCTGGCAACAGAACGAATATATGTGCCCTTGCTGCATTTAATTTTAAAATCAACTTGCGGCAAATTTATCCTTTCTATTTCAAAACTACTTATCGTAACCGTTTTTGATTCAATATAAACATCCTGTTCTTCACGTGCATATTTATATGCTCGTTTGCCATTTATTTTTTTTGCTGAAAAAATCGGTGGTGTTTGCTGAAAGGTTCCTGTAAATTTTTTAGAAGCAGCTAAAATTAAATCATTAGTCACATAATTGTAATCATAAACATGGTCTATTTCCTTTTCAAGATCGAAGGATGGAGTAGTTGCGCCTAAAACGAAGGTCCCGGTATATTCCTTTTCATATTCCTGAAATTCTTCGATTCGTTTGGTAAACATACCGGTACAAAGAATTAATAAACCACTCGCCAAAGGATCGAGCGTACCGGCATGACCAATTTTAATCATTCCAAGATTGATTTTCTTTTTTAAGAAAATACGAATATTGTTGACAACATCGAATGAGGTCCAATTTTGGGGTTTATTTATTAGGATAATTTCTCCCTCTTTAAAATGATAAGTCATTAATTAATAGTTATGCTATGTCCGGTAAAAAAAAGAATAACGAGTATCAGCCCAACTACAATGCGATAATATCCAAATATTTTAAACCCGTGTTTTGTCAGGTATGTTATAAATCCTTTAATGGCAAAAATGGCTATCAATAAGCCCACGAAATTACCAAGCGCAAGTATTTGAATATTATGAACAGTTAATAACCCAGGATTTTTTTTATAGGTATCAAAAAGGCTATATGCAAAAGCACCTGCAAGTGTAGGTACCGCCAAGAAAAAAGAAAATTCTGCTGCAGCCTTGCGGGTTAGTTTCTGCTGCATACCGCCAATAATAGTAGCTGCACTGCGGCTGAATCCAGGAAAAATAATAGATAAAAGCTGGAAAATACCGATAATAAATGAATTTTTATAAGTAATTTTTTCATCTATATCAATTATAGGATGTTTGAACCAACTGTCAACAAAAAGGAGGACAATACCTCCCAATAACATTACAATAGAGATAAATAACGGTTGGCCAAGAACTTCATCAATGTGCTTTTTTAATAAAAGACCTACAATAATTGCTGGCAAGACAGCAATTATTAATTTGAGGTAAAATTTTAATTTTTTAAAATCAAAAAATTTTCTCCAATAAAGAATAATTACCGAAATAATAGTTCCAAACTGTATATTTTCAATAAAAAGCTTGGTAAAATTTTCTTTTCCGATTCCTAAAATAGCAGACGCAAGTGCCATATGGCCTGTAGAAGAAATGGGTAAAAATTCGGTGATTCCTTCTACAATCGCAAGAATAATTGCCTGAACAATGGTCATATATTATTCTTTGTCTTTTTCATTATTGCAAAAATTTCGATTACATAGCCGGTTAAAATAAGGATTGGAGACAGCGTTAACCGTTGAAAATTAAACATGGCAGGATTAAAAACATTGGGGTTTTCTGAACCGCCACCTACCATCAAAATGAAACCAACCAAAATAAAAGCCAACCCAATAAATAATAATTTATAATTATCTTTACCAAATGCAAAATTAACTGATTTTTCTGATGTAATTTTCTGACTACCTGATGTTGTAGCTTTTTTTTGAGCCTTTACCATAAGTTTTAATTTTAAATATTAAGTTAAAAATATAAATCATCGCTTCTGATTTTAAGATACTTTCGAACAGCAAAATATGTTGATACCCATGAAATAAGTATCCCCAACAAAGTTACACCTCCAAAAACACTTAAAAACAAATCTATTTCACGAAAACTAACTAAATCGGGCAAATTATACCTGGCAATAAATAAAATAATTACCAATAATATTATAGCGAAACCTGCAGCTATCAACCCCTGAATAATACCTTTTATTACAAAAGGTTTACGAATAAAAAGCTGTGTGGCACCTACCAACATCATGCTTTTGATTAAAAAACGCTTAGAATAAACCGATAAACGTATGGTATTATTAATTAAGGCCATGGCTGCAATAAGCATAATAAAGCATAAGCTCAGAATTATATAGCTAATTTTATTTACATTTTGGTTAACCAGATCAACAAGCGATTTCTGATAAAAAACTTCTTTTACAATCGAATTCCTTAGAATTTTCCGTTCAATTAACGCTAAACTGTCATTATTTGCATAATTTGCTTTCAATCGTACATCTATTGACGGGAGCAAGGGATTATACCCTAAAAAATCTATAAAATCTTCGCCCAAATCTTTGGTTAAATCTTTTGCAGCTTTCTCTCGGGTAATATATTCGGTACTTTTAACATATTCAGCTAAATCAAGCTTTTTCTGGAATTCAATTATACTGGCTTCTCTAACTTTATCTTTAATAATTATAGAAAATCCAATATTTTCTTTAACATAATCGGACAACTTTTTAGTATGTATAATGATTAAACCCAGCAATCCGAGCATAAATAGCATCAAACTAATACTCAAAATTGTAGTTATATAAGAAGTTCTAAGTCTTCGCTTATTATATTTTTCTTCAGATTTTGACATAATTTGGCGAAAGTACAAAAAATATTAAAGAATATTAAGGTTCATTTTGATCTTAGAAGTAAGTATGTCAATAGCAACATGATTTCTTCCACCTTGAGGAACAATAATATCAGCATAACGTTTCGTAGGTTCAATAAATTGCAGATGCATCGGTTTAACCCACGTTTCATAATGATTTAAAACCTGTTGAAATGATCTTCCACGTTCCTCAATATCACGCCAAATAATTCGCATCAGGCGATCATCAGGATCAGCATCCACAAAAGCCTTAATATCGAGCAACGAACGTAACTTAGGATCAGATAAAATCAGAATTCCTTCAACAATAATTACTTTTTTTGGTTCTATCGGTATCGTTTCTTTAGCCCGGGCACAAGTAAGATATGAATAAATAGGCATTTCAATTCGTGTCCCGCTCTTTAAAAGGCTAATATGTTTTACTAACAAGCTAAATTCAATAGAAGAAGGATGGTCAAAATTAATTTTCGCCTTTTCTTCTGGCGAAAGCGTTCCATTATCCTTATAATAAGCATCTTGCGGAATAACGGCAACAGCATCTTTTGGTAGTTTTTTGATTATTTGACGAACAACTGTTGACTTACCTGAACCAGACCCCCCGGCTATACCAATTACTAACATTTTATACGATCAATTTATAATGTTTATCCTATCACGAGTAAAATGTCGCCTTCCATTACATTATCGCCTTTTTTCACTTTAATATCAGAAACTTTTCCCTCTTTATCTGAATTGATATTATTTTCCATTTTCATCGCTTCAAGACTTAATAAGCATTGCCCAATAGCAACATTATCTCCAATTTTAACATTTACATCAAGAATAATACCTGGTAATGGAGATTTAATTGTACCACTACCTTTAGGAGCTGATGGAGAAGCTGTTCTTGCTACTGATGGTGAAGAATCGGTAGAGGGTACTGCAACTGGGCGCACTAATGTCGGAGTTTTGGTTGTTTTTAGTTGTCTGTCAACTTCCACATCATAAATACTTCCATTTACACTTACTTTAGCAATATTTTCATCAATATTCTGAATATCTACCTCGTATTGTTTACCTTTTATATTGAATTTAAAATTTTTCATGAGTAATAATTTGTTAATTTATATTTCTTTTCACAATTCTCCGAAAATAATTATCTGACTTTTCAATTTGTCATTTAATTATCTGACGATAGCCCGGAATGCGCATTGGCATTTCTCTTAAAGTATATATTTTTGAACTCCAAGGTGAATAGGGTCGCATCACTTTCTGCATTGTGATTATAGTGTTTTCATAGTCATGAACATCTTTCAAATACATATCAAGAGCCAGTCCAATTACAGCTACTACCTCGTTAAAATCAGTTTCTGGTTTTAAAACTGATTCTGTTATCGGATTAACAGTTTTATTCTTGATTTGATCCTCTGTATTCTTTTTAAAAAACTTTTTCATTGTATGTAACTCTTAAAGTGGAAGGTTATCGTGTTTTTTCGGAGGATTTACAACCTTTTTGGTAGCCAGGGATTGCAAGGCACGAATTACTCTGAAACGGGTATTGCGAGGCTCAATCACATCATCGATGTATCCATATTTAGCAGCATTGTAAGGATTTGCGAATTTATCCTTATATTCTTCTTCGCTTTTGCGAATAAATTCTTCTTTTTCCTTTACGTCAGCTATTTCAGCTATTTTTTTATTATTCAACACTTCAATCGCTCCTTTGGGTCCCATCACTGCAATTTCTGCTGTAGGCCATGCATAATTAATATCTCCGCGCAAATGCTTGGAACTCATTACATCATAAGCTCCACCATAAGCCTTGCGCAGAATAATGGTAACTTTCGGAACAGTAGCTTCGCCATAAGCATAAAGTAATTTTGCACCATGAATAATAATTCCACCATACTCCTGTGCAGTTCCGGGTAAAAATCCAGGCACATCCACCAGCGTTAACAATGGAATATTAAAGGCATCGCAAAATCTTACAAAACGGGCCGCTTTTCGTGAAGCATTAATATCGAGTACACCGGCAAGATAGCTTGGTTGGTTGGCAATAATTCCTGTTGGCATGCCATTGAATTTAGCAAAGCCTATAATAATATTTGGTGCATAATGTCGTTGAACTTCCATAAATTCACTGTAGTCAACAATAGCATGAATAACATCTTTTACATCGTAGGGTTTGTTAGGATTCTCGGGAATAAAATAATTTAACGAATCATCAAGCCTGTCAATAGGATCATCGCAGGGAGATAAAGGTGGTTCTTCGAGATTATTTTGCGGAAGATAACTTAACAGCTTACGAATAAGCAATATACCCTCCTTTTCATCATCAGCAATAAAATGAGTTACTCCTGATTTGGAACCATGAACCATAGCTCCCCCCAATTCTTCATCAGTTACTACTTCACCAGTAACAGTTTTTACAACTTTCGGGCCAGTAACAAACATATAACTTGTTTTCTTGCTCATTACGATAAAATCAGTTAGAGCAGGAGAATACACTGCGCCACCGGCACATGGTCCAAAAATTGCCGAAATTTGCGGTACTACTCCCGAAGCAAGAATGTTGCGCTGAAATATTTCAGCATAACCACCTAAACTTTTAACACCTTCCTGAATTCGTGCCCCGCCACTATCATTTATACCAATTACCGGAGCTCCGACTTTCATTGCTTGATCCAGCACTTTACATATTTTTTGAGCATAGGCTTCAGAAAGTGATCCGCCAAATACTGTAAAATCTTGTGAAAAAATAAACACCAGTCTCCCATCAATAGTACCATATCCGGTTACCACCCCATCCGACAAATAGGACTCATTTTCAAGTCCAAAATCATGACAATTGTGAGTTACAAACATATCGAATTCTTCAAAACTACCTTCATCGAGTAATAAATCAATACGTTCGCGGGCAGTTAATTTTCCTTTTTTATGTTGTGAATCTATTCGTTTTTGTCCACCACCTAATTTTGCCAGTTCCCTTTTATTTAGGAGTTCTGTGATTTTATCTTCTATAACCATCTGATTTTAAATTAATTGTTTATTTGTTTTTATTTTCGCAAAGTTCCGTCAAAACTCCAAGGGTAGATTTAGGATGTAAAAATGCGATTTCCAAACCTTCGGCTCCTTTTCTGGGTTTTTGATCAATTAATTGAATTCCTTTAGATTGTGTTTCTACAAGAATATTTTCCAAATTGTTTACAGCAAAAGCAATGTGATGAAGCCCCTCGCCTTTTTTTTCAATAAATTTTCCAATTGGACCTTCAGGATCAGTTGTTTCCAATAATTCTATTTTTGTTTGGCCAATCATAAAGAAAGCGGTTTTTACACGCTGGTCTTTAACTTCTTCAATAGCATAGCATTTGATTCCAAGTATGTTTTCAAAATAGGAAATGCCCTGAATCAGATTTTTAACAGCAATTCCAATGTGCTCAATATGTGTTGGTTGCATAGAAATAATGTTTTTAAATTTATCTGCAAAATTATATTGTATTTTTACAATAAAAAGGAAAATCAGCAAAATAGAAAAATATTTTTGCTGATATTAAAAAAGCCTGCTTTTTATTCAGGCTTTTTTAGGGTATTATTTTTTTGGTGATGAACATGTTTTTATCCCCAAGGCTGCATAAATGCCACACCATCCTATAATTCCAGTAACTATTAAAATTATAGCCAACACGCTCAAAATCCAAAGCCATATCCCGGTAATGGTTTCATTAACAATTAAAATTACAAAAATAATTGCTAAAACAAAGCGAATGATTTTGTCAATATTTCCAACATTTTTTTTCATAAGACGACCTCCTGTTTCTTTTAATTAATAATTACCAAAATTAGCAATATTTTGGATAAAAAGCAAACAATCAGAAATTTATTTTAAAATGATTAATGAATAAAATCATCTATCTTTTTCATGGAAACACTTCCGGCAAAGCGGCTCATAACTTTCTTTTTCTCCAAGCACTACTAATTTATCATTTATAATTGTTCTATGCGAATAATGTGCAAGATTACCACACTTCATGCAAATAGCATGAACTTTTGTAATATACTCAGCCGTAGCGAGTAATGCAGGTATAGGACCAAAGGGCTTCCCAAGATAATCCATATCAAGACCCGCTACAATTACCCTCATGCCTTTATTTGCCATTTGATTACAAACATAAGGTAATTCATTATCAAAAAATTGAGCCTCATCAATTCCTATAACATCAACCTCATTGGTGTAAAGCAATATTTGTGAGGCACTTTGAACTGGTGTGGACAATATGGAATTTTCGTCATGGGAAACAACATTTATTTCATCATATCGTTTATCTACTTCGGGTTTAAAGATTTCGACTCTTTGACGTGCAATTTTTGCGCGTTTTAAACGCCGTATTAATTCTTCAGTTTTACCTGAAAACATTGAGCCACAAATGACTTCAATCCAACCTTTTCGTTGTGCAGGATCAATAGTATTTTCTAAAAACATTGCTATTTATAATTCTTTTTATATCTTTATCCGTTATTTTCGTTTAACAAATTTAATACAAACATCCGTTCAACTCTAAAAATATTTCAAATTTTATTATGAAAAAGGAAATTGTAAAAGAAAAAATCAGTATGCAACTTGAAACTATTTCTGAACATTTTCAGGTCATTAGCAATTATAATGAAAAAATTCCTCAAATTGAATTGGATTTGATCAAAGAACAAATCAGAAATGTATATGACAACCTCAATCTTTTGGAGAAACTGAATTTGCTGGATAAAACTAAGGAATTTATTTCTTTAAATGAACCAGATTCTGAATCATTTACTAAAACAGAACCTCCCAAAAACGAACATAATTTGGCAAAAGCTGAAGAAAATCACATGTTGAAAGCAGAAATAAAATCGATAAAAGATAATATCTCTGACATTCAAAAAGAATTCGAAAAAAAGCCTCCATCACCTCCTAAAATATCCTTTGATTTATTTGAAATGCCACAGCCTACTATTGCTGAAAAATATGCCGAAACATCCAATTCGTTAAATGACAATATTTTAAAACAACAAAAAGAAAAAAACCTTGCTGAGCAGTTACAATTGAAACATATTGAAAGTTTAAAAGCAGTTGTCGGAATAAATGATAAGTTTTTGTTTATAAATGAACTTTTTGAAGGCAATATGCGGGAATACGATATTGCAATCACGCAGCTCGATAATTTCCACTCATATAACGAAACTTTAGAATATATTAACCAAATGAAAGAAAAATTCGACTGGAATACAAATTCCTCATCATTAGTAAAATTAAAAGAATTTCTGAAACGCCGATACCCTCAGCAATAAATTAATATAAAAAATTTTCATAAGGATAACGTTTGCGATGTAGCTCTTTTACTTCGTTGTACAGTAAATTTTTTAGCTCATCAACATTCTGTTTTGTCTTAGCAGATATGAACAAAGCAGGCGCATTGGTTTTTGACATCCATGTTTGCTTCAATTCAACCAAACTGAAATTTTTTGCATTTTCTGTTGATAAATCATCTGATTGTTTTTCGATATATGTATACGCGTCAATTTTATTAAATACAACAATTGTTGGTTTTTCCGAGGCTTCTATTTCAACTAATGTCTGCTTTACAACGTCAATTTGTTCTTCAAAATTAGAATGCGAGATATCAACAATATGCATTAAAATATCAGCTTCTCTTACCTCATCAAGAGTAGATTTAAACGATTTAATCAAACCATGAGGCAATTTACGGATAAATCCAATGGTATCGGTGAGTAGGAAAGGAAGGTTTTCAATAACTACCTTACGTACTGTTGTATCTAATGTGGCGAATAACTTATTTTCAGCAAACACCTCCGATTTACTTAGTAAATTCATTAGTGTTGATTTCCCGACATTGGTATAACCAACCAAAGCTACTCTGATCAAATCAATACGTTTTCTTCGTTGCGTTGCTCTTTGTTTATCAATAGTTTCCAATTTTTCTTTTAGCAGTGCAATTTTTTTTCTAATAATACGTCGGTCCGTTTCTATTTCTTTTTCGCCAGGCCCCCGCATACCCAAACCGCCCCTCTGTTTGGTTAAGTGTGTCCACATTCGTGTCAGCCGAGGCAAAAGATACTGATATTGTGCCAATTCAACTTGGGTTCTTGCTTCGGCCGTATGAGCTCTGCGCGCAAAAATATCGAGTATAAGCGTTGTTCTGTCGAGTACTTTACACTGTAATACATTTTCAATATTTCTGATTTGCGAAGGTGTTAATTCATCGTCAAAAACAGCTATATCTATTTGAAATGCATCCACATAGACTCTTATTTCTTCCAATTTACCTGATCCGACATACGTTCTACTATCAGGACTATCCAAAGCCTGAATAAATCTTTTATCAGGCTCACCTCCGGCGGTTTCAATAAGGAATTCAAGTTCATCGAGATACTCTGTAATACAATTCTGATTTTGTTTATCGTTTAGTAAACCAATTAGAATTGCCTTTTCTTTTTTTTCGGCAGTATCAAACATTTTTAATAAAGTTCATTGATTTACTGACAAAAACGAATAAACAGTAATTTTTATTTCGTGTATGAATTAATTTGAAGGAAAAATATAATAATGTAATAATTTACGGATTTGCTGCTTCGCTTTTGGTGGCTCTTAATGTCTTAAGTCTGTCTGAAAATGATTTATTCGTAGGATCAATATCGCCGACTTTATTATAATACTCCTCAGCGCCCTTAAAATCTTTTAAATTCATACATATATCACCTAAAAGAAAATATTCATCAATACTATACGGATTTAATCCGATACAATTATCTAAAATTACTTTTTTTGCTTCCATCAATTTAGATTGCTTTTCTAATATAGTTGCTTTCATGTAATAATAATACCAAATGGGATTATTTTCAATTGCCAAACTAACATAAACCAATGCTTTATCATATTCTTGATTATTAATATAAATATTTAAATTGCATTTTCGTGTCATGATAAATTGCGTATATTCTTTTTCGGCCCTTGTAAAAAATTTCTGAGCGGCATCTGGTTGTTCCAACTCGACGTATGTTTTTCCTAAATAATATAATGTCAATGGATTGTTACTATTATAATCATATGCTTCATTAAAACGATCTCTAGCTTTTTCAAATAATTTAACATCTAAATATCTTTGGCCTTCATTTAATATAGAAATAATATTTTCACGAGCATCAGATATATAAAAATATAAAAAATATGATTCAATGTCATCAAGTAATTTTTCATCAGTACATCCTTGGTAGACTTTGCCGAGTTGTTTATAAAAATTATCTTTATCTTTTTTCCCTAAATAATTAATTGCTGTAAATATCTCATAATAAGGTTGCGTCTGTTTGTTTACCTGACTTTGTAAATTGCTAATCACTTCATCATTGAAAATATATTTCTTCAACTCAATATCATAATTAATATATTTTACAATTAACACAAAATCTTTTAACCAGCCCTGCATCTGTTTTAATTTTTCATAATCCTCTTTAAATTTATAAAGATTATTTATATTAATCGTGTCTATCCCTGATTTGATGCTTATAGAATCATTATAAAAATACAATTTAGTTATTAAATTAATATATAATCGAAATTGGCTTGTTTCGTATTTTCCTTTAATTAAAATATCCATTACTTGTTTTTTAAATAATTCATTAAGCTGCTCTGATTTTGAATCTATATTATTTGAAAGTTTTTCTATTCTGTTTTTATAACCATCATCAATAGTATCCGTACCATTAATATCATATTTCTCGAAATAAATTTCAAAACTATTTTTTGCAGTAGTCAGTGATTTTTTAATTTTATCGAGACTTTCTAATTGAGATTCGTTAACAGTTTTAGAAGTAGCTGAGCAAATGCCATTATATGAATTTTCTATATTATCCAAATACTCGTTTATAGTTTTATTAATTAATTCACGTGAAGAAGTATAAAAAGAAAAACTGGATATTTCTTCCGTTGTATTCAAAAAGTTTTGCAAATTTTCAAAGGCTTTTAAATATTCTCCAGTATTTAGATTATTTTTCCCATTACTGTAATAGGTATAATATGAATTGTAATTAGGCCAAAAATTTTCCCTAAGAGAAATTGACTCAGATATGCCTGTTTCATTTATAAAATTAAATGGTTTAATAATTTTAATTTGCGATTTTGGAAAAGAGGCTACTAATATTTTGGGGCTAATAAGTTGTACGCCATTTGATTTAATTATATTATCATTTTGTTTAACACTAATATTATCTTTATATTTATCAATATCTTTGGAACTGAAAGTCCAATTTTCATTTTCTTCTGGTGAGTATAAAAAATAAATGTCAGAATACTGTAAAAATTTTTCTGGTAATGCCGGAAGTAATCCTTCCTTTGAACAAAAAGTGATTTTAATAAACTTTCCACTTTTATTAAACATACTTCCCTTACTTACCATCAATTTTACCTCTTGAGCATTTGTAAAAAAACAAATTGTAAGGAATATTCCAGTAAAAAAACAAATATAGCTACATTTACATATCATTTTTTTCATCTATCAACATTTTTAATTATAAATTAATTATAAGTTCTCGACTTCAATATTTGTAATTTTATAAACCAAGTACCTTCATTTTAAAAAATAGTTTAGCGTTTAATATCAGTTATTTTTCCAATAAAACGCATCAAGATTTAACAGTTTATTTTTATAAAATAACAAATTGGATTTTATAGTTTATGTTAAAAATTAAATTTATTATTTATACTATTGATTCTTTTTTAAAAATTAATAGCTAATTTTAAATTCCACTCTCCTGTTTTCCGACCTACCTTTCACCGTATTATTAGGAAGTTTGGGGTTGGCGTCGCCATATCCAATTGCCGTCATTCGTGAGCTTTCTATTCCCTTTAAAATTAAAAAGTTTTTAATACTTTCTGCTCGCTTCTGTGATAATTTTCTATTTGCTTCTGGCTTTCCTATATTGTCGGTATGTCCCTCAATTATTAGTTTAATATTTTTCTTGCTTTTTAAAATAGCAACTACTTCATCCAACATAGCAAGGTAATTGCTCTTTATTTTGTCGCTTCCCGATGCAAAACTGATAGATCTGGCTACTTTTTCAATAGTTGATTTTTCAGATGCTGTAATTTCCGGACATCCTTTATTATTTTTTGAGCCAGCAATATTCGGACATTCATCTTCCTTATCTGGAACACCATCATTATCTGAATCGGGACAACCTCTAAATTCGACTTTACCAAGAACGTTAGGACATTCGTCTTCTTTATCAATTATACCATCACCATCCGAGTCGGGACAACCTCCATTTATTTGTAGTCCAGGTTCATTTGGACATTTATCTTTACTATCCGGAATGCCATCGTGATCAGTATCCGTGTCAGGACAACCTTTAAATGCAGAAGTACCGGCAATGGTGGGACAATCATCTATATTATCTGGGATTCCATCACCGTCGGTATCAGGACAACCATTGAATTGTGGCAATCCAGCTTGATCGGGACAAGAATCGAGTTTATCTATAATACCATCTCCATCTCTATCAGGGCAACCATTATATTTAGCCAATCCCGGTTGATCGGGACATTCATCAATTTTATCGGGTATTCCGTCATTATCTTTATCGGGACAACCTTTAAACTTGAGTAGTCCGGGTTGATCAGGACAATCATCATATTTATTAATAATTCCATCTCCATCCGTATCGGGACAACCATTATTTTTTATTGTTCCTGGATCATTGGGACATTCATCATGTCTGTTGGAAACTCCATCTTTATCCATATCTCTTACCATAGAAAATCTGAATTTTATTCCACCAGAGTAGGAAAAAAAGCCTTCACGGTACCAGGTATCATTATATGTACCCTGTAAATTAATACCCAATTTTTTAAACACCCAAATATTAACTCCCAAACCTCCTTCGTCGTTGAATGAAGTAATATTGTTGAGATTATACATTCCGCAACCTAAAATAAGGTATGGATCAAACCAGGATTCCTTATTTAAAATATATCCATTGGCAAATTTATATTGAATTTCACCATTGGTTGTCCAGAATTTTTTAGTTACAATCGGATTATTGATAGGTGTACCTCTTTCAAATTTCTTTTTATCCAGATTAATGCTTGCAAAAGCTAATCCAATATTAAAGGATGAATTAATATATCTTCCTATGGTGAAACGTGTCGGAAACATTTCTCCTTGCATGTTATCAGCAGCTTTTTTAATTTTATCGCTGTTTGACAAGTAATATGCCGTAAAATCAACCCGGTTAATATCTACGCCAACGGACCATGGCTCTGCTTTGTATTGTGCCAGAACATTTATACTCCAGGTTATACAAATTAGACAGAATAAAAGGGTAATTTTTTTCATTTGTTATTAATTTTATAATTTATTGGTCAAATGGAATATCCATAAAATATCATTTTCGGTTTGTTTGGACATTGCCCTTATGGATATTTCATGTGTTATTAATTTTTAAATTTATTGGTCACATGGAATATCCATAAAATATCATTTCGGTTTGTATTGGCATAGCCATTATGGATATTTCATTTTTTATTAATTTTATTTTTTATTGGCCAAATGGAATATCCATAAAATGTCATTTCGGTTGGTATAGGCATAGCCCTTATGGATATTTCATGTTAATGTTTCTTTGTTTAATTTGTTTATCATACAACTACTTATAATTTTTAAAAAAAATAAATGATTAATAATAATTTTCATATATTTTTCTTTGCAATAAATTCGCTAATTTAATGCATTTTTTAAAATCATGCAATATTTAATTGATTTTTTTAAAAAAAAACACCATAAAACGAACCAATAAATTATATTATTTTATTTTTCAAATACTTATGTATATTTTAAGATATTTTTTCTTAAAATCTTGGTTATAATTTAGAAAATGATTTCCTTTGCACTCTTAAACCAAAAAAGGAGAAAAACATGTCTGACATTGCAACAAAAGTAAAAGCTATCATAGTTGATAAGCTTGGTGTTGACGAAAGTGAAGTTACACCTGAGGCAAGTTTCACCAACGATTTAGGTGCTGATTCATTAGATACCGTTGAATTAATTATGGAATTCGAAAAAGAATTCAACATTGCTATTCCTGACGATAAAGCTGAAAAAATCAGTACAGTAGGTGAAGCTATCTCTTACATCGAAGACAATACTAAATAATTTTCATTTTAATGAAGTTAAAACGAGTAGTTGTTACTGGTCTTGGTGCACTAACCCCATTAGGTAATTCCATAGAAACATTCTGGAATGGTTTAATTAATGGGGTTAGTGGTGCTAATACCATTTGTCGTTTTGATGCATCGAAATTTAAAACTCAGTTTGCCTGCGAAGTTAAAAATTTTGATCCTCTTCAATACTTTGATCGTAAAGAGTCACGTAAATATGATCCTTATGCGCAATTTGGTTTAGCCGCTGCTCATGAAGCTATTGGAGATTCAGGATTAAATTTAGAAAAAATTGATTTGGATAAGGCCGGAGTAATCTGGGCTTCGGGTATAGGTGGGCTAATCACTTTTTTTGACGAAGTATCCGCATTTGCTTTAGGCGATGGCACTCCCCGCTTTAGTCCATTTTTTATACCTAAAATGATAGCCGATATTACAGCCGGCCATATTTCTATTAAATATGGGTTTCGCGGGCCTAACTTTGCAACTGTTTCTGCATGTGCATCTTCCGCAAATTCATTAGTAGATGCATTTAACTATATCCGTTTAGGAAAAGCAAATGTGTTTATTACCGGAGGTTCTGAAGCCTCCATAAACCAGGCTGGAATTGGCGGATTTAATGCCATGCATGCTTTATCTACCCGAAATGATGATCCTCAAACGGCTTCGAGGCCATTTGATAAAGATCGCGATGGTTTTGTGATAGGCGAAGGTGCAGGAGCCGTTATTTTTGAAGAATTAGAACATGCTCTTGCACGCGGCGCTAAGATTTATTGCGAAGTGATGGGCGGTGGATTATCAGCCGATGCTTACCATATGACTCAACCTCATCCTGAAGGTTTGGGCGCTCAAAAATGCATGCAATATGCACTTGAAGATGCTGGTATGGATACATCTGAAATTGACTATATCAATACTCATGGCACTTCTACTCCACTGGGAGACGTGGTTGAGCCTAAAGCTATTGTTAATTTATTCGGCAAACACGCCAAAAACATTAATATCAATTCGACCAAATCCATGACCGGACATTTACTTGGTGCTGCCGGAGCTATAGAAGCAATTGCTTCTATATTATCTATTAATAACGATTTAATTCCTCCAACAATAAACCATTTTACTGACGATCCGGATATTCCAGATTTAAATTTTACATTTAATAAGGCCGAAAAACGGGTAGTTAATGTCGCATTAAGCAATACTTTTGGTTTTGGCGGTCATAATGCTTGCATTATTTTCAAAAAATTCAGAGACTAAACTCAATCATTGAATTTAACCAAGATTAAACCGGTTAAAGCATTTTTCTCTTCCGATAAAGAGTTGTATGATGCTATCAGGAATATTTTTGGTTTTTATCCAAGTAATATTTTTTTATATAAACTCGCTTTCCGCCATAAATCGGTTGCTGAAGAATCGTATAACGGAGTAAAAATAAGCAATGAACGCCTTGAATATCTCGGTGATGCTATTTTAGGCGCAATTGTGGCCGATTATTTATTTAAAATTTTTCCCTACAAAGATGAGGGCTTTTTAACCGAAATGCGCTCTAAAATTGTTAGCAGAGTTTCCCTGAACAAATTATCACAAAAACTGGGTATTGACAAACTTATTCAATCCAATCAGGATTCTAAATCTACGTACCGTTCCATGAAAGGTGATGCCTTTGAAGCATTTGTTGGAGCTATGTATTTAGACAAAGGCTATGAGTATTCCCGTAAAATTATTGTAAACCACATTATTAATTATCATTTCGATATTGATAGCCTCGAAAACATTGATACCAATTTCAAAAGCAAATTGATTGAATGGGCACAAAAAGAAAAAAAATCAGTAGAATTCAATGTGGTTGACGAAGTTGGAAGTGGTTACAACAAACAATATGTAGTTGAAATTCAGATTGAAAAAAAGCCCATGGGAAAAGGCCAGGATTTTTCGATTAAATCTGCCGAACAAAATGCTTCGGAAAAAACATGGAAAATGCTTGATATTCAAGAATAAATAAAATTTTTATTTTTTAATTCCGCTTCATTCCCATAATATAGTAATTTTAACCTTTTAAATTGCTACGTTAATATGGTTAAAAAGACGCTCTCCTCCTTTGAATTTGATTCCGATATTCAAGTCATTGGAATAGCCTATCACTTACCCGATTACCGTTTATCTTTTAGCATTAACAAGCAATTTGGCTTCAATCTTAAAAAGCTTCCCGACCTGCCGGTTTCGCTTACAAAAAATAAATTGCCTCTTTCTTTTTCATTGTATTTTTATAATAATTCGGATTTACAAAATTCTTATTACTTAATTTCCAACGAAAACGGAAAACTGATTCCCAACTTTCCCAAAATTAATTATTTTTTGCTTATCACTGACAATGTTGATATTAAGCATATTGTTCAAATGATAAAAAATTTGCGTAGCATGCCCAATATTATTACTGCTGTTACTATCGATATTGCCTCTATAAATAATTTTGAGCATATTTTACACGACCTGGAATTTCACCTGAGCAACATCTTTAAACTGGAAAAGAATAAATTCTCATTTTAATAATGGCGCGATTTAAGGCACATTCTTTTGTCTTTTTACAATTTCTCTTTATTGGTCAGATGAAATATCCATAAGGGCTATCTCATACCAACCGAGAATGATATTTTATGGATATTCCATGTGACCAATGAATTAAAAAATTAATAACACATGAAATATTACGTAAAAGTACAAAATTTTTAAATAAAAATTCAAAAACCCTCAAGGTTTTAAAAACCTTGAGGGTTTTTCCATCCTATTATCCAACCACCATCGCGTTGATGGTCTTGCCCCATGGTCCTTGTTCGCCGCGGGTGTTTACCCAGCGAAGCCAGTAATAAGCCGTTTTACCGGCATCGGTGCCTTCAAAAGTTTTTACAAAGGGTGTACGGGTGTCGGTAGCTACGAATGTAAGTTCGGAAGCATTCTTAGGCGCTTCGCCTCCCAGCTTCATCCATATTTCGCAGCCATGCACCCCTTCCGGTTTAGCTTTGCTTTTGGGAGTGGATTCGTCACTAAAATGAATGGTGTGTTGCAGACGAACAGAAAAATCTACGTTGCCTACAGGAACAGTAATGGGTTTGGGAACGGCGGTACGGGTTCCGCTTTTCACGGTAACGCCCATACGCTCACGATCGCTGTCCGAAACTTTAGCGTTGTTGGTAAGCCATTGAGCAATAAAACTGCGCAACTTCTTTTCATAAACCGCACGGGCATCGTCCTTAGCCTGCACATCGGCGCTGGTACGGTTGTTTTTGTTATTTGCCCTGGCATAGCAGGTGTTCCAGTTGGTTTGGACTGCCACTAATGTAGTAATGTCTTCTTCAGGAATACCCCAGGCGGTTGAACCGGTAGTGAATTCTTTTGCTAAATTATTCTGCCATACGTTGAATTTAGCATCATTTTGTGGAATGAAATTGTTCATAATTTTACGTTTTAAATTGATTAATATTTAAGTTAATTTATTGATAATACAGCAAATATACCGTCTGCATTCTTTATTATCATTAAGCGGGATGGAATTACCGGGCTCTATAAATGAATTACCGAGCTCTATAAATGAATTATCGAGCTCTGTAAATGAATTATCGAGCTCTGTAAATGAATTATCGAGCTCTGTAAATGAATTATCGAACTCTGTAAATGAATTATCGAAAGATGGGATGGAATTATAGAGCTTAATAAATGGATTACCGAAAGACCGGATTAAGTTATAGAGCTTAATAAATGAACTATTAAAGGGAAAAATTGCATTACTCCGAAACCATAACGGAGCAATCCTTTTGAAAGGGAAATGGGATACTATAGGAGAATATAACAGAGCCATCACAACAAAACAGTTAACCTGAACAAAACTGTTACAAAGATAACAACGTTATCCCATTTTTAATTTGACAAAAAGCAAAAAATGCAAAATCGGCAATATTTTTTTAACCACAATAGGCACATTAGGACACATAGAATTTATTTGCTTTCTGCCCTTTTCTGAACCACAATAGGCACATTAGAGCACTAAGTTATTCTTTTTTCTTTGTGTTTCGTAGTTGGTAAACATTCCATGTTTTGTAACTCTAAAATATTTCCTTCGGCATTTGCAGCCATAGAATGCTTTTAAATTGTTTGTTTAAACATGGAATGTTTATTATTTACAAAGGCACAAAGGGCACTAAGTTATTCTTTTCTTTGTGTTTCTTAGCGTTCTTAGTGGTTAATAGGCACATTAGAGCACATAGAAAATAAATAATAAATCTGCAACCGTATTCTGGGATTGACTGCCTACTGCTTTCTGCTTACTGCTTTCTGCATACTGCCTATCCCAATGAAAAATCACTAAGTCGTTCCTCCTAAGCGACTCTATATCGGGATTTCGCTTCGCTCAACTGCCTACTGCTTTCTGCTTTTTCTGAACCACAATAGGCACATTAGAGCACATAGAAAATAAATAATAAATCTGCAACCGTATTCTGGGGCTGACTGCCTATCCCGATTAAGATTCGCTAAGTCGTTCCTCCTAAGCGACTCTATATCGGGATTTCGCTTCGCCTTATAAACCTTAAGAACCTTATAAACTTTATAAACCTTAAAAATCCCGAATCGCTTCGCTCGGGACTTCGCTCCGCTCAGCTTTACAACTCTTTCATCTTCGATCTTATCCGCGAAAGCGTTTCAAGTTTTATCCCTAAGTAGGAGGCTATATGAGTAAGAGATACCTGACGGATAATATAAGGATACATTTTAATGAGTTGCAGATAACGTTCGGTGGAAGTAAGGGACTGAAACTCGATAATACGCTTTTTGTAATTTTTAATGTAGCAGACAACAATAATTTTTTCAATTTCCGCCAATACAGGATAACGCTTTTTAATCATTTCCAGTCTTGCCCAGTTAATTGTATAGAGCACCGAATCGGTGAGTAACTGGATATTTACATACGAAGGAGTTTTGAGTGCGGAACTATCATATAAATCAATAAATTCGGAAGAAAAGAAGAAATCGCAGGTAATCTCTTTCTCTTTTTTCTGGATAAAAAGCCGGGCCGAACCTTCTTCGAGGAACCATAAACAGGTGGATAACTCGCCTTCGCGTAACAGGTAATTGTCTTTTTTCAATTCTATCCGTTTGAAGACATCAAAATAATCCCTTCCTGCCTTTGACTCAAAATCCCGAAGTTTATCAAGCACAGAATCTACCGATGGACGAAGGGAATTACATCCATATTCTTTTCTTAGCCGGCAGCTTTCTATCATTTTGGCAAGCATCATCTATTTTGTTAGTTCATCAAATCAGGATATTATACTATAAAAAAAAGAAAAACAAGTAGATTTTTTATTAAACGATACAAATATAGGTATTTTAAACTACTAAATACAAAAACAGATAAAAAGAAGTTTAATTTACTTTAAGTAATAGAAACTATAAATTGTCGTATAATTGAATTTGAACAGCTTAAGAATAGAACACGGATTTTTGCTGATATAGCAGATTTTGATTCCGATAAGTCGGAATGATTTTCTGGCATACCCAATCTTATCATTCATGCTTGCATGAATAAAATCAGCGTTTATCTGTTTTTTCCCATGAAATCCGCGTTCTATTCTTTTTTGGATACACGACATTCTATTTGTCCAATTACTTAGCTCATTCAAATTTTAACGGCAGTGGCGCAATAGCCAACTCCGTACAATAAATACATTGCATTCATGATTAATGCCCTATTTTAAATATCCATCAATTATTACATTACCGTTATCACCTGAGCTTAAAATATGGCCTGATGTTATAATTATTGGTGTATAGTTAGTATAACCCACCAAAGCACCATCAATCAGAAGAGGCCCAGAAAAATAAAACATAATAATTTGTTTCCCTTCGGGTACGGTATAGCTGCCATTTTTTAAATTTTGAATAACAGGTGTAACACATGCATCTGCACAAAAGCCCACAACGCTATACTCATTGCCATATCCTTTAATAACCTGATTTTCTCCTATAATAAAAGGAGAATTATTACAAGTATTATGTATAGTGTCATTATTTAAAATAAAGTCACAAAGTGACAGCATATAAAAATTTTTACCAGAGGGTACCGTATAGCTATCCTCTGTAATATCTTTAGCTACCGTAATTGCATTTGAAAAGCCATCGGGATGAAGCAAATCTCCATTACCTGATTTATTGGCATATAAAGCATAAGGCACACTCAACAACTGGCTGGTTCCTGTAATGGTGTAATTGGCTCCTCCTGCAGGATCGGTTTCGGTTTTTATAAAATACATGCCGTTTGCCCAATTAATGGTATCAAAACCTGCTCCGCCTCCTATTTCAATACTTACCAAACCATTGGCATTGGTGGTTGGTGTTTGGGTTTCGGTATAAACAGACGGCCCTGTTGCAGAACCCTGCAAAATGCTGATTTGCATGCCAACCTGGGCGTTTGTAACTAAAGCATTGCTGCTGTTACGAATTACTGCCTGATAGCTCATTTTTTGCGGTGCCTGAGCAAAAATTGATGAGCTGATGAGCATCATAATGAGCACATGTGTTGATTTGCTGATGAGCTGATTTGTTAATTTCATAAAATTGATTTTTAAAGGTTATTATTTTGTTTAATTTTCATGTGTTATTAATTTTTTAATTTATTGGTCACATGGAATATCCATAAAATATTATTCTCGGTTGGTATGAGCATAGCCCTTATGGATATTTCATTGTTGTAATAATGCTGTTTAACAATTTTTTGATGCTGATTAGTTTTGTAATCAATGTATGGTCAAATGGATAATTTTAAGAACGTTCACATAAAAGCAACCAGTATTCTGTTTCCTCGGCTTCTTTTGCTGCTATTTTCAGCTTATGGATAAAATCAGGATTGCTTTCTGCATTTTGTGCTTCTCTTATATATTTGTTCCTATAGAAGTGCGTGATTTTAATAATTAGCAAGCAATAACATACTTCTTATGCTCCTCTAAAAGTTCACAATAAGCAATAATATCAAGAGCAAACTTAAAACTCAATTCCAATATCTCATTCTTCTTTTCCATAATTATCGCATCATCAAATTAACTAATCATCACATCAATTAGTTTTTAATGATTTTAAATGATTTTACTTCTTTGTTGTTGTCGGTTATTTTCAGAAAATAAGTGGCTGGCACGAGATTGCTCATAACAATGCGTGTTTGGTTGCCGTCAAGTTTTTTGCTTTCTAAAAGTTTGCCGTTGATGTCATACAGAGACGTAATATATTGCGTCTTTACTTCGCTGTCAACCTTTAATGTCAGGAAATCAGTTGCAGGATTGGGATAAGCCAAGCATTGCAATGTAATGCCATTGGCTTCTTCAATGCCTGTTACAACTGAAATCTCGAATGGTTGTTGTTCACCAGGTGCCACAGAACCGTTTGTTCCTGTGTTTGTGGTGTAAACAACCTGTCCAACGGAATAGCTCGCCGAGCCACCGCTGCCTGAAGCATTGCCTCCCGAAGCGGGTATGGCTTCTTGTGCCTGCAAGCCTGTCAATCCAAGCCCCAATAAGAATACGGCGCTTAATTTCAATTTTTTATGTATCATGTTTGATCTTTCTTTTTTATTTCAATATTTTAAAATATAACCACAAAGGACACTACGGATAGCACAAAGTTTTCTAACGCTTTTTAATCAGCCACTGACACAAAGGAAATGATAATATTTTAGTTATTCTCCTTTTGCAATTTTTTCTTACCTGCAAATAATTTATACAAGTGAGGAAGCGGTTTCCCTTAATGTCATTTTTTTTATTTCAAATTACGAATATCCCGGTCAGGGTTTCAAACCCTGACCGGGATGATGACTCCCCAAACTTATCTTCTAATCACAATCTTCTTGATATAATTAGTATCCTTTCCGTTAACCGTTAATGTATAGATCCCTTCCGGCAAATCGTCTGAACGAATTTCTGTAGAATACTTACCATTGGCAGCAACATTCAATTGCTGATAAACAGTCACACCCAACGGATTATAAACCGTTACATCAAAATTCTGTGATTGCACAGACTTTAATTCAAGGGTAAATGTTCCGTTGCTGGGATTGGGATAAACTGCCACTTCCGTTCTGTCTAAGCTGTTAATTCCGGTTAGGGTAGCCGTTAACGAAGCAATACTGTAAACGCCATCGCTGTTGGGAAAGACATTGCCGGTATAGGCATCTCCGTAAGGATTGCTCAGCGTAACGTTTACTCCATCATATTCCTGTCCCTGCGACCATAGCTTGAATGTAACCGGATGATTGGCTGTAAAGCCTTCACCGGAATTCAGCGTGGCAAAAACCGGAATGGCATTTTCTGTCTGGTTTTCCGGTGTGGGCGCCTGGGTTAAAACCAAAGAACCAACCAACGTTTGTCCGTCGAATACACCAATTTCATCCCCTGCCTGCAGGTTATAACCATTGATGGTTGCATCCGAAATATAGATGGTATACACCGGGTCGGCTGCATTGCCACCTTCAAAACTAAAGTGTTGAATTGCCACCTTGTTTTTGATTGATTCGGACTTGGTTCCTGCCGGATAAATAAGTGTTGCCGGAGCATTCATCTTTACCAGATAGCCTTCGCCGGGGACAACATTACCGATGTTGTTTACCCAATTGGGTCCCAGTTTACGCAACATATTCCCACCCGAATTTCGGATAAAACTCAGATTATTGTTAAGAATTCCCGCAAAGGCAGCAGAAGCATCCATCGGATAATCGTGGAAATAGCTGATGAATTGGTAACCGGTATTCAGGTTGATAGGCGTGAGCGGATCAACCGGTGTGCCGGTAATACTGAAATCATCCGGGGCATTCATCTTTACCAGATAGCCTTCGGTAATTACCCAATTTCCGATGTTGTTTATCCAGCTTGATCCCACTTTGCGAAGCATATTGCCGGTGGAACTGCGAACAAAACTCAGGTTGCTGTTCAACAGGTCGGCCAAAACGACAGTCATATCCGCGTTAGGTGGCGTAACATAGGATGAAATAAACTGGTAGCCGATATTCAGGTTATAAGAATGAGTAACGGCAGTAAGAAAGTCAATATCTGCTATGCTATATTCTCCATCATTTTCCGGAAATACATTGCCAGTGAATGCATCTCCCCAAGGGTTAAGCAGGGAAACGTTGGCATAATCATGTTCCATTTGAGTATCGGCATCCCAGCATTTAAAGGAATAACTATGTCCAGGAGTATAACCAGGTCCGTTGGTAAGTGTTTTGAATGCGGTAATAAAGTGATCATTAACATTTTCAGGAGTTAGAACGTCAGTTAACCGGTATGCGCCAACCATGGTTGTGCTATCGAAAATAGCAATTTCATCCAAGGGTTGTAAATCCATATCATCGAGAGTAGCTTGAGATAAGTAAATAGTCCACACCGGATCGGCAGGATTGCCGCCTTCAAAAGCAAAATGTTGTGTAATTACAGTAATCATTATCAACGATCCTGTTCCATTACCACAATCGTTAGTTCCATAAACCGAGATATTTCCCGAAGAAGCCATTGAGGAAAAGTTTACAGTAATGGAATTGGTATTAGCTCCACTAACGATGGTTGCACCTTCCGGTAAAGTCCAGACATATCCGGTGGCTTTTGCTATGGAAGAAACCGTATAAATTACGCCGTTTTGTCCTTTATAAACTGTAGAAGGGCCAGTAATAGCTCCTGCTGAGTCCGGCGGCTGGCAATGAATTACCATAAAAGTATCGGAAACTATGCTACTAAACATGTGAAGACTATCTGCAAATTGAATATTAATAACATGTTCACCTTCCATTAAATTAGTAGCAGGAATGGCGGTCAACAAATGACATGGATTGATAGGTTGAGGCAGATTAATCGTTTGAAGTGAGCCAATGTTTTCATCAAACCAATAACGGTAAGCTGTTATTTTATTTCCGGCAATATTTACTGTTGGTTTGATAAAGAATTGGTTTACCGTTGAGCTCCATACTCCGCTGTTCTCATGAAAACGGATATGAAAAGTGTGCAATCCCGCAGGCAAAGCATTGGCATTGATGGAAGCGATGAGCGATAAGCTATCGTTTGCCGTTACCGTTTGATTAATTGCATGGGCATTATCGTTATCGAACCAGTATTCATATCCGGTGATTTGCCGGTTTGCAAATAAACCAGGAGTCTTGATAAAGAATTGGTTTACCGCAGAACTCCATACTCCGCTGTTTTCATGAAAACGAATATGAAAAGTGTGCAATCCCGCAGGCAAAGCATTGGCATTGATGGAAGTGATAAGAGATATGGTATCGTTTGCCGTTACCGTTTGATTAGTTGCATGGGCATTATCATTATCGAACCAGTATTCATATCCGGTGATTTGCCGGTTTGCAAATAAACCGGGTGTCTTGATAAAGAATTGGTTTACAGTTGAGCTCCATACTCCGCTGTTCTCATGAAAACGAATATGAAAGGTATGCAATCCCGCAGGCAAAGCATTGGCATTAATGGAAGCGATAAGAGATATGGTATTGTTTGCTGTTACCGTTTGGTTAGTTGCATGGGCATTATCGTTATCGAACCAGTATTCATATCCGGTGATTTGCCGGTTTGCAAATAAACCAGGAGTCTTGATAAAGAATTGGTTTACCGCAGAACTCCATACTCCGCTGTTCTCATGAAAACGAATATGAAAAGTGTGCAATCCCGAAGGCAAAGCATTGGCATTGATGGATGTGATGAGCGATAGGTTATTATTTGCTGTTACCGTTTGGTTAGTTGCATGGGCATTATCGTTATCGAACCAGTATTCATATCCGGTGATTTGCCGGTTTGCAAATAAACCCGGTGTTTTAATAAAGAATTGGTTTACCGCAGAACTCCATACTCCGCTGTTCTCATGAAAACGAATATGAAAAGTGTGCAATCCAGCAGGCAAAGCATTGGCATTAATGGATGTGATGAGCGATAGGTTATTATTTGCCGTTACTGTTTGGTTAGTTGCATGGGCATTATCATTATCGAACCAATATTCATATCCGGTGATTTGCCGGTTTGCAAATAAACCCGGTGTCTTAATAAAGAATTGATTGGTTGCCGAACTCCAGGCGCCGCTATAATCGCGAAAATGAATATGGAAGGTATGCAACCCTACGGACAATCCATCTGTTGGGATGGAAGTTACTAAGTTGAATAACGATTCCGGCGTGATAGCTAAGGATGCTTTTCCCGCATAGTTATCATCGAACCAATACTCGTATTGTTTTATTTGTTGCTGAGCTATGCAAAACCCGGATATGCCAACAAAGAAAACAAAGAAAAACAACTTTCTCATATTGGTTTAATTATCTTGTGCCTCTACTGTGATGCTTATTGGTAAATTGCCGTTTGCATCTGTTTCAGTGGCAATGTTTTTGGAAATAACTTGCGGATTGGAGGGTTTTCCCTTATCCTTAAAAGGAATGCTTCCGCCATATAAGCCCACCTGGGTTCCATCGGTTCCTATATATAAATCAGGGTGCTGGAGATGGTAATCGTGAGTATAATCAATCTCGTTTCCCGACTGACTAACAAAAATATTAGCTTGGGGTACACCCAAATAATTGTTATTATATGAGTTATTCCCAAAATTCATAGAACTTCTTACGAATAAATTATTATTTATACTATTGCCAGCATTAAAATAAAATTGAGAAATTGAAATAAAAATATTATTCTGAATTACAGATGAACTTACCCCAGAGAGTGGACCACCATTTAATAAAAAAACATTTCCATCAATCAGAGCATTACCATTAATACCACCTATTTGTTGTACAATAATACAATGTTTTATCAATAAATTATCCTCCACCTCACCACTAAAATCAATATTTCTCAAAAAACATTCTTCAAAAGAGAAATGATTTTTAACTGAATGGGCATAAGAACCAGAACTAAAATCATTAAACCGACAACGAAACACTTTTACATAATTAATAGGATCACCATTATAACCGATATTCCCATCGATATATAGACCTTCCAACAGTAAACTATCAGCCCCTTGGGTAATAAATAAATGACCCAAAATAAAAGTTCTTTTTGCCACACTGGCAGAGTCAGGGAAATGTCCGGCGCCTATAATTTTAATGCCTTTTGCAATGGTAGGTGGAGTAAAGTATCCTGTAGAAAGATAGAGTGTATCCCCATTAATTGAAGCGTTGTAAGCATTCACTAAAGAATTTTGCCCATAAAATGCCTGGGTTGTCCCGTTGTGTTGCAGAGTGGTAACCGGATTTTGTGCAATAGCCGTTTGTAAGGCTAAGAAACTGCAAATGATGGCAGTTAAGAGTATTGATTTTTTCATTTTGTTATGGTATTAATTTTGTTAAAATTGATTAATGATTTAGAATAATTTAATTATTTTCTTTTGTAATGAAATTTTTAACAAAATAAGATATATTACACGACATTTCCTTTGACATAAGTCAAATAATTCAACAAAAAGTAAAGTGTGGAAAACAAAAAAAGGGGTCTCAAGTGAGACCCCCAAGCAATCCAAAAAACTCTCCAATCTATTTATTTACTTCAAACTTTTGAGTAATCGTCTTGCCATCACTGGTAATAAAACGTACCAGATAACTACCAGCACTGTAGCGGGAAATATTTAGGCTGATCGTTTTGTTCTGATGAACGCTCTCGTAGTATACTACCATCCCCATATAATTGATCACTTCTATTTTGCTGATGGAATTTGTAACAACAATGTTTACATTACCGGAAGCAGGATTAGGATAAATAACCGGACAATTATTATTCAAATTTTCGATACCGGTTATCGCTCCGATACTTCCGTTGGCATAGGCCGGAACAAAGATATTTCCATCATAATCGCCAAACTCACGTGCCGTAGGAATATCGCTCCAGCTTATCGAAGAAGCTTCTGATGAAATGGCGTTGAAATGCAGTTCGAACAATTTATCGTTCGTTAAATTTATTCCCTTTTCATCGGCAGCCCAGACAAAAGTTAGCTTCCCGGCTACTGGATTTCCTATAGTTACATTTTCAATGCCCGTATACCAGTTGTCGGCTCCTGTGAAAGTCAGTTTAGAAGGATCATAATCCATCGTAAACTGGAATGAACCTAAATTTTCTACATCTGCTGCATAAACCGGAACGGTAATTGCTCCGCTGGTTGTATTTACCGGTTGTATGGCTAAATTCCCCATCATCATTTTGGTTGACGAACTTTTAGCCAACGGAGTATATGATGCATTGGCGTCGCCGTAGCATAAACCGTTGAAGTTTTGGGTAGCATTGCTTCCGCTGATGGTTACAGCCGTATTGTTAAACAGCCAGTCGCCGGTGGTAAACGATGAAATAATAGCTGCAATACGTTTGCGAACCAAAAGCACGTCGGAGGCCGAAAGGGTTCCGTTGCCATTAACATCGCCCGAAGAAAGAAAGATACCGTTAAGTAAAGCTATATTCGCAATATGCTTTTTATATAAAAGAACATCTGCTGCGGTAACGCCGCCCCAGGTTTTGGTAGTGGTAGCTTCTAACGTATAGTTTCCATTGGTTAAACCATTTAAAGAATAACTGCCGGAAGCGGTGGTAGATGTTGTTCCGATCACGGCACCACTGGCATTTTTAATTTTTACGGTGATGTTGGAAAACGGCGTTAAAGAAGTGTTTGGATAAGTAATCGTCCCGCTAAGTGTAAAACCGGTAGAGCTGTATGTATAGTTTACCGTTTGTGACGGAACCGATTCCAATCCACCTTTATCAACAGTGGTTACATAAAATTGATATGTCCCGGTGCTTGGTAAAGTATACGGATACTGAACTCCTATAGTTGATGCAAGCAAACTAAAGTTGCCGCCGGTGGAACTGTAAATGTTGAAATGATCAAAATCGCTGATATCAACCATATCCCAGTTCAGTACAATTTTACTTTGACTACCTGTAACGGTCATGTTTTGAGGTGGAGGAGGCGTTTGATTAACGGCGCCTACGGTAATGGTTCCATAACCAGCCGGGTTGTATATATTTTGATTGTCGTAGGGCCACCAGCCTTCAAATGAACTAGGCATGTCTTTTACAAAAATTCCTACGCGTGATTTATTATCCGGTCCCGGATTTATTTCCCAGGGTTCCGAACCTATCGGAATAGCAAATTCATACGTTACAAATCCGTTTTGCAGTGTTACTCCCACTTCCGGATTTGGAAGATTAAAAACAGTTCCCGCACTTCCGTCAACATGATAGGGACGAAATGTAATATAGTTTCCAGATGGATTATAGATTATCGTAAAAGCGCCTTCCGAATCATCTCCAACAGGTGGGAAAACGCCATCATTGTTATCATCCATATAAAAACCGACTTTATCATTCAATAATAAATTGGCATCATTTTTATTGATGCAGGCGCCGTATAACTTCGTATGGTCGGCATTTACCTTAAAATAGCCCATTACACTGCCTATCGGCATGGGAGTAGATGTATAGACATTTCCCGTTATTGATGATAAATCAACGGCAAAAGCATCGTTCCATTCTCCCGGATTGATAATTCCATCAATGGTAGGCGTAGTCCCCTGATAGGCATCAATCTGCCGGGAGATAAAACCAGTGCACATCCATCCTTCGGCCTGGCTGGAATACGGACTTTGCAGCGTATCGTTCAACCTGGAAGTAACAGCATAATAATAATGCTGAAATGGCAATGCCGTCGTATCAATAAACTGTAGTGTATTACCTCCCGTAACAGAGCCTATAGCCTCGGCAGGGAATAATCCATCTTCCGTAATCTTACGGTAAACATTATAACCTACAGGTGTTACTCCGGTTGGTTGTTCCCAGCTTAAATTAACATGGGTATCCGCAGCTTGCGTCGCAAATAAATTAGTCGGCGGCATACCACAAGGCTGCATGGTAAAGTTTACGTTTATTGTCTGACCTTCCTGAACGGTAACATTATTTTGGATAACTGGATAAAATCCAACTTTTGAAGCTTTTACCGTGTACGTTCCGGCAGGTATATATTTAATGGAATACGAGCCATTCGTTTTTGAATAATCGTAATAGGCATCCAAAGCGGGAATTTCAATCATAACACCAGAGTTATCACTGAAGCCATTAAGCGTTGCCGTACCGCTTAATGTTCCTCCGCCGAGATTACTGTTAATAGAATAAACCGTACCACCCATGCCCCATGCGGTAGCATGAACTGATTTTGAACCTATCGTACAAACATTCCCATCCTTTGATAAATCCAGCGACAAAACTGACCCGGGAGTATCATACGTAAACGCCGGGACACTGCTGTTTCTGCGGAAAAGATAGAATTCGGGTTTGCTGTTATCAAGAGGTCCCCACGAACCAGCGGCTACAACAGAACCATCGGACGACAAATCTATGCACGAACATTCATCGCCCATATAATCGGAATACCAAACTGGCACATTAGAAAATGAATTAAAAACATAAACCTGTCCGTCGGATGTGGTCGAGGTATAGAAATTTGTTCCAACGGCTATTGTACTGCCGTCATCCGAAACGGCTAATGCCGGAATAGTCGGCAAATAATTTTGCCCCCCATCCCAAACTTTATACCGCCATTGTTCCACATACTTCTGTGTTTCTTCCTTAAATTTATAGGTATAGATATAACCATTGGGATCCTGGATAACAAATAATTTACCATCGTACGAAATAGCAGGCATAAACTGAGAATGATAGGGCATGGTTGTTATCGTCGAACCATCGGAAGAATGCAAAAGATACGTTATAGTATTCTGTCGGTAAATAAGCGTATTGCCATCACCACTAAGAAGCAATCCCATAGGATCCAGCGCATCCTGTGCCAGCGAAAAATGCCAGATTAACTGATCAGTTTCAATATTATAGGAATAAACATGTACAGAATCAATGTCGGAACGATATTCTGCGATAAATACCTTTTTCCCATCGGGGTGTAGTTTGATACTTTTTATCGTTCCATCAAACGTTTTTTCCCACAATTCATTGGAATTATTAGCATAAACAAGTGCTGTATTCACATCTGCCGTTGCCATAATACTTCCATCTTCCAGCATATCTACCGGATATTCCCAATCATAATCAGAATGAGGATACGACCATAATGCAGACGAGTCGTTGGAATATAAGGAATACCGCTCATAGTTCAGGTACCATCCCAAAAAGCTATACGAACCATTTGAAGTAACCTTTACATTACCTGGCATAGCTTTGGGATCACTTGCCCACCACAATACCCCGCTTTTGGGTTCATCTTTTACTGACAGCATCGGTTGTAACGCTTCTTCGGTTGATACCATTTTGACAAGTTTGCCTCCCTGGGTCCAATCTACAAATGATTTTTGCATGATCGCTTTTCCTGATTGGTTTTTAGGAAAAGACGATTGAGCCTGAAGCCTTAAAAACGGGCTAAAAAGGCTAAAGAATAAAATTAATAGTACACATCGTTTCATTTTATAAAGAATTAAATTATTATCAATTCAAAAAAATATTAAATTTTCACAGACCTCATTTTTTCAGATTCAAAGGAAATTTAAAAAAAGGCATCTTCAAAATTAAAAGTATAGACAAATAATGGACAACATCAATAATTTGTCATATATGTTAATTGTTTATTGTGCTGTTTTTAAATACAATAAGCATCGCGCAGTTCCAGACGGAACGAATTAAGAAAAAATAAGCGATAAAAGGAATGATAAAACCTTCGATTCTGGATGAACAAGCGATGTAAAATTTTACAGGCTTCGGATAAAGTCTTCGAGATTAGCTTTAGTATCTAACCCGAGTTTTTTACGAATCCTATACCGACTGGTGATAACGGTTTCTGGGTAGATATTCAGCATTTTTGCAATTTCTTTATTCTGAAGGTTAACACGCAAATAAGCACATAATCGCAGTTCATTTTCAGAAAGCCCGGGACAAATCTGTTTGAGTTTGATAAAGAATTCCTTATGAACATTTTCAAATAGTTCCTTGAATTGTTTCCAATCGGCTTCCTGGTTGAAATTTTGTTTCAGCATTTTTTTCAAACCGACATAAATCGGAGCGTCAGAAGCATTTGGGGAATTATTTTCAACAAGTTCCGAAATTTTCCGCATAAATTCATTTTTGGCAATAAGCTGAAGCGATGCAGAAGTCAGTTCATTGTTCTTTGATTCAATTTCCGTTTGATAATGCAACTTCTCCAGCATATTGATTTTCTCGTCTGTTTTTATTTTCTCCTCCAGGTGTTTGTTTTCAATATCTTTTAACTTATACGATTTTCTAAGGTTCTTATGGGCAAGATTTATTACGATTCCTATCATCAAAACAATAACAAGGAAAAATATTAAAATCACGACAAGGAAGAATTTTTGCCTTTTTTCCAGGTCATATTTTTTTTGTAATAATTTATTCTCAAATTCTTTTTTCTGAAAATCATACTTCCATTTCAATTCCACTATTTTGTTCTGGATATCCCCGTTGATAATGCTATCCTTTATCTCCGTATAACCTTTGTAATAGCGATGCGATAATTCCCATTGCTTTTCCTTTTCAGCAATTTCAGATAATGCCAGCAAAACATTCATTTCATTGCTTTTGGGACCTATCATGGACGAAATCTTCAAACTTTGATGCAAGTATTTTTTGGCTAAAGGAACGTTTCTTTGCTGAGCATACAACGATCCCTGGTCTTGGAGGGCAATACCCAGCAACACGTCATTATTTATCCGTCTGGCATATTGTATAGCCCGTTCAAAATAGCTGAAAGCAAGGGGCGTTTTTCCCGTTACTTTATAAATAAGTCCGATATCTATAATAACCTTATTTATAGAAGTTGAATCGTTCAATTTTTCAAAAGCGTTAAGAGCTTTTTGGTTATAATACATGGCACGGGAATAATCTTTTTTAGCCATATAACAACATCCGATATTAATATATGCAGCCGCTTCTATGCGGGGTTCTCTGAATTCTCTGGCTATTTTACACGATTGCTCAAGATTTTTTATCGAATTATCATAATCATTCAGCGAATAATAAACCAGGCCCAGCCCATTTAGTACCATACCCGTATATATGCTTTTACCCGATTGCTCCGATTTTTTCAAAGCATCCGTAAAATACGTCATGGATTTGTAATAATCGTCTTTGTTCAGATAATAAACGGCAATGGCATTTTCGATCCGGAGAATAAGTGTATTGTCGTGCAAAGCATTCGCCATTTTGAGTGCTTGTTCTAAAAAAAGCAATGAACTGTCGTGTTTTTCAGCATCCTGATACAAGCGGCCTTTGTTAAATACTGCCAAGGCAAAAGCATTGCTGTCACCGATTTTTCGGGCAATTTTTATGGCCTGACGGGTAAGCATCAGATTGTTTTCCGGATTTTTCCAATGCATGGAATCCAGCTTTTGAAAAGTTTTACTCAGCCAGGCTTTTTGGGCCGCATTTTGTTGCCTTTTCGGGAAGTTTTTGTTTTGCCGGATGATAATTCCTATAGATAAAGCAAGAATTAGCAAAATAGCGCTACTAATCCACCATACCGGCTTTTTAAAGAGGTGAAAAGACATACAATTAGAAATTTAAAATGAATTTTTCATTATCAAGTCCGCTTATCCATACGGTATAAATACGACTCAATAAAAATTTTGGGTAAAAATAATTTATTTTAGAAATCTAACCGGAAATAAATTTCCTCCCATCAAATCAGTTATAAGAGCATTCATAAAAAAGGGGTCTCACATGAGACCCCTCGAAATCCACAAACTCTCAAATTATTTATTTATTGATTTCAAACTTTTTAGTAATTGTTTTTCCATCTCTGGTAACAAAACGTACCAGATAGCTTCCAACACTGTAACGGGAAATATTTAGGGTGATCGTTTTGTTCTGAGTAATATTTTCAGAATAAACAACCATGCCTAAATAATTCATTACTTGAATAGTACTGATATTATTCGGAACAATAATATTGATAAAGCTGTTTGCCGGATTAGGATATATCTTAACAGGATCAGAATCTGTTTCGGGTATACCTACGCCGAAACCGCTTTCAATGCCATTAACATAGGTTGGAACAAAAATATTCCCATTGTAATCAGCAAATTCACGTGGAGTTGGATTATCGCTCCAGGTCAAATTGGTAGATATGCCATCAGATGTTAACCAGTTAAAGTTAAGATCAAAGAAGTTTCCATCAGGGATATTGATTCCTGCAAGATCGGCTGCCCATACAAAGGTAAGATGTCCGGCAGAAGGATTACCGACGGTAACTGCATCAATACCAGTATACCAGTTGGATACGCCGGTAAAAGTCAGGATGGAAGGATCAAATTCCAAAGTAAACTGGAATGAACCCATGTTGGCAACATTTACTGCATGAACCGGAATAATTACCGGACCAGGAACAATATTTTCAACATTGGTAATGGTAAGTGTAGAAACAGGTAAAACAATACCGGCTTGCGATACGGTAACCTGTACAGGACTTCCGGTGGCATCGGGAGCAGTAACGGTGATCGTTCCTATCCTTGGAGAAGTCGAAGTATTTTCGGTATAAGCTACATTGATAGTACCCGAATTTACTCCACTACCACCACTTGTAATAGTTAGCCAATCTGCACCTGTGGTTACGACTGCTGTATAATTCATCGTACCTGTTCCGGTATTGACAACTTCAAAAGTTGTAGTACCTGCATCGACAGTTACATTCTGGTTGGCCGGTGTTACTGATAAAACGGGTTGTGGTATAAAAGCAGCCTGAATTACAGTAACCTGTACCGGGCTTCCGGTGGCATCGGGGGCAGTAACGGTAATCGTTCCTGTCCTTGGAGATGTCGAAGTATTTTCGGTATAAGCTACATTAATAGTACCCGAATTTGCTCCGCTACCGCCACTTGTAATGGTTAGCCAATCTGCACCTGTGGTTACGACTGCTGTATAGTTCATCGTACCTGTTCCGGTATTGGCAACTTCAAAAGTTGTAGTACCGGCAACAGAGGTTACATTCTGATTAGTTGGGGTAACGGATAAAATAGAATGTGGAGTAACAAACACGTCTATACATACATTTTCCGATTCACAATAATCATATACCGCGCTAACACAATAATTATTTGTATTGGCAGGAGCATTATTATCAACATATTCCAATTCAGAAACCGTAGCTAATAACGCACCATTTCTGAATACTTTATAGCCATTAACCGATTTCCCGGATTCAGAAAAATCACATTTATGACCACCAACAGCAAGAATTCCTGATGAAACTCTGTTTTGTTTATCGCTTTTTGCTTCAAGAACAATTCCGGCTCCTTTACCTGCATTCACATCCACATAACCCTTCACACACCAGTTATAATCTAATGTCGGATTGATCGCTTTCAATGTGGTCCATGCTCCTTGCCAGTACATCATATTTCCTTTTCCATCAATGGCAGGACCTGCATCACAGCCAGCCGGTCTTCCACCTGTTGTATTACAGCGGATTCCTATCCATAATTCCTGTGAATTATTAATTTCAACCGGTGTATTAAGAGTGATTTCGTTCCATGTTTGATTAGTGAAAGATGGGATTACCTGATCAACAACCATTTCACCTGGATTGTTGGCATCGCCACCTACCCAAACTCTTACAGAATATTCACAAGCATCAAAATAAGGGAAGAAATTAATTTTGGTTAAAGCACCTCCCGAAATTCCTAAGTTATATAAGTCGTATGGAGAAAACCGCTGTGCTATATCAAAATCAGCAATGTTATTCGTACCGATGGCATCGTTTTGTTCGCCCGAATAGGTTATCCATTGGCTTTCGCCACTTACCTGAGGCTTTTGCCACGTCAACGTAACCTGATTTGCGCCCGTTTCACTACCGGTCAAATTAGTAGGTACCGGACAATCGGGCTGTGTAACCTCTACCGAAATGGCATTTGAATAATCGGATACGCATCCGTTACTCCATAACGAAGTTAACTTATATGAAAAAGTTCCATTTGGCAAATTGCTATCTTCATAGGATAGGGTTGTAACTGGATCGGTATTAATTTGAATATCATTACGGAAAATGTTATATCCTAACAGTGTCCTTGGTTCACCATATCCATCATTTTTAGGAGAATTAACAGCACTGAGACTGCCGTCAAGTTGTCCTCTGTTGCCATCTTTTAAGGCTGTCAACGGTGTTACAAAGCGGGTATCTACATCTTCCAATAAACCTCTTACATTCCAGTTATAGTTTAATGTGGGAGCAACTTGCAAAAGGGTTTGCCAGCCTGTACCTGCAAGATTAATCATATTTCCTTTTCCGTTAACGGCAGGACCGATGTCGCAACCTGCAGGATGTCCTGTAGTGGTATTATTACGGAAACCAATCCATAATTCTTTGGTCGTATCAATAAGTACCGGAGTATTAAGGAATATTTCATTCCATTGACCGATAACGGGATTAACCACTTCCTGATCAACCACTAAAGAATCCGGAGCGCTTATATTGCCTCCCGTCCATACACGTACAGAATAAGTACATGCTGCTTCTCCGGGTACAAATAATATACGCGTCAAATATTTACCATTCTGGTTTGCTAAGTCGGAAGATTCAAAACGCTGTGCCACATCAAAATCGACGGCACCGCCTGTTCCCACACTTGTACCGCCATGCTGCACATCCCAATGAATCCATGAGCCGTTGTTACCAAGTACGGGTGCCTGCCAGTTTAGTTGAACATTATTATAATATTGTTCAAAAGATAAATTATTTGGTTTTTCACAGCTAAGTGCAGGCATAACCACGTTTTCAATGTTATTGCCATCAACAGTTACCTGAGACAAAACCCTGTCATAATCCGGATGCGTTACCGCATAGGAATACGTTCCCGGCTCTGTAATAAAACTTGCACTTCCATCTGCGGCTGTAATTTGATTTTCATTTCTAAATACAACCGTTGCACCTTCAATGGGTTGGTTATTGTTATCTTTAACCATAAATGTAAGGTTATAAAAACCGTTCAATACCACATTAACCTCCATAGCCGCGGTATCCACAACTATAAAGCCGGATGTAGAAGCGTAATCATCTTTTGATACTGAATATTGATAGGTCCCTGGATAAAGTTCAAAATTTGCAATACCATTGAGCGTTTGGACAGAATAAATTTCGTTATTGTTAAACAGAATATGAATAACGGCTCCGTCGACAAATGCTCCCTGATTATCCTTTACGATAAAATTAATATTTGTACCTTCAGGTAATTCAAAGTTCACCTGTTTTAATTCCGATTCACCAGTATAAAAATGAGCTTTAACTCCGGCGGTATAATTTCCGGGAGCAAGATTGGTGAAATGATATTCGGGAGTCGTTAAACCTGAAGCTACTTCGGTATTATTCAGATATACTGAAAAACCGTTGGCCGGTATTGCACCGTCGGTTTCAACACCCATCGTAATATCATCAATTAGCAACGCAAACCCGGTATGATTATGACGGATGGCTATATATTTTGCCTCCGCTGGAATTTGATAAGTGAATTTAGACCAATAGATTGAAGCAGTATCATTATCGGTTATAAATACAAAATCAGAAATATTATCGCTACCTGTCGAATAGCCAATCCTGAATGTTTCCAGCCCATAGGTTTCCGTAATGGATTTTGCGTAAAACGATAAAGTATAGGGTAAACTATGGTTTTGCTTTTTGCTGATAAGCCAGTTACTTGTTGTTCCTTCGGCTGACCCAAAAGAAACAAAACATTGGTTACCGGAATTGGCTCCCCAGTAAACTTCGGAAAGTGGCGGAGAAGTTAATTCATGATTAAACGTCATAAACGAAGCCGGTTCACCATAATGCGGAAATGTTACACCGTTAGGGTAGACAGTAGGTTTCCCATCTTGATCAACGACTTTCCAGTCGCCAATATTATCAACAAGAAAAGCATTATAACTTTCTATATCATCTAAAACAGGTGTCTGATTCCATAAGAAACGGGCTGTTCCCGTCATCTGTCCGGCGGTAGTTACATCTAAATCGTAAGGATCAGAAATACGTTCAATAATAGTAACGGTTTTTTCGAATACCGTATCGGGAATAACAAAATTGATGCTATCCTCAATATAATCTTCAAAACCAGCTTTATGTATGTTTAATAAATAAACGCCTTTCATCACGTTTGCTATTTCCACATTTCCGCCATCACCAACAACCGCATTATATACATAATTTACATTTCCATTGGCATTGCGTAATATTACATTTGCGCCTTGGGATAATGCAGGAACACCGGTATTTGTATTGACAATAAGGTTGAGTCTAAAACGCATATCCTTTTCAATGATATTGGATTCGGATAATACGGATTTTACGCCATTGGTATATTCGGCTTCGGCTGCATATTTATACAATCCGTAAGTTAAATTCGTCCAATCGGTATCAATATAAGCTGTATCCGTTATTGGGCTGGTATTGATTTGCAACCAGTTTTCGCTATCGAATGATTTACGGTAAACATTATAATTAACAAAAGCCTTATTTTGATTTTCAGGAACACTTGGCAAAGCTATTTGGGGTTGTCCTGCAGGAATAGTTGCAATTTTTTTGCAAATAAATGGTTCTTTGCCTTCAGGAACGGATACAATATAGTCAGTCTTTCCATTTCCGCCATTTCCGATACATTTTCCGTTATTTAAACCCGAAGCACGTATTAAAAGATTGCCTCTTAATGGCGGAGCTGTAGCATTTTCCAAAGGTAAATATACGCCCATACCATTACTCCATTGCGTAAGTGGTTTCCAGACATAAGGTTCACCTTCCCCATCATCATAAGCTAAAAGTAAAGTATTGTCGTAACCGGAAATCCCAACAAAGAAGCCGTTTGGAGCATTTACTCCCTGCGAAAAAGTACAGGTATTCCAACCCAAATAATTAGGAACATTTTCTTCCTGGTGAAGTATATCACCACTGTTGGGACTACCGTCATCATTTAATCCTAAGATACTGATCAAAATATGTTTGGCTGGTTCATAATTTTCATCATCATAAGTATACCAATACACGCTGGTAAGTTCAGCATTATTTTTCCATGCGGTACCAACCACAATAGTAGGTTGTCCCGGAGTTATTAGCACTCCCGACACATTGTCGTCATCATTACGAAATTCCATCGGATAAGGAGTTCCGGCAGCATACCATGTAATCAATGCATTACCGTTATTTTCAACAGCATTAACCAGATTGGGCGCCGGAGCATTTTCCAAAATGGTAATAGAATCTAAAGTATAATTTACATCGGGAACTTGAACATCAGCCTGATATGTTTGATAACCATTCAAGGATACCTCAACCTGATATGTTGTTGACCCCCAAACATTGGCTAACTCAAAATGTCCATTTTCATCGGTTGCCGTCTGGTAATTTTCGAGTCCGTTTAACTTTACAGTTGCATTTTGAGCTGGTGTTTGCGTGTCGCTTTTCAATATATTTCCAGCTATGGTAATTTTTACCCTGGGTACCAATAAAGCATTTCCCAGATCAATATACCCACCATTGGTAAGAGAAACATTATTATAGACCACATCGTTGTAACCAAATTTTGAAATAGTAACTGTAATATTGTTGCCAGCCAGCAAGTAAGGTGCAGCAAAATCGCCCGTTGAATTGCTGTAAAGAACAGCTGTTGAGCCGGGATAATCTGCATTTTTAATTTCAATTTTTGCACTGTCCACCGGTGTATTATCGGCTTGGTAAAGAACCTTGCCGATTAAATTACCCAAACCGTTTCCTGTATCAAACATCAGACTGGTCAGAGGGAAATTGGCAACTTTTGCCATATGCGAAAGATTTTCCGGATCAATGGTTGTAAACCAATCATCGAATGCATTCCGGTTCGGACCATAATCTAATTCTTTGCAAGCAAATAATGAATTATCATTAATATAAGGCTGTCCACCATCATAATAGTAAACCATTACAACCAGGTTTCCGCCTCCGGTATAGTTAAATGGGCTGGTGAGATTAATATTTACTTTTCCTAAACCATCGTTGAAATCTACTTTTCCATCGAAAACCAATGTCATTTGTGAAGGGGGAATGGCACTTTCGTCAAAATTTGCTTTATCTGTCTGAGTCATCCATACTTTAATTTTACGTTGGGGTAGGCTGCTTCCGATTTTTGAATAATAGGATAGCCGCGTAATAATACCTCCGGTATTTAGTTCATTGGTATAATACATACATTCACTTAAACTTGCCCCTCTGTTATCACTAAAATTAATAGGATAATAATAAGTATATGGCGTTTGGTTGGTTAATGGAAAATCACCGATATTTTTTACAACCATCGAATTTCCTATCACTTCTATTGGAAGGATTGCACTTACATTATTGGAAGGATCCATATCTTCGCTCCAAACAATTTTGGCATACAATCCATATGTTCCAGTTTCGGAAATGTTTACAGGCAAGGTTACCGTTTTAATTTCATCAGGAGCAATCGCTTCGCCGTTTATTGTTGAGAAAACAGTTTCTGTACCATTTACATAAGCACAGGCCTGAACTGTATATTGACCTGCCGGAACCGAATCGCGTCCATAATTTCCAATTACAGCCTGGAAATTGTTGACGGTATTTTTATAAATAATATCATTTCCACTAAAACTTAAAGCCTTCAAATCTTTATTGAAACGGGCTACAACAGAACCAAGAACATCGTCAACCACACCAGGCCAGCACCACAAGGAATTAAACTGCAATGCCATATAATACTTATCGCCGTTGCTTAGTCCGAATTGACTTAAATCATAACTTTTTTCTTCATAACTTAACGGAGGATCCGAGATTTCATCAATAGGTACAAAATCAGAAACATCGCTGCCCGTAGTGGAAAGACATACGCGCCAAACCTGTCCTGATTGATCGGCCAACCGTTTAATATAAAATTGGAATAAATCGTTATCCTGCCATATCATTTGGGGTGTAATCAGCCAGTCATCATAACTTATCTCATTAGGAGTACCGGCATAAACATCAAGTGATGCACAAGCAATTCCTGTTCGCGGTGCCGTTTGACCGGTAGGAGCAAAACCCGTATTCCGAAGCCAGCCCTTGCTATCGTTGTTTGCATCTACTACTTTCCAACCAAACGGAGGGAAAAGTTCGCCTTCAAAACCTTCTCTAAGCACACCATAACGCAGACCTCTTCCGGATAATTGTACACTTTTACTTCCCGGAATGTTTTCATCCATTAAAAAAGCAATTGATCCTTCTTCCATACCTGGATCCGTTGGGAGAAACTGTATTTCAAAAGTATGTTTTTCGCCAATTCCCAAATCAACAGGGAAGGTAGCATTAAGAATGGAATAATGACTATTAACCACGTTTGCACCTGTTATTTCAAGAGTACCGCCCCCCACATTCGATACTTCTACATTCATTGTCTTTCCAACGGTAGCTTCTACCTCTCCAAAGTCCAGAGATTCGGGAGAAGTTTTTACGGCTGGCGTCGTAGGTACATCACCAAAGGATAATTTTATATTGGCTCTGTAATTTATAACATTACCCGAAGGCAGGTTATTGGGATCGTAAGGCGTGGGATCATTTTGAGCGCCTATGCACATGGATTGGGGAAGCGAATTTAAAGTGCTGTAATACTGATCTGTACCTGTAGTATAACCAGGTTTTTTTTCAATGACGGTAACTATTAAGTTATCGGTATTATTATAATAAAACGGATCAATATCTACATACGAATACTCTTCACCGGCTTTGCAAATATACTGTCCATCGTATACTTTGGTAAAACCAGATAATGGAACCGAAGCAGTAAGTTCTGTTAACGCTGTATGTGAAAGCCAGACTTCAATTTCCTCTTCCAGATTCGGATTTTGACCAGCATACTGATAACCAATTTGATAAATCCTTTTATTTGCAGTATTTATCTCCGATTGCAGATAAAGAGTCTGCGAAAAGGAATATCCAAACCATAAGTACATTGGCGTAGGTTGCCCGCATAATTCCGTTCCTGTTCCAATAATTACATCCGATTGGCCGGTAGGCATTACATTTACGCTGAAATTTGGCGTCCTATCGTTAGCCGTATTTTGATCGCTGTTCAACATTACTTTTCCGTAAATATACGTAAGCCCACTTATCATTGGTGTCCATGATATGGTAAAGGTTTTGTTCTCACCAACGGCTATATCCACTCCATTTACTGTACTGATTAGTGTATTATAGGCATCGTAAAGAGAAACATTATAATCGGAACCTAATTCCGGATTAGTTCCCAGATTAGCTACCGTTACGGTATAATCGGTCGGAGTTCCAACAACCGGAGATGGTCCACTTACAGATATTCCCGCTAAATCATGATCTTTAGGTAGTTCGCAACTTGTCGTTGCAGCCCAACCCGCACCATTGGACGATCCGTCAGAAGTGAAATGAAACGTTAAAGCGCCAGAAGCATTTGTTTGTGACGCTACAAATTCACCGGGTAATGTTGCACCTGAAAAACTACCAAGTAGCGTAGCATTTACATCATTTCCATCATAAATTTTAAGAAAGTCATAATTGTTTTCTGTATCAAAAGCCGTAAAATTTATTTTAACTCTTGCTCCCGGTGTACCCGGTAAAAGTGTAAATGTTAAATCTTCATTCGGCTGATAGGTAGCATCCGGCCCGCCACTATCGTAAAAAATGCCATCGCAACTTGATACGGAACCATTTTGCATCAGAATTTGATTACCTAAATTAGTAACAGTAATTGTTTTGCTGTTGTTGTCCGGATTTTCGTCTCCGGCAAGGGTAGCAGAAGCAACAATTTCGTAAGTTTTTGCTGTTGATAAATCAGCAGTTTGTGTAAAAGCATAATCCATTTGAGCGCCACCGGCTAATGGACCGGCAATAACTTCACTTACCGGAGTACCACCATCAACGGTATAGTTTACCGGAATATCAGACTGCGTATCTGTACCGCTATTTCTTACTTTAATTGTTACAACCTCTGAAGATGTAAGCCCCGGACCCGATACAGGAGTTAATATGGATTTTATAGCAATATCTTTAGCATACCCTGGCGTAGATTGAACATCGCCAAAATAGACATCATCAAAATAATATTTGGGCGTTTCCGAACCTGAAGCTCCGGCAAAAAAATCAATGGCTCCAAGTTGTTTGGTTCCAGTAGTTGAACTGTTGGTATAGCTTAATGGCCATGAATTTACGAGTACATCATCTATGTATAAGGAAATTAAATCATTATCAATGTCAATAATATGTTTAACCTGAAACCAGGTTGCCTTCGGGTAAGTAAATGTAATTGGTGTGGGAGCGCCTCCTGTATAAAATTCGCCGCCTCCGTTTTGAAGAAAATAGATATCAAAAGCCGGCTCAATGCCCGGATTCTGAAAATGCTGCATGTTATAATAACCGCCTTTATCGTTCTCGATATACATCCACCAGGACAGTTCATAATTGCCGCTGGTTTTGTCTCCCAGCAAGAGGAGTTCATCGTTGACTAATTCCACCTTTGCGGCCTTAGTGCCGCTATGTGCAAAGTTAGTGCTGATGTATGCATCTTCTTCACCGCAGGGAGCATTGCTCCAGGTGGACCAGTTCGTCGAATTCTGACAAGCTACCTGTCCACCGGAGGTAAACGATTCAAAATCGGTAGTATATACTACAGATTTGCCGTTTGGCGCTTTTTTTTGCTGAGCAAATGTAAAATTTGCCATCAAAAAAACAACTAAGATCATAATGACCTTAAAAAATCGTAGTTTAAATTTCATTTTTATTAAAAGTTTAAGTGATTACAAAATTTAATATAGGTGATTAATATTAATGATAAATGCGATATAAATTGAAAAATGCTTAATTTAAAAATGAGCTGTCCATGTGGATAATAGAAAAATGCTTAAAATTACTTTTCCCTTACCATTATTAATTACAAGATTTTGATGTTGTTTTTTCATTTATAAATCGGCGTATTGGTTGATATTGACAATTCATAATACGAATAAATGTAAAAAAGTTTTGGGGAGCCGCAATACAACATTTCCCAAACAACTACAGCATTAGCACACTTACTAACGGTGTTAAATCTTCTTTTACATTTACTTAATTCATGGCTTCAAAATTATTCTTTCTCTAATAAAAAAGATCATCCGTGCCAGTACGTAAAAATGTTAAAAAATAGGAAAATCAACTCATCACACATGAAATGTGGGGCGAATGCGGATAAACAAGGGTTAGAAATATGACTGTTCGGAATTAGGTGAGTAGCTTATTTTCTATGGCGTACTTAATCAATCCAATAATGGTTTTTTGTTTGGTTTTAATAAATAAGTTTTTCCGATGAGTTTCCACCGTACGTTCGCTGATAAATAATTGCTTAGCTATTTGTTCATTTGTAAACTCTTTAGCAATAAGGTTTAATATTTCCTGTTCGCGGTACGAAAGGCGTATTGCTTTTGATTTAATGGCTTTAATCGGATCATCTGTAGAAAAAACATGCTCATCTAAAACTTTTTGTATGTCGCGGCTAAAATAAAAATTGCCTTTCTGCACCGAATTTATGGCTTCGATCAAATCCTCAATATTAATATTTTTTAAAATATACCCCGAAGCACCTGATTCAATCATTTTGGATATATACATTTGATCGTCGTACATACTAAGTGCAATAACCTTGGTAGTAGGAAAATTGCTTTTAATTTTTTGAGTAAGTTCGATACCCGACATCCCCGGCATATTTATATCAACAATGGCAATATCAAAAGATTGCGTTTCGAATATTTTTAAAGCTTCTTCTCCACTTTCGGCAACTTCAACTTCAGCATTGAATTCAATATCCGACAATAATGCTTTTATCCCATCCCGCGACAACTGGTGATCATCAACAATAATCATTCTGATTATTTCTTTATTATTATCGTTCATTTTTCAATTACGTGTTTAATGGTATAATAATCGTAAAAATGGTTCCTCTTCCTAAAGCAGAATCTATCAGCACGGTACCATTTAAATTTTCGACACGTGAATAAATATTATGAATACCAATACCATCAGCGGTCTTCAATTTATTTACATCAAATCCCTTTCCGTTATCTTCCATCATAATGGTAAGCTCTTTTTCGGTTTTTATCATCTGACAGTTTATTTCGGAAGCTTCAGCATGGCGTATTATATTATTCGTTATTTCCTGCACTACACGATATAACGTGGTTTCAAGAAAATTGTTTAATCGCTCATCAAAACCAATGTCTTCAAAATTCACTATCCAATGATTTGTTTTTCCAATTTTATGCAACATATCCTCGATACATTCAACCAAGCCTTTTTCTTTTAATAAAAATGGAGTCAGGTTATGCGATATGTTTCGAAGCTCATCAAACGCCGTATTAAGCAGGTTGATACTATTCCCAACAATTTCTTTTTGCTTGATCGTCAGGTAATGGTCTTTAATTTTAAGGCTTGAAACGGTTAATTTAGCTAACAATAGAATTTGGCTTAGACTTTCATGAAGTTCTTCTCCTATTCGTTTGCGTTCACGGTTTTCGGCTTCCAATACTTCTCTTGCACGTTGTTCTTTTAAATTATGAATTGCGGACTCCAGCTTTATTTCCTGTTTGTGCTTTTTATTTTTATAAATAACATACAATATGATGATGGTCAATAAAAATAAGATCACCAAACCGGTAATTTGCCAATTTTGCTTGCTAATCACCAGCGATTGAATTTGCTTCTGCCGATTTAATTCTGCAATCTGGTTGGCGTTTTTATCCGTTTCCTGTTGTAATTGCATATTATAAATAATACTGATTTTCTGCTGATCAAGTATCTCATCGTTCGTCTCTATTGATTTTCGATAATACAGTAGTGCCCTTTGAAAATCATGCTTCTTTTCATAAATTTTAGAAATATTCTTATATGCTCTTACTAAATATTTTTTATAGACGACAACGCTGGAATATTTAAGACTTTTATTCGCCAGTTCCATCGCTTTATCTAACTGGTTCATTGCCATAAAACATTCAGATTGTCTTTCGTAAACCGAAGCCAATTCAATGGAATTTTTTAATTTTTTATTTTCATTTTCTGAAATTTTTAAAAATTCTAAAGCACGGTTATACGCCTTATTCGTAAGATAAATGATACCGATTTCTTTATAAATTTTGGCTTCGTTATATTTATCCTTATACTTTTTACAATAAACCAATGCACTGTCCAGATAAAGCAATGCCTTTCTACTTTCACCCCTTCTGGAATATACAAAACCAATATTAGTCATTGACGGACCTAAAAGAGAGGCTTTTTTTTCGCTTTTCCCAAGTTGCAAAGCCATACGATAAAATTTTAATGCTTTATCATACTCTTTTAATTCGTTATATATTAGCCCGATATTATTATAGGATGATCCGATTTGTGATTTATCATTAATATGTTCATAGTAATTCAGCGACTGATAAAAATTAGTCAATGCTTCCTGATAATTACAAAGACGGAAATTGATGAAGCCAATATTATTGAGAATAGAAGCAATTTGTACCGTATCACGTAAGAAATAGGCTATTTTTATTGACTTGTTAAAATTAATAAACGAGCTATCAAAATGATTTTCTGAATTATAAACAATACCTAATAAATTATAAGCAGTTATTTTTTCGTTTATAAAACTATTTTTATATGCTTCGTTCAACGATAAGTGCGCATAGTATAAAGCAATATCAGGCTCCGAATACATGTAATATCTGCATAAATTATTGCTGACGTCGATCCTGTGTTTGCCCTCAGCATGTTTTAATTCACGTTTCAGGCTGCTGACATAAGCATCATCCTGAGAAAAAGCAGTATAGCAACTACCGAAAACAACTAAAAATACGAGTATTAACAGGATTGGATATTTATTCATTTGTATTGAAATAAGCGGCTATTCAAAGGAATATTTATATAGATTATCCCCAATTGATACCGGGTGTAAAAATATCAATTTTAGTAGTCCGGTTTAAAGGTGAGGGCAAATGAATTATTTGAATGCTTCTACGACATTTTAAACTTAAACAAATCTTTAACATTAATTAATCTTTTCACCCATTTACCGCCTATTCAAAAAAGCGTAACTTTGCCAGCCATATTTAATAACGCATCCAATTATGCTCACCTTATTGTTGAAAGAAGTCCGGGGCTTTTTAAGCTCGCTGATAGGATATATTGTTATTGTCGTTTTTTTATTAATCAACGGCTTGTTTCTGTGGGTATTTCCCGTTGATTTTAACATTCTGGATAATGGTTATGCCAATATGGACGGACTGTTTATGCTGGCTCCTTTTGTCTTTTTATTTCTGATTCCCGCCATCACCATGCGTTCGTTTGCCGACGAAAAAAAGAGCGGAACCATCGAAATGCTACTTACCAAGCCACTAACCGATTTACAGATTATTCTGGCAAAATATTTCGCCGGGCTGATTCTTGTCATCTTTTCGCTACTTCCTTCGCTGATTTATTTTCTAAGCGTTTATAAATTAGGATTTCCCCAAGGAAATCTGGATATTGGTGGAATTTGGGGCTCCTATATCGGGTTGTTGTTTCTCGGTTCAGGATTTGTTGCCATCGGTTTGTTTTCATCTTCCATAACCGACAACCAAATCGTCTCCTTCATCATTGCCGTGTTTCTGTGCGGATTCATATACCTCGGCTTCGAATCTATTTATTCGCTCGCTTTTTTTGGCAAAATCGACCTTTTTATCAAATCGCTTGGAATAAGCGCCCATTATGCTTCGATGAGCCGCGGTGTGATTGATACCCGTGATATGCTATATTTTTTAAGCCTTATTTCCATTTTCATCCTTCTAACGAAAATCTCGCTGGAAAGCCGGAAATGGTAATTTTATCTTACTACTTTATCGCTTAAAATAAATTATTCGAAAAAATGATCAATAAAAAAAGAACTATCAAGCAAAATAATGTTATCCAGTTGGTACTTGGCCTCGCTATCATTATTTTATTAAACATCATCGGATCGTTCATTTTTACCCGTTTCGACCTTACTTCCGAAAAACGTTATTCCTTATCGCCTGCTACCAAAAAAATTCTCCGCAATCTCGATGACGTAGTCTATTTTAAAGTTTATCTTCAGGGCGATTACCCTGCCGGATTCAAACGTTTACATAACGAAACCATGGAAATGCTTGACGAATTCAGGGCATACAGCAATAATATCCAGTATGAATTCATCAATCCCTCATCTTCATCCGACAAAAAAGAACGCAACAATATATACCAGTTACTTATACAACGTGGATTAAACCCAACCGATCTTCAGGTTAAAACCAATGATGGCTCAAATCGGCAGATCATTTTCCCGGGCGCCCTGGTTACTTATAAAACACGGGAAATACCTTTGCAATTATTAAACAATCAGCTTGGAACGGCTCCTGAAGCTGTGCTGAATAATTCCATAAAAAACCTTGAATATAATCTGATAAGCGCCATCCGTAAACTTTCGGTAGTTGATAAACCCAAAATCGCCTTTATTAATGGACAAGGCGAACTTAATTCCGGACAGGTTTATGATATCATGACTGCTTTAAGCGAATACTATGTCGTGGACAGGGTTAAAATCGATCAGAAAATTTATAGCCTTACCCGCCGCGACAGCCTGAAAAACGGAAAAATTGCCATAGTAAATAAATATAAAGCCATCGTCATTGCCAAACCCGATTCAGCATTCAACGAAAAGGACAAATTCATTATTGACCAGTTTATTATGCGTGGGGGTAAGGTGTTATGGTTGATTGACCCGGTATTTGCCAGCATGGACAGTCTTCAGAAAAATAATGAAAGCATGGGCGTTGCTAATGATATCAAACTCGACGATCAGCTTTTTAATTATGGTGTTCGCCTGAATTACAATCTGGTGCTTGATATTAATTCTGTACCCATCCCCATCGTTACCGGACGCATGGGCAACCAGCCACAAATTGAATTTTTCCCCTGGTATTACTTCCCCGTGGTGATGTCGTCGAGCTCACATCCCATCGTAAATAATCTGAACGCCGTAAAGTTTGAATTTGCAAGCAGTCTGGATACGGTAGAAGCTCCCGGCATTAAAAAAACAATTTTACTGAACACGTCAAAGTATTCGCATGTTATTAATGCTCCTGTGAGCATCAATCTCGAAATTTGCCGCAATAAACCCGACGAACGTATGTTTAACAACCCCAACCAGCCAGTGGCCGCTTTGCTCGAAGGGGAATTTCAATCGCTTTATATCAACCGTGTACCGCCGGAAATCATGAGTAATAACCTTATCGGATTTAAAGGGAAAAGCGTCCCAACCGCTATGGTTGTTGTTTCTGATGGCGATGTCATCAAAAACCAATTCCATCGTACTCAGGGCAATCCTCTTCCCTTAGGTTACGACCAGGATACACGTCAGACATTTGGAAATAAAGATTTTATTCTGAACATTATTAATTACCTCTGTGATGATTCAGGATTGCTTTCCACCCGTACAAGAGAAGTCCAACTACGACTTCTGGATAAAACAAAAATTGAAAAACAAAAAATATACTGGCAACTTGTCAATATATTTCTGCCTATACTACTCGTCATCAGCTTTGGATTTGTTCAGAGCATTATCAGAAAACGAAAATATACCCGAAATTAACACCGCATTGTTTTCTTAACTATTTTATACGAATGAAACGAGCATGTTCGTTAGACATAAATACGGATGAAAATCTCACATGCGAGTTTCATCCGACCTTAATTTAAAATTATTTTCGGATGAAACGAAACAAACTGACACTTATCGTTACCCTTGTTCTGGCATTGATAGCCCTCATACTTGTGTTGAATAACAAGAATTTTACCATTCGTAAGGAATTACACAATTTTGCGTTGGCCGATACATCTAATGTTACAAAAATTTTCCTCGCCGACAAACTTAATCAAAAAGTTACACTTAGCCGAAAATCAGAAGGTTCATGGATGGTAAACGATAAATTTTACGCCCGGAAGGATGCTATTGATCTTCTGCTAAAAACTATGATTAATCTTGCCGTTAAGGAACCGGTAGCAACCGCTGCTCATAATAATATTGTAAAGTTGATGGCTGCCCGTTCGGTAAAATGTGAGATCTATCAAAAAGTTTACCGGATTAATTTTGCGGGTATTAAACTTTTCAAACACGAAAAATTAACCAAAGTATATTATGTGGGTGATGCTACGATGGATAACCTGGGCACTTTTATGCTTATGAAAAATTCTACCGTTCCTTTTGTAACCTATTTGCCGGGATTCAGAGGATTTGTTTCTACTCGCTATTCTGCCCGTGAGGATGATTGGCGAAGCCATAATTTATTCAATTGCAGTCCACGGGAAATCCGTTCGGTAAAAATAGAATATTTTAACAAGCCTGCCGAGTCGTTTATCGCCAGCGTTGATGATTCACGTCGGTTTAAACTTGTTTCGCTGATTAACAACCAATCTATAGCTAATTTTGATCCCGTCAAAATAATGGATTTGTACACTGCTATCAGCAATGCCAAATTCGAAACGTTGCTCAATAACATCGTTGATAAAAAACAGATAGATTCCATTTCTTCATCCCAGCCGATGAGCATCATTACCCTTACCGACAAGATGGGTAAAGTATACGTTGCCAAGGCATTTATTAAAATTATTGAAGACGAGGTTGAAATGTCTGGTAAAAAAGAATATGATACCAACCGTTTTTATATAACACTCAACGACGGAAAGGATTTTGTACTGGCACAGTATACTCCACTCACCAATGTAATGCGACCATTGAGCAGTTATATTAAATCCACTAAATAAGCTGGATTTTAGCTGTTAAATTTCATAAAAAAAGAAATCCGCTTGCCCATAAAAGGTAAGCGGATTCTTTTTTCCCAATAAGGAGGTTATTAAACGAGGCCTTGAGCTAACATCGCTTCGGCAACTTTTACAAAACCACCAATATTGGCACCTTTCACATAATTAATAAACCCATCGGGTTCTTTTCCATATTTTTCACACGTTTTGTGAATATTACACATAATGGTATGAAGTTCTTCGTCTACTTTTTCGCTGGTCCAGCTTAAACGCATGGAATTCTGGCTCATTTCCAGACCTGAAGTGGCTACACCACCGGCATTGGAAGCTTTTCCAGGAGCGAAAAGGATTTTGTGTGCATGGAATACTTCTACTGCATCGGGAGTCGAAGGCATGTTAGCCCCTTCCGAAACGCAGAAGCAACCATTCTTTACAAGTATCTTAGCTTCTTCACCACTAATTTCATTCTGAGTAGCACAAGGCAAAGCAACATCGCATTTGATGCCCCATGGACGTTGTCCATCGTGATATTCGCATCCAAATTTATCTGCATAGTCTTTAATTCTGCCACGTTTTACATTTTTCACTTCCATCAGGAAAGCTAACTTTTCGGCATTGATGCCGGCTGCATCATAAATGTAACCATTGGAATCGGAAGCTGTAACAACTTTTCCACCTAATTGAGTTACTTTTTGAATAGCATACTGAGCTACATTGCCCGAACCGGAAACAACAACCGTTTTACCATTAAATGATTCGTTGCGGGTTTTCAGCATTTCTTTTGCAAAATAGGTGCAACCGTATCCGGTAGCTTCCGGACGAATAAGGCTTCCACCCCATTCCAGACCTTTACCCGTTAAAACACCGGTAAATTCGTTGCGTAAGCGTTTGTATTGACCAAACATGAAACCAATTTCACGTCCACCAACTCCAATATCACCTGCAGGAACGTCGGTATCGGGTCCGATATGGCGTTGAAGTTCGGTCATAAAACTTTGGCAGAAACGCATCACTTCATTGTCGGATTTGCCTTTGGGATCAAAGTCAGAACCACCTTTTCCACCGCCCATAGGCAGGGTCGTCAGGCTGTTTTTGAAAACTTGTTCAAAAGCAAGAAATTTTAAAATACCCATGTTAACCGTAGGATGGAAACGTAAACCGCCTTTGTAAGGTCCGATAGCGCTATTCATCTCAATACGATAACCTTTGTTTAACTGGATTTCACCCTTGTCGTCAACCCAAGGTACACGGAATAAAATGACTCTTTCGGGTTCTGTCATTCTTTCCAAAATCTTTGCATCCTTGTACTTAGGATGTTCTTCTATAAATGGAAGTACTGATTCAGCTACTTCTTTTACTGCCTGGTGAAATTCAACTTCACCCGGATTCTTGGCTATGACTTTAGCCATGAATTTGTCGACCATTTGGTCCAATACTGGATTTGCCATAATTTTTTTATATTTATGTTTAATAAAATATTTCCGCTGGCAATATTAAATATAAAAACAGACCCGAGCATTAAAAACCCAAATTTTTTTCATTCTCAAAAATTATACAATTAATTGAATTTAAAATTTTTACAAATCATCGATTAATAATTGAGGAAAACGCTGATGTGCATATACGCGTTATGCTTATTTCTCATTCTTATTTATACGTATTTCACGGAATTTTAACTATCGATTTTACGGAATATCGGAATTTTTTCTCAAAATCGAAGTTTATTGTAATTTTAGAAAAAATTTTACACCGGACTCAAATTGGAAATTTGATATAAAACGACACTTATGGACGAGCTTTTGCAAAATCAGACGGATATTAAACAATTGGTTTTTGAACGTCAGGAACGACTGAAGGAACTGGCTACCATTAATAAAACTACTCAGATACTGAAAGAAGGAAAAACTATTGAGGAAACCCTTCAGCAGATTTGCATGCTATTGCCCGCCGGTTGGCAATACCCCGAATTTACGGTTGCTTACATTCAATTTGACGGAAAAGAATACAAATCTCCCGGTTTCCAAAGGACTCAGTGGTCGCAAAAACAAACGTTTGATGTTATTGACAACCGGAACGGATTTATCGAAATTTTCTACCTTAAAAAATTCATTGACTTCGACGAAGGTCCCTTTTTGAAAGAAGAGCGGTCGCTTCTGAATAACCTTGCCGGAATGCTTACCGGCTTCATCAATAGTCAGGTGGCTTGCAACATCATAACCCACGCCCAAATCAATGAACGAATGCGCGAGGTGAAGACTAAATCAAAAGAAGCCATTGCTACCAGCCGGCAGCTTCTCCAGAAATTTTTAAACAAAAACAATTACGACCGTGATATTTACCACGATCTTATGCCTTTCAAGGTCAAAGAAATACTTCTGATTGCTAATCTTTACGATGCCTACAGCATTGAAAAAGAAGGACGCTTTTCGGAACACGTTTTGGGTGAATACCATCAGTTAAATCTCACTTCCGTTCCGCGTATCACCGGAGTGTCATCGGAAGAAGAAATTTTTTTCGAACTCGAAAATAAACATTACGACCTGATTATTTTCATGGTAGGTACCGATAAAAAAACGCCTGCCATTCTCAGCCGAAAGATCAAACAAGCCTACCCCTATATCCCGATTTACCTTTTATTGAATAATAATACCGATATTCCATACTTTAAAACGGAAGGTAAACGCCTTTCGGGAATTGATCAGATCTTTGTCTGGAATGGAGAGTCTACGGTGTTTTTTGCCATGATAAAACTCATTGAAGATAAAATCAATGCCGAAAACGACACGCAGATCGGACTGGTAAGAGTAATATTGCTAGTAGAAGATTCACCCAAATATTATTCACGGTATCTGCCCTTGCTCTACAATATTGTTATGGAACAAACCAAACGCATTATTGCCGACGTAAGCACCGACGAGCTTTACAAAGTGCTACGTATGCGTGCACGCCCAAAAATATTACTGGCTTCCAGTTATGAAGAAGCCGTGCAAATCATTCGTAAATTCAATGAGTTTCTTCTCTGCCTGATTACCGATGTTAAGTTTGAATACAACAACAAGTTGGATGAAAATGCCGGATTCCGGCTTGTAAATTATGCACGCCAGGAAATCAAGGACCTGCCTATCGTTATCCAGTCGTCCGAAATCGAAAATGCCAATAAAGCTTACGAAATGAAAGCCACTTTTATTGATAAAAACTCGGAAACGCTGCTTTTAGATTTCCAAAGTTTTATCATGCACTATTTGGGTTTCGGAAATTTTATTTATCGCGATACCGAAGGCACCCAGATAGCAATGGCCAAAACGCTCAAAGAATTTGAACAGCATCTTCGCACCATACCCGACGAATCCCTGCTATATCATGCCAAAAAAGACCACTTTTCGCTTTGGCTGATGGCCCGCGGAGAGATACAGGTGGCTAAAATACTTAACCCTAAAAAAATAAGTGATTTCATTGCTCCTGACGAAATCCGTGAATACATGCTTGATGTAATTCAGCAATTCCGTAACGAGCAAAATAGAGGCAAGATCATCCCATTTGAAGAATCGGCCATCCTTGACGAAAGCAACATTGTAAGCCTTGCCGAAGGTTCACTCGGCGGAAAAGGGCGTGGACTGGCATTTGTGAATACCTTAATCTATAATTTCGATTTCTCGCAATTGGTGCCAGGAATCAACATACGGACTCCTAAGACTTCAGTGATTGGAACCGAAGAATTTGAATATTTTATGGACCGCAACCATCTGCGCGAAATTGTTTATTCCGAAAGGGATTATCAAAAGATTTGCAAACTATTTATGAAGAGCAAACTTACCGATACGCTTATCCGCCGCCTGAGAATTATCCTGAAACTCATTAAAAAACCCTTAGCCGTTCGTTCATCTGGTCTGTTTGAGGATTCGCTGATGCAGCCGTTTGCCGGAATTTTCGAAACCTATCTCCTGCCCAACGACCATCCGGATATCAATGTTCGTCTGGAACAACTGATGGATGCTATTAAACTGGTATATGCTTCCGTATTTTCGCCCATCGCCCGCGGCTATATCGAAGCCATTAATTATAAGATTGAAGAAGAAAAAATGGCGGTGGTCATCCAGGAAGTTGTGGGTAATCAGTATGGTGATTATTATTATCCGCACATTAGCGGGGTTGCCCAGTCGTACAATTATTATCCTTTTGCGCACATGAAACCCGAAGAAGGTTTTGCCGTTGCCGCCGTCGGCTTGGGAAAATATGTGGTAGAGGGCGAAAAAGCCTATCGTTTTTCGCCAAAATATCCGGCAACGGAAATAAATACGCCCAAAGACCAACTCAAAAATTCGCAACTGAAGTTTTTTGCCGTTGATCTGAGCAAAAAAAATATTAACCTGCTCGAAGGCGACACCGCCGGACTTTCATACCTCGATATTGATGTGGCAGAATCCCATGGCACCCTTCGCCATTTGGCTTCCGTTTACGACATCGATAACCAACGCGTTGTTCCCGGACTTACCATGCCAGGTCCACGCATCATCAACTTTGCCAATATTTTTAAATATAATTATATCCCACTTGCCAAGACTATTGAAGTAGTTCTCGATGTGGTTAAAGAAGCACTCGGTTCGCCGGTGGAAATTGAATTTGCCGTTGACCTGAATAAAGACGAAAACATGAAAGCCTCGTTCTATCTACTTCAAATTAAACCGCTCATCGGCAATGCTCAGGATTACACCATCGAAATGGAAAATATTGAGCGGAGCGATATGGTACTGTTTTCGGAAAAAGGAATGGGCAACGGAGTGATAAACGACATCTCTGACGTTATTTTTGTGGATAAAGACATGTTCGACAAAACAAAAACCATGGAAATGGCCGCCGAGATTGAACGGTTGAACAAAGAAATGATAGCAAGCGGCCGAAAGTATATTTTAATTGGTCCGGGACGCTGGGGAACCCGCGACCGCTGGATAGGCATACCCGTTAACTGGCCTCAGATATCGAATGCTAAAATTATCGTGGAAACCAGTTACGAAGATTATCCTCTTGATTCATCCTCGGGTTCTCATTTTTTTCATAATGTTACGTCCATGAACGTGGGTTATTTTACGATCCAACCTGAGCAATCGGAGAGTTTTATTGCTTACGATGTCCTGAAAAGTCAACAACTGATCAATGGAACCCATTACTTTAAACATGTCCGTTTCGAAAAGCCACTCACCGTCCGCATGGATGGGCGAAAGCGTATCTCGGTAATCACATGGGAAAAATAGCCTGATACCGAAATATACGTTTCTGATGGAACAATATCCTTACCAGAGGCTATGACTTATCAACCCTGGGTAAAGTTAAAATGTACGGCGATTAAGTTAAAGTGTACAGGCATAATGTTAATAACCTGAGTTCGGGATAAAAATCTTAATTTAAAAAACAAAGATTGTTTGATTATCCGGCATATTTATTGCCATCCCATTTATGGGACGGATAAAAGGAGTCAGCTATTTTGACTCTATCTACATTTTCCTGCCTTTTTGTTGGGTTAAAGCCCAAATCCGTTTGTCATTCTAATTCCGTTGACTAAAGTCAACAGCAATGAATATTGTTTTTCGGTTGTTTGTATGGCATCTTATCCCGAATTCAGGTCTATACCGTAATCCATTTCGCCCGCCGGTAACAATGATTGCCCCAATTGTCGGCAAAATCGCCCCTTCCGTCGGTTATCTTTTTTGATGCTTAAAACCCACCATACTTTTGTATCGTGAAATTACAGGAAAAAGGGAACCAACCCGGAATCGAAACTAAAAACGTATAACATTAAAAACAAAAGATAAATGACGATTAAAACAAAATTTCTGTTTATTGCTGCCGGTTTTTACCTACTGATAGCCTGTTCAGCGAAGGGATTTAGCCAGACCACCGACAAAACCTGGAGCTTGAACGATTGTATCCGGTATGCACTGGAAAAGAATATCCAGATACAGCAAACGCAGCTGACATCCCAAAAGAAGGAAATTGTTGGTGAACAGGCAAAAACCGACCGCTATCCTTCGGTAAGCGCATCCGTAAGCCAGAGCTTCGGATGGAACAAAACGCTGGATATGGAAAAAAATAAATATGGCGATTATTCCGGGTCCAACAGCACCGGTTATTCGGTAAATTCCAGCGTAACCCTTTTTAACGGTTATAAACTAAAAAATACCATTAAACAGTCGGAACTGGATGTAAACGCAAGCCGGTACGATACCCAGACGACCCAAGAAAATGTAAGTCTGAACATTTTGAATGCTTATTTACAGGTACTTTATTCCGAAGAACTGGTAAAGAACAGTCAAAAGCAGATTGAATCATCGGAAGAGCAGCTTCGTCTTGCCGGAGAACGCCTGCGTCTTGGTGCCATTTCGCAAGCCGATTATCTACAGGTGAAATCGCAATTAGCGAGTGAAAAACTTACACTTGCCAACGCCCAAAGCCAGCTTTCCATCAATAAAGTTACGCTTATGCAATTGATGGAGCTTCCGGTAACGTCGAATTTTCAAATTGTTCATCCCGATTTTGGCGACAGCATCAATCAGCGCCGGATGCCGGATGCCGAAAGCATATTCCGTACAGCCCTTGCCATAAAGCCGCAGATAAAAAGTGCAGAACTCGGGCTACAAAGCGCTCAGGAAAATGTAAATATTACCAAAGCGGGTTTCCTGCCTCAACTATCGCTTAACGGAGGCTTAAGCACCGGTTATTCGAGTGGTTTGGATGGTCTGGGATATGGTTATCAGGTGGGGAATAAGATAAATCCCAGCGTCGGACTCAGCCTTTCCATCCCTATTTATCAGAATAAACAAATCCGTAACCAGGTGCAAACGGCAAACATTGAAGTGCAGTCGGCAACATTGACCATGAGCGATACCAAAAACCAGTTACGCAAATCCATCGAACAGGCTTGCGTCGACGTTACCTCAGCCGAAAACGAATACGAAGCAAGCCGCGAGCAATATAAGGCAACATTTGAATCGTATCAGGTTTCTTCGGAAAAATTTGACCAGGGACTGTTGAGTTCGGTAGATTTTCTGATTCAGAAAACAAACCTGATTGAATCGGAAAGCAGCTTTTTACAATCAAAATATAAATTAATTTTCAGCTATAAAACACTCGATTTTTATTCAGGAATACCTTTAGGATTATAAAAACAAATAAGATACTATTAAAATGAAAACAAATAAGAAAATATTAGTTACTGTTTTGGCCGGAGTGGCCGTGCTTGCTACCATACTGTTAATAACCAGATCCTGTCGTAAAGAAGCCCAGCGTATTACGTTTGAAACGGCAAAAGTAACCAAAAGCACCATTACCAATACAGTAACGGCGACCGGAACATTGCAAGCCATAAAAACGGTAGATGTCGGTACACAGGTTTCGGGTGTTATCAGTAAACTTTATGCCGATTACAATTCTCATGTAAAGAAAGGGCAGTTGTTAGCCGAATTAGACAAACGGTCGCTAACGATGAATCTGCAAAATTCCCAGGGAAATTATGAAAACGCAAAAGCCGAAGTTACGTACCAGGCTTCCAATTATGAACGCATCAAGGCGCTTTGGGCCAAAAAATTAGTAGCTGAAAGCGATTATGACCTGGCTTTGTATAATTATACCAAAGCAAAAGCAAGCCTTAAAACGGCAACTTCTGATTATGAAAAGGCAAAGGTGAACTTAGAATATGCCTATATCTATTCACCTATTGATGGAGTAGTCCTGAAAAGGGCAGTGGACGAAGGACAAACCGTAGCAGCCAGTTTCAGTACTCCTACCCTGTTTTCCATTGCCAACGATCTTACCCAGATGCAGGTGGAAGCAAGCATTGACGAAGCTGACATCGGGCAAGTAAAAGATGGCCAGAAAGTAAGTTTTACCGTAGATGCTTTTCCCGACATGAAGTTTAGCGGGGAAGTTACCGAGATCAGGATGCAACCGGTAACTACCAACAATGTGGTTACGTATACGGTAATTATCAAAGCGCCTAATCCCGATTTGAAGCTGATGCCGGGAATGACGGCAAGCATTGTCGTTACCGTGGAAGAAGCAACGGATGTTTTATGTGTCCCAAGCAAAGCCTTACGGTTTAAACCCGACAGCGCTTTAATGGCAACCTATCTTAAAAATTCGCCGAACGATGAAAACAATAGCAGCATGAAAAAATCGACGGCCGCTACCAACAAAAATAACGGTCAGGAATATTCTGAATTATGGGTAAAAGTTGGAAATAGCATACATCCCGTACGCGTTCAGGTAGGAATAAACGATGATATCCATGCCCAGATTATTTCGGGATTGCAGGAAGGCGAAGAAGTAGTTATTACCATGACTTCGTCGGGCAATTCAGATAGTAGCAGCAGTAAAACCACAACCGGCACAACCTCCAAAAGCCCGTTTATGCCAACGCCGCCTAAGAGAAAATAATGATGAATTCCATGGACAAAAGAATCATAGAAATAAAGAATCTGCGGAAAGATTTTCATGTGGGTGAAGTTACCGTACATGCTTTGCGCGGGATCAATCTTCAGATAAGCGCAGGAGAGTTTGTAGCCATCATGGGTGCAAGCGGTTCGGGAAAATCGACCATGCTGAATATTCTGGGATGTTTGGATAAACCAACTTCCGGGGAATATCTGCTGGACGGAGTGCCGGTGGCCGGATTGAACAAAAACGAACTGGCAAACCTGAGGAACCAGAAGCTCGGATTTGTATTTCAGTCGTACAACCTGCTGGCGCGAACTTCTTCGCTCGAAAATGTTGAACTACCCTTGTTTTATAATTCCAAAATCAAAGCCAAGGAACGTCGTGAGCTTGCGTTGCATGCCTTAGAATCGGTAGGCTTAGCCGATCGCATGCATCACATGCCCAACCAGCTTTCGGGCGGACAACAGCAACGCGTTGCCATTGCCCGTTCGCTGGTGAACGACCCGGTGGTGATATTAGCCGATGAGGCAACGGGAAACTTAGACACCCGAACTTCTTACGAAATCATGGCCTTGTTTCAGGAATTGAATGAGAAGGGAAAAACCATCGTGTTTGTAACCCACGAACCGGATATTGCCCGGTTTACCTCAAGGAATCTCGTGTTCCGCGATGGTATTATCCTGCAGGAAAAACAGGTTACCGAAAAATATAATGCAAAGGAAATATTGGAAAATATGCCAGTAAACTCAAACCTTGAATAAATACAGCCATGAATTATTCTAATCTGATAAAAATAGCATTAAAGGCGCTGCGCCGGAATAAGCTCAGGGCTTTTTTAACCATGTTGGGAATCATCATTGGCGTAGCATCGGTAATTACCATGCTTGCCATTGGACAAGGTTCCAAAAAAAGTATACAGGATCAGGTTTCTGGCATGGGAGCCAACCTGATCATGGTTATGCCTGGCTCGCAGTTCCGGGGCGGTGTGCAAATGGGCAATTCGAGCAGTCAGAATCTGACGATGGAAGATGCAACCGCCATAGAAAAGCTCTGTCCTTCCATAAGTATGATCTCACCCGAAGTAAGAAACAGCGGGCAGGCCATTTATGCCGATGAAAACACCCCGACCACCATTTACGGGGTAAATGAGAACTATCTTGAAATTAAAAAACTATCGCTGAAATCGGGGCGTGGATTCACCGAAAAAGAAATTAAATCGGCAGCTAAAGTTTGCCTGATCGGTAAAACCGTGCTCGAAAATCTTTTTGGCAAAAATGTGGATCCCATCGGACAAAGCATCCGTTTCAAAAATATACCGATGAAGATTATCGGCGTACTCGAATCCAAAGGCTCAAATACCTTTGGTCAGGACCAGGATGATCTTTTGCTGGCGCCCTATACCACCATACAAAAACGGATGTTGGCGATCACCTACGTGCAAGCCATTAATGCTTCTGCCGTAAGCGAAGCCAAATCGAAATTAGCCGAAAGTGAAATCGAATCGTTGCTCAGGGAAAGGCATAAACTGAAAGCTACCGACGAAAATGACTTTAATGTCCGTTCGCAGGAAGAATTAGTAAGCACCTTAAGTTCCATCAGCAATGTACTTACCGTATTGCTTGGCGCCATTGCCGGCATCTCGCTGCTGGTTGGAGGTATAGGTATCATGAATATTATGTACGTTTCGGTAACCGAACGCACGCGCGAGATCGGATTACGGATGTCGGTGGGCGGACGCGGCAATGATATCATGATGCAGTTTCTTACCGAATCCATGTTATTAAGCGTCATCGGCGGATTAATTGGCATTTGCCTGGGAATAGGCGCTTCGCGCATCGTTGCTCTGGTGATGAACTGGCCGGTAGTGGTGATGCCGCAGGCTGTAATATTATCCTTTGTGGTTTGTACGGTTATCGGAATCTTCTTTGGATGGTATCCTGCACGCAAAGCCGCCAGCCTCGATCCTATTGATGCTTTACGTTATGAATAATTCTTTGTATTTTTGAAATTTCTATTTAAACTGATTATGCACACACCATTTCTGACCGGAAAAAAGCTTTACCTCTTTCTTCATATTGCAGCCTGGGCTATTTTGTTCATCCTCCCAAGCTATTTCCTTTATATGGATTCAAGCCATGATGTTATTTTCCTCGTCAGAACCTACCTTCATACGATTTCTCTCGCTTTTATTTTTTATATAAATTATCTGTGGCTCGCGCCAAAGTTTTTCTTCAGAAAAGAAAAGGCATATTATCCTGTTTCGGTAATCGTATTAATCGCTTTTACCACTGTTTTGTTTGTATATGCCAACAATTATTATTCGCGAAAGACGGAACATCCCTTTGAAATGGGTTCGCAATTGCAAATACTGAAGGACGAAGCGCAAAACCAGGACCGGTACATGCCTCAGCCGGAACCCGGGAGACCTAAACCGCCCAAGGGCTGGCCCGTTTATAATTTTGTATTGAATTCATTACTGATTACCGGATTTGGACTGGGATTGCGTTTTTCGGAAAAGATGATACAAACCGATAAAAGACGCAAAGAAGCCGAAAAAGAAAAACTGAATTCGGAATTGGCATTGCTCAAAAACCAGATAAGTCCGCACTTTTTCTTTAATACGTTAAACAACATCTATTCATTGGTGCAAACCAACACCGATGATGCTCAAAAAGCCATTCTTCAGCTCTCCAAACTGATGCGATATCTCATCTACGAATCGGAAGAGGGAACTACCCCGTTGGGGAAGGAAATTGAGTTTATGAATCATTATATCGACCTGATGCAACTCCGCATCAACAACAAGGTGGAACTGAAAGTGGATTTCCCGGAAGTTATAGAATCGATTCCCGTTCATCCGTTGTTGTTTATTCCTTTTATCGAAAATGCCTTTAAACACGGGATCAGCTACCGCGAACCTTCTTTTATCCATATAAAGATGCAAATCAACAATGGTATTCTTTGGTTCACCTGCGAAAACAGCATCAATACCCAAAGCGAAAGCATGGTAAGTTCCGGCTCGGGCATTGGTCTCGAAAACATAAAGAAACGTCTTGCTTTGTTATATCCCGGTAAATATACCCTCGACATCAGCAATACCGACCGGCAATACAATGTTTCCCTCAAAATAATAACCACTTAGAAATAAAAACGATGATAAGTACCATTGCCATTGACGACGAACCGCTGGCGCTGAAACTCCTCAGCGGATATATTGCAAAGACTCCTTTTCTCTCGCTCGAAGGGGAGTTCGACAATCCATTGGCGGCAATAGAATTCCTGGAACATACCGCCGTAGACCTGATTTTCCTCGATATACACATGCCCGACCTCAACGGAATAGAATTTGTACGCGCATTGGCAAGCAATCCGAAGATTGTATTTACCACCGCCTACGAAAAATATGCCATCGAAGGATTTAAACTCGAGGCTATGGATTACTTGCTGAAACCGTTCAGCTACGAAGAGTTTCTGGTGGCGGCACAAAAAGCAAAGAAACAGATAGAACTGGAACAGAAAGCCACCATAACCATAGAAGCCAATAATGAATTCCTGTTTCTGAAATCGGATTACAAGATCCGCAGGATTAATTTCGACGATATCCTTTATATTGAAGGGCTGAAGGATTATGTAAAGGTATACCTGCGGAACGAACTCAAACCCCTGCTTACCATAAGCTCGATGAAACAGATTGAAGCCAAGCTGCCCGTTGCCCGGTTTATGCGTGTGCACCGTTCATTCATCGTTAACCTCAGCCGGATTGAAACCATCGAACGTTTCCGCATTGTGTTTGGCAAGGTATATATCCCCGTCAGCGACCAGTACAAGGATAAGTTTCAGGAATACCTTAACCAGAATTTTTTGTAGAATGGCTCTCCGTCGCTGAAGCCGGTTAACGAAGTCCTATTGCTTAATCCCGTAACATTAGATACATACTATTCATTGATTATAATCATCCTTTGCCTTAATAACCTGGTTAAGGATGAATTATAAAATGAATCGAAAAAATAATTTCCTGCCGGACCTTTTTAAACGCAATGTGTCGCGGTTTAAATGGACCGTGTCGACTCTTAAACGCAGTGTGTCGCGGTTTAAACGGACAGTGTCGACTCTTAAACGCAATGTGTCGCGGTTTAAACGGACAGTGTCGACTCTTAAACGCAATGTGTCGCGGTTTAAATGAATAATGTCGGCTCTTAAACGCAGTGTGTCGGAAGTTAAATGCACTTTTCAATCCGATTAATGGATTGTGAAAACAAATTAATGCACTCTTCAAACAAATAAATGAAGTGTAAAAACAAATTAATGCACTCTTCGAACAAATAAATGAAGTGTAAAAACAAATTAATGCACTCTTCAAACAAATAAATGAAGTGTAAAAACAAATTAATGCACTCTTCGGACAAATAAATGGAGTGTAAAAACAAATTAATGCACTCTTCGAACAAATAAATGAAGTGTAAAAACAAATTAATGCACTCTTCAAACAAATAAATGAAGTGTAAAAACAAATTAATGCACTCTTCGAACAAATAAATGAAGTGTAAAAACAAATTAATGCACTCTTCGAACAAATAAATGGAGTGTAAAAACAAATTAATGCACTAAAAGATGAAAGAAAAATAACCCAGTCAAGGGAGTTAAAACCCTGGCTGGGTTAAGCTAAAATATCCTACCCAAAAAAACGATGAATTTTATTTATCAGATATTTTATCCAGTGTAATGCTATTAAATAAAAAAATTTACTTTTACACCCATAAAATGACAAATCGGGGCTGAATTAAACAAAGTTCTGATTATTCTAATTTAACGACAAATAATAACAATTAAAAGTGCAGTGTCAGCACTATAATAACTGACGAAAATAAAATGAAAAAATTACTCGTATTATTTTGTATTGCTGCATTAATTCCAATTTTCAGTTGTAAGAAAGATAAAGATTCAGATTCTTCTTCTTTCGACAATAAGGCCTTTGTTGAAAAAATATTCAAGGCAGGAATGTCGTGGAACACCCAGACAAAAGCATTAAAAGCATACTATCCAATAAATATACCCGTAGATAATACCGTAATAAGTACGGAAGGAGGCAATATTCATGTATTGGGAAGTGTTACCGGCACTATGCAACTTGACGACCACACCAATGCTGTTTTAGGTGGTACGATGCTGATTGGATTGACGGAAACAATTAATGATTATACCCTTACGTCGAATGGAAAAACGTACGTAGTGAACGGAGCTCCCCATATTTCGCTGGCAGGAACATTTACTTTACAACCAGGCGGAACTACTTTTGGAACGACATCCAATATGTTAATAGGAGGTGGTTTGCATATAACAGGCCCCAATTATGATAAAACGGTCAACATGGAAATAACGATTCATATCAATACTAACGGAACTGGTGGCACGGTAAGCGGAGCCATTGATGGTAAAGGCGTTTATTATACGATATAAGCAAATCTCAATAGTCCAGTCGGGTTTTTGAAACCTGGCTGGACTATTTTTATATTCTATCAAAAACTAACGATAAAATTATTTGCATGATTAAACTGCTTGTATTTTAGCAGGAAAACAAATTAAAAAAAATCAACCGAATTAACGCAATTGCGATTGTATGAATATTTGCAAAGAATTCATGTTCATAAGATAAACTTCGATTATACTCCTGTTTGCTTAGCAACAAAATGTACTACAACATTGAACAACAATATGAACAAACCCTATATTGAAGATAAAATTTTTGAAAGAACAGACTTTGCTGAAAATGCACTTATCAAGGCCGACTATGAACATTGCATTTTTGTCAATTGTAATCTTTTAAATGCCGATTTGTCGGACATCAATTTCTCTGAATGCAAATTCAATGGATGCGACATAAGCTTAGCTAATATCTCAAGAACAGCCTTACGGAATATAAAGTTTAAAGATTGCAAATTATTAGGCCTGCATTTTGAGAATTGCAACCCATTTCTATTTACCGTTGATTTTGAAAATTGTATTCTCAACCTTTCTTCTTTTTACAAACTGAAACTTAAAAAGACAAAATTCAAAAGCTCCAGTCTTCAGGAAGTGGACTTTGCGGAAACCGATTTGAGCAGTTCGCTCTTTGACAATTGCGACCTGGCCGGAGCAACATTCGACAATACGGTATTAGAAAGAGTGGATTTTCGTACATCATATAATTATTCCATTGACCTCGAGAAAAACCGAATAAAAAAAGCAAAATTTGCAATGGCAGGAATAGCAGGACTATTGAACAAATATGATATCGAAATAGAAAACTGAAAGGCTACCAATAAACGCCCGGAAATGATCATTTTATCAGCAGAATATTGGCAATAATAGTTTGCAAAAACTAAAATTACCGGATGATGAAGATTATAAAGGGTATTGTGAAAAAGGGTTTGCTGAAAAACCATTAAAACCACGAAGTGGTTAAATATAAATAGCCCTGAATGCAATTCGGGATAAAAATGTTCTGCAAATGAGGAACCCCGATAGGGGTTTAATTATAACCATATTGAACCCCTATCGGGGTTCCTGACGATAAAATTGACTCATACCCCGAATTGCATTCGGGGCTATTCAAATTAAATCCTTTCAGGATTTTATAAATAACAAATATCAAGATAAAATTTTACAAGTGCACAGAAATTGTATGATGAACCGAGCCATGAAAATTTCTTCTCACACACGAGGATGATTATTGGCGAGTTCCATCTGACCAATAAAAAACAAATTATAAACAGATGAATCCGGTTTCCCTTGCATTTCTTTAATAAAAACAGTTGTTAATTCGATAAAAAACATAATATTATGGCTTTTTCAGCAAACCCTAAATAGATTGTTCCTGTTTTTTTCATCGTTAGGGGATCGAATACTTAAAAAGTATTTACCTTTGCAGCGTTAATCAGTCCTGTTTTATACATTCCGGCGCACTCTTCTAATCGGTCAGGAACCCGGATTCTCAATCCGGAAATAGCAGTTCGATCCTGCTGTGCGCTACTCATTTCTTCATTAAGAGTGTTTAAAACTCCAGAGGATTGTTAAAAATGCACTCCCTATATTTGGTGGACTCCCTCTAAAAAACCTGCCGGAATTTGCCTGTTAGCATAAAATAAAAACCCGGCGCTGTCCTGACTTCGACACTTGGGTGTCTCAAACTATTTTAGTCTCTGGAGAACCGCATAAACGCGATTTTGGATAATTTTTTTCACAAATATTCAATCGTAGAATAGTTAAGCTAAGTTTGGGTGTCCCAGTGTCGAAGTCAGGAAAAAACCTGCCGGAATTTGCCTGTTAGCATAAAATAAAAACCCGGCGCTGTAAAGCTACCGGGTCCAAGGCTTCGGTTAAAGCGGGATTAACCGTAAAGCCTAAGCAAAAAAAACTATTTACCAGACTGGATTTATTATTTGGGGCGTTTCACTTTCACATCCAGCCATTTTTCGAGGGTAGAATAGATTTGTTCCTGTTGTTCTTTTGTAAGCGTGGCTATGCGGGTAGCATGGCTTCCGCCTTTGCCAATCATTTTCAAGGTATTTGCATTTTTATCTATCCTTGCAGCAGAAGCTTCCCAGGGATCGTTACCACCATAAATGCAAATGAGATTTGTCGCTTTGTTCTGCAACCATTCGTCCACCTTCCGCATGCTTTCGGGATGATAAACCGTAGTTACTTCCTGGGGCGCAAAAATAGTATTGGGATAATCATCATTTTTCAACCATTTCCGGAAAGGTTTTTCATCATATCCGTAATAACCCAATTCGGTATTTGCCTGGTAAAAGAAAGGTTCGAAAGCCGTCATGCCTTCATCGCTGTAATAATAGGGCTGAACGATGTTTGAAAAATAATCGTAAAGTTTCTCCGGCGAAATGTTCTTTGCCGGAATTTTATCGCAGTCACTTCCCCATTGCCAGAACGAAAAAGGATATTCCAATACCATATAATTAAAGGCTTTATCCGGTGATAAACGGGTAAAATGCAGATTTTTCTTTTCCGAATCTTTTATCATTAATGGTAGAAGTTTGCTCTTATTTTTAAACACATTTTGCTGAAAAGCGAAAATACGTGCACGGCATGATTTGTCGCCAACCTTTTGCAAAAAGGTATCTTCACGCGGATCTTCCTGAGCAAAATTAATGGGCGCCACATAAGCCACCGTGGCATCCATATCGTTAGGATAGAAATAATGATGGTAGATGGACGTTTGTCCGCCCTTGCTGATGCCGGTGGTAATCCATTTGCCGGTATACAGTTTTTTGAAAAGTTCGACCACGGCATGATGGTCGGCAGCGGCCTCTTCCACAGTCATATATTTCCAGTCCTTAGGATCAGGAACCGACTTACCGAAATACCGGTGTTCCACCACGATCTGGTTTGCATCGAGCAGGCGGGCAAGTTCTTCAGAATATCTGGGATTGGCAGCGTAATCGGCATTATAGCCTTCGGTAACCATTACGGTAGGTTTATCGTACCCATCGTGCGAAAGGAATATCCGTTGCTGAAATTTAGGCCCTGCCGGGTTATGATGATCCACCGGCTGGGCAAGCATAATTATATACGCCTCTTTGAAATTAGCGTTGGTTTCCATCTTTTGCACATTTGTAACTCCGGGCAGAACTTTAAGCAGTTCATAAAGATTTTGTGCAACCAGGCTGCCCGAAAGGGCAAGAGCCAGCAGGAAGAACAGTAAATATTTTATAAATCGTTTTAACATACAGTAAATCATAATTATATTACCTAATCCTATGCGTCCTGGCCTGAAGCCATGTAGTTTCTTCCACGGTCAATTTTTGCGAAAGCTTCCAAAATACTTTTACATGATAATCGTTAAGCCAGGCTTTTTCCTCAATGGTAAGCAGGTCTACATCGATCAATTTTCGGTCAATCGGACAAAGAGAAAGCAGCTCAAAAGTAAAGAACCTGCCATAAGCAGAAGTAGTTTTTTCGACAACTTCCGCCATATTCTCGGTACGTATGCCATATTTATCTTCCAAATACAATCCGGGCTCGATGGAAGTGATCATTCCGGGTTGCAAAGGAACTGCGGCAGCTCCGCTTGCCGACGAGCCTATGCTCTGCGGTCCTTCGTGGACATTAAGAAAAAATCCGACGCCATGTCCGGTGCCATGACCATAATTCAATCCGCACTTCCATAGAGGCATACGTGCAAAAGCTTCCAGTTGGTACCCTTTTGTCCCTTCGGGAAATACTGCCATTGATAAAGCGATGGTTCCTTTTAAAGCAAGGGTAAAGTCCCGTTTTTCCTGTGGCGAAGGATATCCCAAAGCAATCACACGGGTAATATCGGTGGTTCCGCTAAGGTACTGCCCACCGGAATCGAGAAGAAACAGCCCTTCGGGATGAAGTTCTGCATCCGTTTCGGGGGTAGCTTCATAATGAACAATGGCTCCATGTCCTTTATATCCGGCTATGGTTCCGAAGCTTTCGCCCATAAAGCCGGGTTGCTTGCTACGAAATTCATGCAGTTTTTCACTTGCCGAAATTTCGGTAATCTTTTTCTGACCAATGTTTTCTTCGAGCCATATCAAGAATTTCACCATCGCAATTCCATCATTAATCATCGTTTGGTGAATATTGGCAAGTTCGGTAGTATTTTTTATGGCTTTCATCAGCGAGGTAATAGCCGCACCTTCCACAATTTTTGTATCCTGCGGAATACTTTCCATCAGCCACATGTTTACGTTGGATGGATCAAGCATTACGCTATCATTTTTGCTTAGCTTGGCGAGTGCTTCGCTTATTTGCTCGTATGGATACAGGTTTACGCCTTCCGATTCGAGAGCCGTCCGGACTTCAGCAGCAATCTTTGCAGGATTGATAAATAAACAGGCATCCGTCATGGAAACAAGAGCGTACGAAACGGCTAACGGACTAAAATCGACGTCGGCAGAACGAATGTTGAACAGCCAGGCAATATCATCCAGCGTTGCAAAAAGATGATGGCTGACGCCGGCAGCAACCATACCCGAACGTAATTCAGCCAATTTTTCTTTCGTTGATTTACCGGTATATTCCACGTTGTGAATAAACACGGGACAATCGGGCAAGGCAGGACGATCGTTCCAGAGCTGGCCGATGAAATCATATTTCAGGCAAAGCTGAATTTCTTTGGCAGAAAAAGATTTTTCCATCCGGCGTTTCATATCCGGCGACAGCAGTTTTCCATCTATGCCTACGGTATTTCCGGCATTCAGATTATGGGCAATCCATTCAATGTGCTCGGGAGTATGCGGAATTTTTAGTTTCTGAAGTTTAATACCCGACCCTTTTAATTGGTCTTCAGCCTGAAGAAAATATCGGGAATCTGTCCATAAACCGGCATAGTCGCGGGTTACAACCACCGTCCCTGCCGAACCGGTAAATCCTGAAATCCATTGACGCGCCTGCCAATGTGCGGGGATATATTCGCCCATGTGCGGATCGTTGGAAGGAATAATGTAAGCATCGATGCCTTCGGAAGCCATCAGCTTCCGTAAAGCGGTAATTTTTTCTTGTGTGTTCATAACTATTGGTTTTTAAAAATTAGTATTCAAAGATAAACAAAACAATCCAAAAAGGATTACATCCCCGAATGTTCCGTCCGGCAAATTATTTCGTTTTGAAGGTCGGTGCCAAGGTCGTTGAAATAGTCGCTGTAACCGGCAACGCGGACAATCAGGTCGCGGTATTTCTCCGGATGTTTCTGTGCATCGCGAAGCGTTTCTGCCGACACCACATTGAACTGAATATGATGCCCGTCGAGGCGGAAATAGCTGCGGACAAGGCTAACCAAACGGGCAATGTTATCATCATTTTCAAAAAATTTGGGGGAAAATTTCTGATTCAGCAAAGTTCCGCCGGTTCTGAGATGGTCTATTTTGGATGCCGACTTCAATACTGCCGTCGGCCCGTTGTGATCGGCTCCCTGAACAGGAGAAATGCCTTCAGATAAAGGTTCTTTTGCTTTTCGCCCGTCGGGCATTGCGTTGATTTTACTTCCAAAATATACATGGCAGGTGGTTGGCAGCATGTTAATCCGGTAAGTGCCGCCTCTTGCCGTTGGCCTTCCGTTAACTGCCTGGTAATACATCTCAAAGATAAGTTTTGCCTGCTCATCGGCATAATCCTCATCGTTGCCGTATTTTGGCGTATGGTAAACCAACTGATAGCGCAATTCCTCCCATCCGTCAAAATTAGCGTCCACAGCTTTTATCATTTCGCTCATGGTTAGCGTTTTTTTATCAAACACATGATATTTAAGCGATGTGAGATTGTCGGTCAGACTTCCCAGGCCAACACCCTGGATGTAGTTGGTGTTATAACGCGTTCCACCTGCATTGTAATCTTTCCCTTTGGCAACGCAATCGTCAATCAGAATGGAAAGAAACGGCACGGGAATGTAGGAGGCAAACAGCTTCTCGATGATGTTGTTTCCTTTTATCTTAATATCAATGAAATATCGAAGCTGTTTCTGAAAAGCATCTGCAAGCTGATCGAAAGTTTTAAAATCTTCCGGTTTGCCCGTTTTTATGCCTAATTGTTTTCCCGTAAGGGGATCCAAACCATTATGAAGGACGAGTTCCAGTACTTTTGTGAGGTTAAAATATCCGGTAAGAATGTAACTTTCGGTGCCGAAAGCCCCTGTTTCCACGCAACCACTGGCGCCTCCGTTGCGGGCATCCACGATGTCTTTTCCCTGACGCAAAAGCTCCTGAATGATGGCATCGGTATTAAAAACAGAAGGTTGGCCAAAGCCGGTTTTGATAATATGAAAAGCACGATGGAGAAAACGGTCGGGATTTTTCTTGCTCAACTGAACCATGGAACTGGGCTGAAGCAACCGCATTTCTTCAATCACATCGAGAATGATGTACGAAAGTTCGTTTACTCCGTCGGAACCGTCGGGCTTGACTCCGCCAAGATTGATCAGGGAAAAATCGGTGTACGTATTGCTTTCTTCGGCGGTAACGCCAACTTTTGGCGGCGCCGGATGATTGTTAAATTTTATCCAGAAAGCTTCCAAAAGCTCGAAGGCTCGTTCTTTCGTCAGGGTTCCGTCGGCTATGCCTTTCTGGTAAAAAGGATAAAGATGCTGGTCGAGCCGTCCCGGGTTAAAGGAATCCCAGGGATTTACTTCGGTGATGACTCCCAGATGGACAAACCAGTAATACTGCAGGGCTTCGTGGAACGTTTGCGGCGCATGGGCTGGGACGTTTTCGCAAACCCGGGCTATTTCTTCCAGCTCGGCTTTACGTGCCGGATTTTTTTCTAAATCAGCTAATTCCTTTAACTTTTCGGCGTGACGTTCTGCAAATTGAATAATGGCCTGAGCCGAAATATCCATAGCCGTCAGTTCTTCTTTTTTATCCAAAGCTTCGGCATCGTTGAAAAAATCCAGTTTTGCGATGGCATCAGCAATATCCTTACAGATATCATTCATCCCTTTTGCATAAATTTTATTGCCCAAAACCGTATGTCCCGGAGCGCGTTGTTCCTGAAATTCGGTAAACAATCCGGCATCATAAGCATTTAACCATTCCGGAGTCATATTCTTGAAAATACGTTCCCGCTGACTTTTCCCTTTCCAGAAGGGTATGATGATGTCTTCGTAGGCTTTGCGGGTTTCTGCATCTACTTTAAAGGAAACTTTGGCTCTTGAATTGAGAATATCCAGATCGTGCAGCGAATGAAGATTCACCTCAGGATAGGTAGGCGTGGCTTTGGGAGCCGGTCCGCGTTCACCTACAATCAGTTCATTATCAAGGATACAAATGTGTTTGTTTCCAAGCAAATACCTGAAACACATTGCCCGTTGCACCGGGTAGGAATATTTTTGGGCAACTCCGGTTTTATAAAATTCGGTTACCAGCAACGCCCGTTCCGTCGAAATTCGGTTGACTGCTGCCAGACTTTGTTCCCTGAGTTGTTTTATACGTTGGTTCATGGTAATTTAATATTAACGATTATTTTTACTAATTGTTTGGTATAAAAATGCCTATCCTCCAATTTTAACCATAAATCCGGCAGATTCAAACGTGGTTTTTATCCAGTTGACGTCTTCATTTTTTAAATCCTGAAGTTCGTTCAGCTTATTTTCCATACCTAAATTCCGATATTTATTTTTTGCGATGCTGTGATAAGGAAGAAGGTGAATTTCAAGAGGCTTTTTGGCCATAGAATTTAAAAAATCCAGCATTTGACTGATATTTGCTTCGGTATCGTTTATCCCCGGAACGACCGGAAAACGGATGATAACGGGAGCGTTTAATTTAACCAGTAATTTCAGGTTTTCGAGAATCAGCCTGTTGGAAACGCCGGTGTATTTTTTATGACTTTCCTCATCCATCATTTTAAGATCGTAAAGAAAGAGATCGGTTTGGGCGGCAACTTTTTCAATCACTTCCGGTTTCGCAAAACCACAAGTATCAATAGCAACGTGATAATGACTATTTTTACAGGCAGTTATGGCATTTATCAAAAAATCAGGCTGCATCAGCGGTTCGCCTCCCGAAAAAGTGATTCCTCCTCCCGATTCTTCAAAAAACACGGCATCTTTTTCCAGCTTTTGCATGAGTTCAGCAACCGTCATTGGTTCGCCTATGGTCGCAGAATAGGAAAATGTCCGTTCGTCAAGCTTGTCTTCTTTCGTCTGGCTTTGCATCTCCGGCGATTGACTTTCAGGATTATGACACCACCAGCAATGCAAAGGACAGCCTTTCATGAAAACCGTGGTACGGATACCAGGCCCGTCGTGAACGCAATATCTTCGGATATCATAAATCAATCCTTTTTCGGACATAAATTTAAATTTTGAAAAGAAAAATAAAAACACTCGCCGGATGGCGAAATGGTTACCACGGAAAAGAATGGCTCAGGCTAACAAATCCAGCATTCGTACAAGCCACGGCCGAATTTGTGGTAAAGGAATAATTGAAATTTTCCGGACTGCATGTTTACAAAATTGGATGACAAAAATAATACAATATCTTTTAGCCGGGTAAGTATGCTTAAAATTTTTTTGGATTTTTTTATTCTTTGTTTTTCGTATCCATCACGATGGTTACCGGCCCATCGTTGATGAGCGAAATCTGCATCATAGCGCCAAACTCGCCGGTTTGAACGGTTTTTCCCAAATCCTTTTCCAACTGATAAATAAATTTTTCATACAGAGGGATGGCTGTTTCGGGTTTTGCGGCACGAATATACGAGGGCCGGTTTCCCTTCCGGGTACTGGCATGAAGCGTAAACTGGCTGATAAGCAAAATATCACCACCCGCTTCAGCGATTGAAAGATTCATTACGCCATTGCGATCTGAGAAAATACGAAGCCGTACAATCTTTCCGCTAAGCCAGATGATATCTTCATCGGTATCAGCCTCCTCTATGCCAAGCAAAACCAATAATCCGGTGCTGATTTCTCCTTTTATCTGATCATCAATTTTGACCGAAGCCTGTGATACTCTTTGTATTACTACACGCATTTGATAAACAATGATTTATAATTTGTTTTTATGATATTTACAAATTTTTTACAGGCTCCAGTCTGCAATTTCCAAACCTTCGTCATTTAGTATTCCAAGATAATTTGAATAGCGTTGAGCATCGATTTTTCCATCTTCCACCGCTTGTTTTACGGCACATCCGGGTTCGTGAATATGCGTACAATTACTAAAATGGCATTGATGCATCAACGCACGCATCTCTGGAAAACGTTCCGCGATGGTTATTTTATCCAAATCAATCAGTCCCATTTCTTTAATACCCGGGGTATCAATAATAAATCCACCCGACGAAAGTTCATGCATTTCAGCAAAAGTAGTGGTATGCATTCCTTTTTGATGAACCGATGAAATTTTGCCAATTTTTAAATTTAAATCCGGTTCAATGGCATTGAGCAAAGCCGTTTTTCCTACGCCGGAATGTCCGGCAAATAAATTTACTTTGTCTTTCAAGCCATTTATAAAATCACCGATATTATCGCCTCTTAAGGCTGAAACAGCAATACACTTATAACCAATTGTTTCATAAACTTTTGCCATTTGGTTGTGATATTCTTGCAAAAATTGATCATAAATATCAATTTTATTAAAGACAAGAGTTGCCGGAATATGATAAGCTTCGGTTGTTACTAAAAACCGGTCAATAAAACCGGTAGAAGTACGTGGACTTACCACGGTTACAATTAAATAAGCCCTGTCAATATTCGCTGCAAGGATATGGAATACTTTCGACAACTTGGTGGCTCGCCGAATGATATAATTATTCCTTGGCAGAATGTCGTAAATGACGCCAATGCCTTCCGTTTCCATAAATTCAAATAAAACCCTGTCGCCTACCGCCACCGGGTTGGTTGCCTTTAATCCCTGAATGCGAAAACGACCTTTTAACTTGCATTCCACGCGTGGCCCGGTTTCCGGTTTTACGGTGAACCAGCTTCCGGTTGATTTGGTTACTATTCCTTTCAAAATTTTGATAATTATCGGAAATTATAATGCTTGCGAACCGTTTTTTTGATATCCCAAACACATTCCAAACCATTTTTAAAGGTTACAAAATCGCCCGGTTTGATGGTAAAATGTCCTTCTTTTGTTTCTATCACTACTTCGCCATCCAAAATCAGACATTCCTCATCGCCATCATAAGTATATGAAAATCTTGAAATTTCCTTTTCCCATACCGGCCAATGCCTGACATTTCGGGTTTCAATTTCCGATTCTGACAATTTTTCTATAATTAATTTATCCATTATTTTACAAAATTTTAAATACTGATAATTTTATTTATAAATTTACAAACAAATTTACGAATAGTTTTATTATGAACTACATTCCTATTCTAATTCTATTTTTAGCGCCGATAATTGCATTATTTGCCTACTTAATTTACAAGTCGGGGTTGGACAGCGATTCCAGCTTTTTATTAAAAACGTGCTTCTTTTATGGTATTTTATCTTATGCGCTTTTTTATCTGATTGATTCTCTTGCCGGATATTACGATCTGAATACTACCCGGAGTTTCAACCGAACGCTTTTTACTGCATTTGTAGTACAAGGCTCGGCCAAACAATTCTGCATAATGCTTCTTTTGTCTGTTATGGTTCTTTATCATAAAGGTTTTTCACGGTCCTTTCACGGCATCATTTTTACCATTATGATTGCTTTAGGTTGTTTATCCGCTGAAAATGTTTATTACGTATTTAACAATGGCGGGCAAAATTTTACGCTTATACGGGCATTCACCTCAATACCAGGAAGTATCATTTTTGCTATTCTTATGGGTTTTTTTGTAGGACAAAGCCGATTTAAAAAATTTAAATGGTGGGATTGTTTTTTAGGTTTAGGGGCAGCTTCTTTTTTTAATGGGATCTATGATTTTTGTCTTTTCAGCAGCGACCATCTTCTTCTCGGAATCTTTGGAACAGGTTCTATTGCAATTGCTATTTCATTGTATGTAAAGGCACTAAACAATTACCGCAATAGCAAATCGTTCGAAGAACCTCAAACCAGATTGTAAATTTTTCCCGGAAGACATTTTACGATTTGTTCAAACTCAAGATTAAGCAATACAGAAGCTACTTTTGACGGGCTGAGCCGGCTTTCGGAACAAATCGCATCAATACCCGTAACCCCTTTTTCTTTTAATATATTAATTATCAATTCTTCATCCGGAGTAAGCTGGATAAACAGTTCGCGTTGCCGGGGTTTTTCAGAAGCAGCCTGTTTTTCCCATCCCATAATATATTTTATATCATCAGCCAATTGAATAAGCGCCGCACGATTAGTCTTTATAAGATTATTACAGCCTTCGGAATAGGTATCGCCCAACCTGCCGGGAACGGCAAAAACATCCCGGTTATAAGAATTTGCAATATCAGCAGTAATCAGGGCGCCGCCTTTTCTCCCGGCTTCAACTACTACCACTGCATCTGCCATGCCTGCAATGATGCGATTTCGTTTAGGAAAATTTTCACGGTCGGGATTGGTTTGACTTATAAAATCGGTGAGCAAACCCCCATTTTTCACCATTTGCTCTGCCAGGGTTTTGTTGAGCGGTGGATAAATCCGGTCCAATCCATGAGCCAAAACAGCGATGGTTGGCAAATTATTTTTCAAAGCGGCTTTATGCGCTGCTGTATCAATACCATAAGCCAATCCGCTGACCACCAAAACCTGTTGTTCTGTCAAATCTGCAATTAATTGATTGGTAAATCCTTTACCATAATCGCTTGCACTCCGGGTACCCACAACAGCAATTACCTTTTCAACATTCATATTGGCATCGCCCTTGAAATAAAGCATTACCGGACTGTCAACGCATTGCTTTAAGCGTGAAGGATAATTTACATCTAAAAAATAAAAGGTTTTGATTTTATATTTTTCAATAAATTTCAGTTCATCTTCCGCACGTTTCAAAACATTTTGATTTACAATAGCTCCAGCCAGCGTTTCACCAATTCCTGGTATTTTTTCAAAATTTTTCTTTTTTTCTTTAAACACAGCTTCGGCACTTCCACAATAAGCAATCAGCTTTTTGGCGGTTATATCACCGATTCCGGGAATTAATGTCAATGCTATTTGGTACAGTAACAATGTCTTAAAAATTAATGATCAAAAATATGGAATTATTTCTAATTTTGAAAAAATATTTCACTGAAAACCAGAAAAAACATATTAGTTTGCCCGCTCGACTGGGGTATTGGACATGCTACCCGGTGTGTACCTGTTATTTATCAATTATTTGAGTACAATCTCAATGTTATTATCGCTGCTTCAGGACGTTCTTTGGCTTTTCTTCAAAAAGAGTTTCCACAACTTACCTTTATCCCGTTTGAAGGTTACAAAATCCGATACCAGAAAAAAGGAAGCCTGACTTTTAGAATGTTGTTATCCACACCATTAATTATAAAAGGAATTTATAAAGAACATCGCAGGTTGCAACAAATAATAGATGATTTTAAGATAGACGCTGTTATTTCTGACAATCGTTACGGCTTGTTTACCCGTAAAATACCCTGCGTTTTTATGACGCATCAGCTTTTTATTAAAATCCCGGCATATTTGCGATTTACTTCTCCTTTAGCACGTTGCGTTACCCGTTTTTTTGTAAATCGCTATGACGAATGCTGGATTCCCGATTTTGAAGGGGCGAAAAATCTTTCGGGAGAATTATCTCACGGACGAAATGCCGGTAAAAACACTTTTTATATTGGTTCATTATCACGATTTGGTTCCGATGAAAATGGTTTAAATGCAGAATATCCTTACGACCTGTTGGTTATGCTTTCGGGTCCCGAACCTCAACGAAGTATTCTGGAAGAAAAAATTTTTGATCAGCTTAAAACTTCAGATTTAAAAACGATTGTCGTACAAGGAATTACCGATAAAAAAATGGCTTTTGATTTAAATCCAAAAGTTAAAGTGTATTCTCATTTGGAAACCAAATTGCTCCAAAAATTTATGACGGAGTCGAAAATAATTTTATGTCGTTCGGGTTATTCCACCATTATGGACTTGGCAGCTTTGGGGGGAAAAGCGATTTTCATCCCAACTCCCGGACAAACGGAACAGGAATATCTTGCTAAATATCATCTTGAAAATCAACATTTTTATTCAATGGCACAAAAAAATCTTTCTATTCCTGAAGCCATTGCCCAGACAGCCGGATTTCAGGGCATAGAATTAAAACCTGATTTCGATTTGCTTAAACACCGGCTTGCCATTTTGACAACCCAAATTTGAATGCCAAACTTTTATACTTTTGCAAAAAAATAATTTATGCTTCTGAATTTTATTTCCTGGCATGTAAATCCTGAAATATTTCACATCGGACATTTTGCCATCCGCTGGTACGGTTTGCTATTCGCACTTTCGTTCTATTTTGGATATCTTATAATTAATCAGATGTTTAAAAAAGAGGGCGTTCCGCAGAAAGTGCTCGATCAGTTGACAACCTATATGCTCATAGGCACCGTTATTGGCGCCCGCCTGGGACATGTATTGTTTTATGAACCCGCCTGGTATTTTAGTCATCCGTTGGATATATTGAAAATTTGGGAAGGTGGTTTAGCCAGTCACGGCGCCGCAATTGGTATCTTATTGGCATTGTGGGTTTTTTCCAAAAAAAGCAAAAGGCCATTCCTTTGGACAATAGACCGGATTGTGATTGTGGTTGCACTTTCGGGATTACTTATCCGAACAGGCAATCTGATGAATTCTGAAATTTTTGGCAAGCCAACTTCACTACCATGGGGTTTTATCTTTGAACATTATGACGAAGTGCCGCGTCATCCAACGCAAATCTATGAAGGCTTTTCATATCTTGCTATTTTTCTTTTTCTGCTCAATTATTATTACCGGAAAAACGGCGCTCCGACACAAGGCGTTTGTTTTGGGATATTCCTTATTGCCACATTTACCATGCGCTTTTTAATCGAGTTTCTGAAAGAGCCACAAGTTGGATTTGAAAGTAAAATGGTGCTGAATATGGGACAATTATTGAGTATCCCATTGATTTTGTTGGGTATTGGTATTTTAATCTGGATCAAGCAAAAGCGAAAAACGGTTTAAATTTTTTGAAATAAAAAAAACGACGTATAAAAATCTGTCCCAGGTTAGTTATTGATGCTCTTTACGTAACAAGTCATTCACCGTTTTCACCGGATTAAATGTGATAATCGGAGTTTCTACAAAAATAGTTATCCAATCAGCCATTGCACCGTTCCATAGTCCTGGAAGTTCCTGGGCTTTCAGGCTTCGTCCGTCCTTCGATTTAACGGAAATAAAACCGGTGGAAGCATCAACAAATTGGGTAAGATCAAAATTTTCTCCTTTATAATTTTGCACTCCGCATACCAGGTCAACAGGATTGAAATGTGTGGATTTATTTAAAATTTCTTTTTGTCTGATGTCGTTCAAGTCAACCTGTGATGACTCAACAATTTGTAACGATATTTCACCATCTTCATTTTCAACCCAAAAAGGACCGCCTCCGGGTTCGCCTTCATTTTTTACCATACCACAAACCCGTATAGGCCGGTTGAGTGTATTATATAGATAATCTATTTTTTCGATGTCAGAAGAACCTTCCAGTTCATTGATTTTTAGATTTAATTGATTTTTAGCAAATCGCGCTATCTCTTCGAGTTCTGCATCCGACACATTTCCATCATCGAGCATTCCAAGATAGTTAAACGTTTGCTCCTGAAGCCGGAGTAATGTACCGCCAATTACTTTCTTGTAAAGATATGTCTGTTCTTTTAAATGGTCGGGAACAATGTTATCAATGTTTTTGATAAAAATAATATCACCCTGTAAATCATTCAAATTCTCGATAAGGGCGCCATGACCGCCCGGACGAAAAAGCAAACGTCCATCATCTTCGCGGAAAGGTTCATTATTCATGTCAACGGCAATGATATCGGTTGACGATTTCTGTTCCGAAAAGCAAATAGTATATTTGCAATGAAATAGAGATTCGTAGATATGTTTTGTTTCAGCAATTTTTTGTTCAAATTTTTCCCGGTGTTCGGGAGAAACGGTAAAATGAACAAACACATGTCCATCGGATTGCCTGCAATAATTAGCGCCTTCCACTAAATGCTCTTCAACCGAAGTTCGTGAGCCATTAGGATACCGGTGAAATTTCAGCAATCCTTTGGGGAGATTTGCATATCCAAGGCCTTTTTCTTCAAGCAGATAATCAATAATAAATGAAAATTCTTTTTCTCTGATACTTAGGTTTATATCAATACCATTTTTATTCATTACCGATTTTAAATCTTCATAAAATGCAAAATTTTGTATTTCCGTAATAAATTGGTTAACCAATTGAAAATCTTTATCATTCGGGTAATTTTCATTTTGAGGAAGACTTGCTTTGTATTTTTCGCGGAATTCAAATAACTGCTTGAACATTCGGCTTGCAGCGCCAGATGCCGGAACAAATTTTAATATTTGTCTGTCTTTTGATGCATCATCATAAAAAGAAGCCATTTCCCTGACGGTTTCATTGTCAAACCGGATAATTCCATCACCAGAAGTTGCTGGTTTTATAAGATTAATGAATGGAAAACCATTTTTAAAATTACATAATTGTATTTCAATGGTTTCGAGACTAATTCCCTTAATCTTGATTTGCTGAATATCGTTTTTATTTAACATATTTTATTGACCAGAGGTTAAATATTAGCTATTTATTACATAATGAATTTTGACAAGTCAAAAATAAAAAATTTAAGCAAAGCAAAGGCTAATATTTTGGTCATAAAATAAAAAATCCCTCCCGTTTTGTCGGGAAGGATTTTTACTGTAAGAAGTAAGAAAACGAAGTGTTATTTTACTCTTACATCTGTTGCTTGAGGACCTCTTTGTCCTTCACTAACTTCAAATGTAACTTCTTCACCTTCTTCTAATCCTTGATAACCAGCTTTGGCTATTCCTGAATGATGTACAAAAATATCTTTTCCGTTTTCACCTTCGATAAATCCGTAACCTTTTTGGCTATTAAACCATTTTACTTTTCCGTCCATTCTAAATATTCTTTAATAAATTAATACGATTTTCTTTTGTAATCACCACCGCCTCTAGAAAAATTGCGTGATTTGTTGTTATTGGTATTGGTACGAGGTTTAGCCTCATTAACAACTAATTTTTTTCCTAAAAAGTCGGCTCCGTTTAGTTCTTCAATAGCAGTGTTTGCTTCAGTGGAATCATTCATTTCTACAAACCCAAAACCTTTGCTGTATCCCGTATATTTATCGGTGATTACATTGGCTGAGTTAACTTGTCCAAATTCTTCAAAAATCTGGCGAAGATTTTCTTCTTTAATCTTATCACTAAGATTACTAACGTAAATGTTCATACTTAAATTTTGATAATTAATACTTTACTTAAATTAAAAAAGGGTTGAAAACCTAAACTGAAATGAAGTTCTGAAGCTTGGCAAAGACAGTAGAAGGAGGAAACTTACTTTTTAATTTTCTGCAAAGATAAACTCTTTTGAATTACAATTACTTATTTAATGAAAAAATAAATTTTATTTTTAAAAATAAATTTTAAAATACCGCCATACATTTGTTCTTATGTTCATTACAAATAATAATTTGATTATTAAAAAAGTTATTAAAAAACATTTTATCTTTGCACTCCATTTGCCCAGGTGGTGAAATTGGTAGACACGCCAGCTTGAGGGGCTGGTGTTCGCAAGGACGTGCAAGTTCGACTCTTGTCCTGGGCACCATAAAATAGGATGATTTAAGATTGATGATTAACCGTTTAAAAAAATATGCCTGCAATTTACAGGCATATTTTCAAATCATCAACAACACGTTTACCCGCCCAAGTGGTGGAATTGGTAGACACGCTAGTTTCAGGGACTAGTGGCCGTAAGGCTGTGCAGGTTCAAGTCCTGTCTTGGGTACATGTGTTAATTTTTAAATCCTTTTAAATCATTCATCAGTTTTTTCCTGGTAAAAAATATTCTGCTCTTTACCGTTCCGATTGATAATTCAAGTTGGTCGGCTATTTCCTTATATTTATATCCTGCATGATGCATTTCAAAAGGTAGCCGTTGTTCAACATTCAAATTTTGGATAGCTCTCTGAATTTCTTTTTCCGAAATCATTGAATCGGGTTGTGGAAAATCAGATTTATGGTTGGTATTCATAAAATACAAATCGTCGGTGGCATCAACAATAGTATTTGATTTTACAGTCCGACGATAATTATTAATAAAAGTATTTTTCATTATAGTATATGTCCACGCCTTAAAGTTGGTATCTGTCGAAAATTTATCCTTGTTTACTAACGCTTTAAGATTGGTGTCTTGGATTAAGTCATTGGCCTCTTCACGATTGGAAGTTAAAGTGTTTGCAAAATACCTGAGGTGATTTTGAACACCAAGTAATTTAAAGTTAAATTCCATTTCTGACATCTTTTAAATTTTTTAGTTATACCAGATGTTTAACAAATAACGTGCTAAGTTAAACATTTTTTTGTTAATTTTATTAAAAAAGGTAACTAATTTTTAAATATTTTTTCTCAAAAAAAGGTTATTTATTTATTTATCAACTTTTTAAATATGCTATTTTCTAAATATGCTGTGTTTAATCTATTTTTCATAAGACTAAACAATTTTATCATCACTTTACATTAAGGCAAAGGCTTTCAGGTTATTAAGTAAACAAATACTTAATTAGTAAATCTAAACTTTTTTTGAATAAATAAATGACAAAATTACCGGTAGGCATGCCGGTAGTTTAATTGTGGGACATAAAATTCCCTTTAGCGGAAAATATGGAATTAAAGATTTTCTAAATATTCCAAAAATCGGGACAGATAGCTGATTTTAATGAAATTAGACGGTAATGAAGGGTTAAAGGATAAAACCTGATAACCGGTAAGGAATACTTTTGTATTTGGGTACAATGCGGAAAGCCTGCTCAGATAATCATCAAACTGGCTTCCCGAAAAAACAGCAGTAAATGAAGTAAATACTGCATCAGGATTAATAATTGGCGTTATTTCTTCCAATACATTAAAGGGAACAGATTGGCCAAGATAAATTACTTTATACCCATTCTTTTTCAGGAGATAAGAATAAAAAAGCAACCCAAGTTCATGCCATTCATTTTCGGGAAGATAAAGGAGAAACTTTTTTGCATCAGGATTTTGTACCGCGATTTGTCCATCAATAGCCACACATAATTTTTGGCGCAGAAGATTTGTCATGAAATGTTCATAAGCCGGATTTATCCTTCCGGCAAGCCATAAATTTCCAATTTTTTCAAAAAAAGGATAAAGAACATCGGTAACCGTTTTTTCAAAACCAATATTAATAGATGAAGTGCCGATGATTTTATCGAATTTATTTTCATCAAATTCCACCATGGCTTCATACAGGTTATCCACCAGATATTCATTATTATTATTTAATGTATTAAGGCCAAGGATTTTTTCGCTTAATTCTTCATTGGATAATAAAGCAATTTTCGATATTTTAAAACCATTTTGAAGTAAAAGCGATACATTCAATAATTTACGGACATCTTCATCGCCATAACTTCGGACATTACCTTCGGATCGCGAAGGTGAGAACATATTAAATCTCTTTTCCCACATACGTATAGTGTGGGCCTTGATACTGGTAAAACGTTCCAGATCGCTTATCGAATACCTGTTTGATTTCATACTTAAATACTTAAAATTAAAAATAACAACAACTGGTATGAAAAAAAGTTTAACTAATTTGTGTTTATTTTTTAAAAAATAAACAATTTTTTACTCATTATTGCAATAATTTTTTCAGCTTTTCAAAAGCCGAATCCAATCCTTGTGGATTTTTTCCACCGGCAGTGGCAAAAAACGGTTGTCCACCTCCCCCACCTTGAATTTCTTTAGCTAATTCTCTAATAATTAAACTTGCATTTAGCTTTCTTTCTGTTACCAGATTTTCAGATAGCATCAATGTTAAATTAACCTTATCGTTACTTACCGAACCGCTGACAAAACAGAGGTTCTCCACCCGATTTTTTATGCCATAAGCAAGGTCCTTAATGCTATCTGCATCCAAATTTGATTTATACGCGATGTAATTGATACCATTAATATTTTCTCCTTTTGCACTAAGTTTCTCGATTAGGCCATTTATCTCTTCGCGTTTATAATCTTCAATTTTTTTCTGCAAGCAGGAATTTTCTTCTATGAGTTGTTTTACACTACGAGCCACATCTTTAGTATTTTTTAGCATTTCTTTTAATTCCTGAACTAAAGAAATCTGTTCGTTAAAAAATTCCTCAGCTTTATCGGCAGTTATGGCTTCAATTCGACGCACTCCGGCAGCAATAGCACCTTCTGAAATAATTTTGAACATGCCAATTTGTCCTGTAGCCGGGACATGAGTGCCTCCACATAATTCCAAAGATTCGCCAAAGCGGATAACCCTGACCTTATCACCGTATTTTTCACCGAACAGAGCCATAGCTCCCATCTCGGTAGCTTTTTTAATAGGAAATTCACGAAATTCCGTCAACGGAATATTGGCACGTATTTTTTGATTAACCAGGGATTCGATTTTGGATAGCTCCTCCGTAGATAGTTTAGCAAAATGAGAAAAATCGAAACGAAGATGATCAGCGTCTACCAGCGAACCTTTTTGCTCCACATGCGTTCCTATAATCTGACGTAGCGCATGATGTAATAAATGCGTAGCCGAATGATTATTTGCCGTAAGTCGCCGTTGCTTTGCATCCACACTTGCGATAAACGATGTGGTAACATCCGAAGGTAACTTGGAAGTAAGGTGGATTATGAGGTTATTTTCTTTCTTCGTATCCGTTACCGTGATCATTTCATTATCGGAACGTAGTACCCCGCTATCGCCAAGCTGACCGCCGGATTCGGCATAAAAAGGAGTCTGATCCAGAACAATCTGAAAGAATTCCTTGCCTTTGGTTTTCACTTTACGATATTTTACAATTTCCACTTCCGTTTCAAGAATATCGTAGCCAACAAATTTCGTTTCGTTTTCTTCCTTTTTCAGAACGACCCAGTCGGTAGTATCAACAATGGCAGCCTGACGCGAACGGGCTTTTTGCTGTAAAAGCCCTTTATTGAAACCTTCCATATCTACTTTACGGTTTTTTTCTTTTGCCATCAGTTCTGTCAGGTCGATGGGAAAGCCGTAGGTATCGAACAATTCGAAAGCAAAATTCCCATCAATCGTTTGGGTACTGTCAGTCGAAGTAATATAATGATTAAACTTTTGGATGCCTAATGACAGGGTGCGAAGGAAAGCTTGTTCTTCTTCCCTGATGACACGGATAACCAAATCCTGTTGGGATTTTAGTTCCGGGAAGATGCTATCCATTTGCTTTACCAAAAGGGGCACAAGAAGATTGATAAAAGGTTCTTTCAGGTCAAGGAAAGTATATCCGTACCGTACGGCCCGGCGTAAAATACGACGGATAACATATCCGGCTTTGTTATTGGAAGGAAGCTGCCCGTCGGCAATGGCAAAAGCGATGGCCCTCAAATGATCGGCAATAACGCGCATGGCAATATCGGTATTCTCATCCATGCCGTATTTTTTACCAGCTATTTGTGCAATCTCCTGTATTAATGGTTGGAAAATATCGGTATCGTAATTCGATTTTTTATTCTGCAAAACCATACTCAGACGTTCGAAACCCATGCCGGTATCCACATGCTTGGAAGGCAAAGGCAATAAGTTACCATCCGACATTCGGTTGAATTCGATAAATACTAAGTTCCAGATTTCAATAACAAGCGGATGGCTTTCATTAACCAAATCTTTTCCCGGAATCCGCTTTTTTTCTGCTTCGTCGCGGATATCAATATGAATTTCGGAACAGGGTCCACAGGGACCGGTTTCGCCCATTTCCCAGAAATTATCCTTTTTGGAACCAAACAAGATGTGGCTTTCGGATACAATTTCCTTCCAGTATCCATATGCTTCCTCATCCCGTGATGTACCATCGGTTTTGTCGCCTCCAAAAACGGTAACGTATAATATTTCGGGATCAATTTTATAAACGTCTGTCAGAAGTTCCCAAGCCCAGGCAATGGCTTCCTTTTTAAAATAATTGCCAAACGACCAGTTCCCGAGCATTTCGAACATGGTATGATGATAGGTGTCGTGGCCTACTTCTTCCAAATCATTATGTTTTCCGGAAACGCGCAGGCATTTCTGTGTATCGGCTACCCTTGGGGCAACAGCCGGCACATTACCGAGAAAAATATCTTTAAACTGATTCATCCCGGCATTGGTGAACATGAGGGTAGGATCATTTTTTACAATCATGGGTGCCGAAGGAACAACATGGTGATTTTTGGATTCAAAAAAATCCAAAAATGTTTTTCTAATCTGAAAAGAATTCATATTCGCTGTAAAGTATTAATTTGAGATTTCATAAAACTGGAGAAACTGGAGATTATCATGTATAAAGTATGATTTTTTAATTATTTAACAAACAAATCCGATGTTTATTACAATAATCGGGCTGCAAATTTAGTTTAATTAAACAACCTCTGAAAAAATATTTGTTTAATAAAGCCTCCTATCACCTGCCTGAATCATTATCATCAGCGAAAGTCATCTGATTTCAGAAAAAATTCGTAGGTTTGCAAAGAGAGGTTTTGGATAAAAAGATAACAACAATACAAGATGGCTAAAATCAAGTACCATTTTAATATCCATTCATTAAAAATTGAAAAAGTAAGCATTACTTTAAAGGAACGCCTGATGAAGCTATTGGGAGTGCTTGCATCGGGTATGGTATTTTCGGCGGTAGTATTGTTTTTTGCATACAATTTTTTTAATTCACCAAAGGAAAAGATGCAGTTGCGCGAGATTGAGCAATACAAACTGCAATTTGAAATTTTGAACGATCGCATGAATCGTTTGCAAAAAGTAATGAACAATTTGCAGGATAGGGATGATAATATCTACCGCGTTATCTTTGAGTCAGAGCCCATCCCGTCTTCGGTGCGAAAAGCTGGCTATGGAGGGACTGACCGTTATGCCAAACTGGCAGGATATAAAAATTCAGACATCATCATTAATACGACCAAAAAGCTTGATCAGATTGCCAGCCAGATGTACGTTCAATCGAAATCATTTGACGAAGTTTTTAAACTGGCCAAGGGGAAGGAAAAGATGCTTGCCTCTATTCCGGCTATACAACCGGTAAGCAATAAAAATTTGCGTGCCATAAGTTCCTTTTTTGGTTATCGTACCGACCCGTTTTATAAAGTAATGAAATTTCATGAAGGACTTGACTTTTCGGCTCCTGCCGGAACAAAAATATATGCTACCGGCGATGGTATCGTAACCAATGCCGGACGTGCTTCGGGATATGGTAACCAAATCATCATTAATCATGGCTATAGCTATAATACCATGTATGCCCACCTGTCGCGGATGAATGTCCACCGGGGACAAATGGTGAAACGGGGACAAGTGATAGGGTTTGTGGGGAATACCGGAAAATCAACCTCACCTCATCTCCATTACGAAGTGCTCAAATACGGTAATCCGATTGATCCTATCAATTATTTCTTTAATGACCTTACTCCCGCTGAATACCAGCAAATGATTGAACTCTCATCGTTCCCTTCACAAACTATGGATTAATTCATAAAGATATGCCTATTAAAACGAAACCTGTTGAAAAGATTTATTATTCCATTGGTGAGGTCGCACGGATGTTTGATGTAAATGTTTCGCTTATCCGCTTCTGGGAAAAAGAATTTGATATCATCCAGCCCCATCGTAATAAAAAAGGCAACCGAATGTTTACCAAGCAGGATGTGGATAATTTCCATATCATTTATCATTTGGTAAAGGAACGCGGATTTACACTTCAGGGAGCCAAGGACAAGCTGAACGAAAACAAAGCCGATACCATAAACACCCTCGAAATCATTAAATCGCTTACGCAGATCAAGGACTTTTTATTAGCAATCAAAAAAGATCTTTGAACCAGAGTAGGCTGTTAGCTGTTAGCTATTGGCCATTAGCCGTTAGCTATATTGTTACATACACCATTCTGCAACGGCAAACCGCTTCCTATAACGTTACGCATGCCATGCAGCATGTATAATCTTAAACGCTGACAGATACAGCGTACGCTATCAGGTTTCTCAAAAAAAAACTGCCCTTGTGAGGCAGCTTCCTTTTTTTGAAAAAATCAAAACCCTATTTCATCAGTTTTATTTTCTGGTTTACATAGTTTTCAATCTTGTTGCTGAGTTGCGTTTGATTGAATTGTTTTGAGACAACGGCCAAACGATGTAAAACGCTCAGATTTTGCTGTTTTTCGTTATCATAATTATCGCTAAACTTGGTCGGAAGCGAAAAATAATAGTTCAGGTTATCCTCGTAAATCTTAGCGAGAACTTCCACCATTTTATTACCTTTTTGCATAGCTCCGGCACGATAGTAAATTTCGGGGATAGGCGACATATAAATATCAAAAGGCACCTTACTGTCGGGAAAAACTTCAAGACAGCGGTCGAGGACTTTAATGGCGGAATCTTTTTTATTTTCGATTACCAACGCCTGGGCAAGACGCATAAAATTCGTCCTGGGGATCTGCGAATTTCGCATACTTTCGCGGTCAACCAGGACTTTAGGATTATTCAGATTGCCCCATTTGCATTTATTCATCAAAATATCGTACGATTCGTAAGTATCCACGGGGCCCATTTCATCACTGGATTTGTCGGATTGCAATGGCATAAATTTATACACCCAACCTTCCATCTGGCAATATTTTTCCACATTAAATGCATTGCTTACCGTGGAAGGGCTTGCAAAATAAATCGGACGTTTCCAATCGTTATTTGCCAGAAAATCGAGTAACATGATATCATTTTTATACATATAATTCGATTTAATATCCCAGCGTACGTCTTTCAGAATCCTGTTAGCAAACCGCTGAGGAACAATGCCATTTTTGAGAGCTTTTTCTCTATCAACGGTTAGTTTCAGATGCTTGGTGGGGTAAAAAGACATGGGCTTATTATCCTGATAAGTAATTTTACTTTTAGGATCATCGCTTGCAATAAAACTGATCAAATCCTTCACCTCAACGGTATCCTTCACCTGTTCGTAATAACCGATATACTCATTCACTCCTTTATTATATTGGTCAGGAGTAAGCGTGAATTTGATAGGATCGCTATCATAGGTTTTTCGGGCAAGCTGATGGATATACCAATCGCCGGAAGCAAGCATATAATTTACAACACGAACATCGCGACGTATTCCTTCTACTTCCTGAGCATACCAAAGCGGGAAAGTGTCGTTATCGCCGTTAGTAAACAGGATAGCATTGGGCTCACACGACATCAGATAATCTACAGCAAAATCGCGACAAGCATATTTCCCTGAACGGTCATGATCGTTCCAACCATCCTTAGCCATCACACAAGGCACAAGCAACAGGCAGATAAAAGTAACTACTATCGCCGTAACGGTTTGGTTTACTTTTAATTTTTTAAGATAATCAAAAATGGCAAATACTCCTATCCCAATCCATATGGCAAAAGCATAAAACGAGCCGGCATAAGCATAATCCCGCTCGCGGGGTTGGTATGGCGTTTGGTTAAGGTATAATACTATTGCAAGGCCCGTCATAAAAAATAAAAGTGCAACGACTATGGCATCTTTATTTCTACGGTTCAGGTGAAAAATAAAACCAATCAATCCTAACAATAAAGGAAGCATATAAAACTTATTTTTGGCCGAATTTTGCATACTATGCGGCATATTATCCTGGTTGCCTAAGCGCCAGTTATCGAGCCAGCTTATGCCGCTTATCCAGTTACCGTTATCAATGCTGCCATAACCTTCGATGTCGTTTTGCCTTCCGGCAAAATTCCACATAAAATATCGGAGATACATATGCCCAACCTGATAGGTAAAGAAGAACCGAAGATTTTCAACAAAAGTAGGTTTATAAATGGTTTGCGATGAACCGTCGTTACCCGTTACGGCTATCGGTGTACCTTGTATTTTCCCCCATTCCTTATATGCCGTGATGTGGCTTTGTTTTTGATTGCTCCACATCCTTGGAAAAACGGTACAAAATCTTGGGTCAAAAACCGATATGGATTGTTTACGATCGTCGGTTATTATATATTTTCCTTTGGCAGCATCTTTAATATAAATAGGGCTTCCGTCTTTATAATCGACTACCGGTGCATTATAGCATTGTCCATAAAGAATGGGCCAATCGCCATATTGTTCGCGGTTAAGATACGAAAGCAAACCAATGGCATCATCAGGGTCGTTTTCGTTGATTGGCGTATTGGCATTTGCACGGATAACCAGCATGAAAAAGGAGGAATACCCTATTAATATTAATGCAATACACAAAATAATCGTATTAAGTACCGAACGGTTATGTTTTTTGGTATAAATCAAACCCCAAACAATAGCGCCAATTAATACTGCAAAATAAATAATGGTACCGGAATTGAAAGGTAAGCCTGCGGTGTTTACAAAAAACAACTCAAAACTGCCGGCTAATTTTACCACCCATGGTATAATAACGTACATCACAACAGCGAGTAAAAAAATAGAGATAACTCCCGTGGAAATAACTCCTCTCGCAGTGGTTTTGTATTTTTTAAAATAATAGATAAACGAAATTGCCGGAATTGCCAATAAATTAAGCAAGTGGACACCAATGGATAGCCCCATCAGGAAGGCGACGAGTAAAATCCATCGATTGGAATGCTTCTGATCAGCCACGGCTTCCCATTTCAGGATTGCCCAAAAAACAACGGCTGTAAAAAACGACGACATGGCATAAACTTCACCTTCCACCGCAGAAAACCAAAACGAATCGGAAAAAGTATAGGCCAGAGCGCCCACCAAACCGCTTCCTAAAATAGCCCACATCTGTCCTGTAGTCATTTCATTACTTTTTATGAGCTTTTTGGTAATGGCCGTAATACTCCAAAACAAAAATAAAATAGTGAAACCGCTTGCCAAAGCCGACATGCAATTGACCATAAAAGCTACTTTGGACAAATCGCCAAAGGCAAAAAGCGAGAAAAATCTTCCAAGCAGTTGAAATGTAGGAGCTCCCGGAGGATGGCCCACCTGAAATTTGAATGCTGTGGAAATATATTCTCCACAATCCCACCAACTGGCGGTCGGTTCGGCTGTTCTCAGATATACCGTAGAGGCAATCGCAAAAGTAATCCAGCCTAACAGATTGTTTAATTTCCGATAATTGTTCATTAGGTTATTATTTAATTAGTAATTAACTCATTATAGCTAAATTTTTCGATCAACTATTTTATAATGAAATAATCAGCGAAAATAATAAAATAATTCACCGTCCGATAATACAAGCACTAATATATTTGATTCTCTATGCCTTTTTGGGATTTATTAACAAATACTGCCTTTACACAGGAAAATATTTGAAAAATTTGTTTTGGTATAAAAAAAATATTTACTTTTGCAGTCCTTTTACACGGGGAATCTGTCCGATGGTGTAACTGGCAACACGTCTGATTTTGGTTCAGAAGAGTCCAGGTTCGAGCCCTGGTCGGACAACCAAAAATGCAGGAAACTGTATTTTAAATTAGGAGATTTGATTGAGAGGGGACAGAAGTCCCCTCTTTTGTTCATTTGCTGAATGTTCATGATAACTGACACTAAAGTATCGGAGATAGTTACCAACTTCCTCCACGAAACCGATAAATTTCCGGTAAGCATCAAAGTGAAACCCGGAAACAAAATATCCGTTTTTATTGATGGGGACAATGGTATTACAATTGATGATTGTAAAGCACTTAGTCGATACATTGAATCACAATTCGACCGTGAATCTGAGGATTTTGAATTAAATGTTTCTTCCTCCGGTCTGGATACGCCTTTTCAGTTGTTACGCCAATACCGGAAAAACATAGGCCGTCAAATAGAACTACTACTTACGGACGGCATAAAATTACAGGGAACCCTTCAAAAAGCTGATGAAAATGAAATTGAAATAGCGCAAATGATACATAATAAAGCCAAAAAAGACGAGAATTGTAAAATTCAGCGATTTCCCTTAAGCCAAATCAGGGAAGCCCGTTGCATAATATCATTCAAATAATAAACTTTTGATACCTGATAGTATATGGAACACATCAATTTAGTAGAAACTTTTTCGGAATTCAAGGAATTCAAAAATATTGATCGCGAGACCATGATGCGCATCCTGGAAGATGTTTTCAGGCACCTGCTGATAAAAAAATATGGTACCGATGAAAACTTCGACATCATTGTAAACATTGATAAAGGCGACCTTGAAATATGGAGAAAACGTACCATAGTCGAAGATGGACAGGTAGATGACCCAAACCGCCAGATTGCCTTCTCGGAAGCCATTAAAATAGAACCCGATTTTGAAGTGGATGAAGAAGTTACGGAAGAAATTAAATTAGGCGAATTTGGACGTCGCGAAATATTGACCATTCGCCAAAATTTGATGTCCAAAATTCAGGAATATGAAAAAGACAACGTCTATCGTAAATACAAAGATCGTATCGGAGAAATAATTACAGGCGAAGTATACCAGGTTTGGAAAAAAGAAATCATGGTTTTAGACGATGAATTTATTGAACTAACCCTGCCTAAATCCGAACAGATTCCATCTGATTTCTACCGCAAAGGCGATACTATCCGTGCCGTGGTATCTAAAGTAGATATGCGTAACAACTCTCCCATTATTATTTTATCGCGTACCTCTCCCGTTTTTCTCGAACGGTTGTTTGAATCCGAAGTTCCCGAAGTATTCGACGGACTTATCACCATCAAAAATATCGTGCGGGTACCTGGCGAAAGAGCCAAAATCGCCGTAGAATCCTACGATGATCGTATTGATCCCGTTGGCGCCTGCGTCGGAATGAAAGGCTCACGCATCCATGGTATTGTGCGCGAACTAAGAAACGAAAATATTGATGTAATCAACTTTACATCCAACCCTTCATTATATATACAACGATCCCTAAGTCCTGCTAAAATAACTTCCATAGTTATTGATGAAGAAAGCAAACGAGCCGAAGTATACATGAAACCAGACCAGGTTTCCTTAGCTATCGGCAAAGGCGGTTACAATATTAAACTTGCCGGAAAACTTACCGGTTACGAAATTGATGTCTACCGCGATACGGATACCGACAGTGATGATGTTGATTTACAAGAGTTTTCCGATGAAATTGACCAATGGATTATCGAAGAGTTGAAAACGATAGGATGTGATACGGCTAAAAGCGTTTTAGCCATCCCGGTGAACGAATTAGTAGCCCGCACCGATCTTGAAGAAGAAACTATCAATGAGGTAGTACGAATATTGAAATCAGAATTTGATTACGAATAATCGTACCTTTGCAATTAATTTATAAGGTGAATACCAATTATTGAATATGGAAGACGGAAATAAAATAATGAGGCTCTCCAAAGCCGTTAGAGAATTTAATGTGGGTATTACTACTATCGTAGATTTCCTTAAGAAAAAGGGATTTACCATGGATAGTAATCCTAATGCCAAAATTACGCCGGCCATGTTCGATTTACTGGAAAAAGAATACCAATCGGAAAAAAGCGTTAAGGAATCGTCCAAAAAAATCGAAATCGATTATATGCGGCATCAAACTATTTCTTTGGAAGATAAAAAAGTAGTTGCTGATGAGTTTGAAGAAAAGGAAAAAGAATCTGAAGAACTTTTTATTAAAAATGTTAATTTTGAATATCCTGATGCATTTAAACATCAGGAAAAGAAACCAGATCAACCTCCTGTTCCCGAAAAGGAGCCTCAACCTGAAAAAACGATACCTGCCGAAACACCTGTAAAAGTTGAAGCACCTATAAAAGAAATTGTTGAAGAAATAGCACCCAAAGAAATACCTCAACCGGAAGAAATTAAACCGGTTGAATTACCATTGGTTGAACCGGTTGTAGAAATCAAAATTGAACCCGAATCAGTTGCAGTTGCGCCCGAGTCTATTGTCCCCGAACCGGTTGTCCCTAAACCAGTTGTTCCCGAACAGGTCGCTCCCGAAACAATTATACCCGAAAAGGCTCCTGAACCCCAACCCGAAAGTGAAACGATTGAAGAAATCATTTCACCGGAAGAATCAATACCGGGACAAATTAAATTAGTCGGATTTCTTGATCTGGAATCATTAAATTCCAAGACCAAACCCGCACCTAAGACAAAGGAAGAAAAGAAAAAGGCTAAAGAAGAGACAGAAAAAACCAGGACAAAAGCCAAACATCACGAAGTAGAGCCGGAAGTTATAGAAAAAGCAGAAATTGCTACCCAACCCCTGCCCCAACCAAGTATTCCTGAACCGGAAGCTAAAGTTGAACCCCCGGTCGAAGAAAAGATCTCAAATTTTCTCCCTACCGAACGTCGTATTTTAGAAGGACCAACCATTGTTGGCACCATGAAACTTCCGGAACCCAAAAAACCGGAGCCCAAAAAGCCCGTAGCTTCATCATCCGACGAGTTGATGAAAGCAAAAAAGAAAAAGAGAAAACGCATTAAAAAACAACATCCCGGAACAGAAGAGGCCGGAAAAGAAGCCCCAAAAACTGACGCCAGTAAAGATAGTAAGTTCAAAGATAAAAAAACAAAAAAGGAAATTTTCAAACCCGAAGTTACCGAGGACGACATTCAAAAGCAAATCAAGGAAACACTTCAGCGACTCAGTAGCACTGGCAAATCAAAAGCATCCAAGCATCGCCGCGATAAACGCCATCTGATAAGCAAACAATATGAAGAAGAACAACAAAAAATTGAAGAAGAAAAATTAGTATTAAAGGTTACCGAATTCGTAACCGCCAATGAATTGGCCAATATGATGAATGCTCCGGTAACTCAGGTAATTTCTACTTGTCTTTCCCTTGGGCTGTTCGTTTCCATCAATCAACGGCTTGATGCAGAAACGCTGGTTCTGGTAGCCGATGAATTCGGATACAAAGTAGAATTTGTAAGCGTTGATGTTCAGGAAGCTATACGCGAAAGTGAAGAAGTTGACAATCCCGAAGACTTACGTCCGCGTACTCCGATAGTTACGGTAATGGGGCACGTAGATCATGGAAAAACCTCCCTGCTCGATTATATTCGTCATACCAATGTTATTGCCGGTGAAGCCGGTGGAATTACCCAACACATTGGTGCTTATGAAGTAAAGCTCGAAAACGGAAAACGAATTACATTTCTCGATACTCCGGGTCATGAAGCGTTTACCGCTATGCGTGCCCGTGGAGCTCAGGTTACCGACGTGGCTATTATTGTAATAGCCGCTGATGATACCATCATGCCACAAACCATTGAAGCTATTAATCATGCTCACGCTGCTAACGTTCCCATCGTTTTTGCTATCAACAAAATAGATAAAGCGAACGCTAACCCCGAAAAAATTAAAGAAGAACTTTCAAAACGTGATATTCTCGTCGAAGATTGGGGCGGCAAATATCAAAGTCAGGAAATTTCGGCTAAAAAAGGAATCAACGTTGGACTTCTTCTCGAAAAAGTACTACTTGAAGCCGAAATGCTCGAACTGAAAGCAAATCCATCCCGTCCGGCCATAGGAACCGTTATCGAATCCTCACTTGATAAAGGAAGAGGTTATGTTGCCAAATTATTGGTTCGGAACGGAACCCTAAAAATGGGTGATATTGTTTTGGCTGGTTCATGCTATGGAAAAGTCAAGGCCATGTATAACGAGCGTAACCAGTCGATTAAAGAAGCAGGACCTTCTGCTCCGCTTTTATTATTAGGTTTAAATGGCGCACCTCAGGCTGGTGATGTTTTTAATGTGATGAGCGACGAACGTGAAGTAAAAGCCATTGCTACCAAACGTTTGCAATTGCAACGTGAACAGGGTATCCGTACACAAAAGCACATCACTTTGGATGAAATTGGTCGCCGTATTGCTATTGGTGATTTTAAAGAATTGAATATCATTGTTAAAGGCGATGTTGATGGTTCTATCGAAGCATTATCCGATTCCCTGCTCAAACTCTCCACACCGGAAGTTCAGGTGAATGTTATCCATAAATCCGTCGGCCAGGTTACTGAATCCGACGTTCTGTTAGCTTCGGCATCCAATGCTATTATCATTGGATTCCAGGTACGTCCTTCATTAAGCGCCCGTAAACTTGCCGAACAGGAACAAATTGACATACGTTTGTATTCCGTTATCTACAATGCAATTAACGAAATAAAAGACGCTATCGAAGGTATGCTTTCGCCCGAAATGGAAGAAAAAATCACCTGCAATATCGAAGTTCGTGATGTATTCAAAATTACCAAGGTTGGAACCATTGCCGGTTGTATCGTTCTGGATGGAAAAGTAAACCGCAACACCAAAGTCAGAGTTATCCGCGATGGTATCGTAGTGTATACTGGTTCATTAGGTTCTCTGAAACGTTTCAAGGATGATGTTAAAGAAGTAGCTACCGGTTATGAATGCGGCTTGAATATCGATAATTTTAACGACATCAAAACCGGCGATATCATTGAAGGTTACGAAATAATTGAAGTCAAGCGTAAACTTTAATTTACGCAACTACTGCCATTTGCTATTACCAAGTAATATTATTTTAACTTAAATTTCATCCTTTTTTTAAATTTCGTACTTTTGCGTTGTTCAAAAACAATAAAAATGGATTTAAGCAAAATACTTACTATCACAGGAAAACCAGGACTTTACCGTCAAATAGCCCAGGCTAAAAATGGCGTTGTGGTTGAATCAATAACTGATCAAAAACGTTTTCAGGCATTTGGAAATGAAAAGATTAGTTCACTCGAAGAAATTAGTGTGTTCACTACGGGCGAAGACATTTCGCTTAAAAATATTTTTAAAAATATTTTTGATAAACAAGACGGAAAACAGTCTATTGATGTTAAATCGAGCAATGATGTGTTAAAGAAATATTTTGAGGAAATCATACCCGATTACGATAAAGACAGGGTTTATGTTTCTCACATCCGCAAAATCATTAGCTGGTACAACCTCCTTCAACAGGAAAATCTGCTTAATTTCTCGGAAACCACACAAACGGATACCGGAGATGCCTCTGCCAGTCCAAATATAGAACCTGAAAAATAAAATACGAAGTCCATCAGTCATGATGGACTTTTTTTATACGATTATTTTTGTTTCGACGTTTATTTTTCGACCTTTGTAGTTCCTGATTTCATCAACGACTAACATAAAATATCTAATCATGAAATGTCCATACACACAAGGGGGTGATAGAAGTGATGGGAGTGATGAAGTGATGAAGTGAAAAAAATGAATTTATGGGAATAAGGAGTCACAAGGATTTAGAGATTTGGAAACAATCAATGGACTTAGTGGCAAAGATATATCTTGTCAGCAAAGGATTTCCGACATACGAACAATATGGGCTGACATCACAAATAAGAAGATCTGCCGTATCCATACCATCTAATATTGCTGAAGGAGCAGGACGTCAGAATACAAAAGAATTTATTCAATTTTTATACATCACTTTAGGTTCTCTGGCTGAACTTGATACACAACTTGAATTATCTCAGAAAGTCGGATACATCAGTAATTACAAGGAATTTGAAAACGAATTAAAAACTATTAGAATAATGATTAGCAAACTTATTACAGTACTTAAAAATAAGCAGATTAATAAATGAATCTTTTGAAAAACAACACTAAATATATTATAACCCCATCACTTCATCACTCTCATCACTCCATCACTTAAACATATAAAATGAACCACTAACAAATCATAAACAAATGAAACGTCTATTCTTTCTTATTGTAATTCCGTTCCTGTTGATTTCCAAACCCAATTTCGCACAGGAAAAAGCCTTCCGTTTTGGGTTTCATGTTGCGCCCAACATCGGCTGGCTTAAGCCCGACGCCAAAGGTTATTCGTCCGATGGACCGGTTATGGGTTTTACCTGGGGATTGATCGGCGATTTTTCCATTACCGAAAACTATTTTATATCTTCAGGATTTAATCTGACTTTTAATAATGGAAAACTGAAATATCCGTACGCCCATGATACGGTGCTTAATCGAAAATACAACTTTAAATCCCTTGAGATACCTTTAGTGCTTAAAATCAAGACCAACGAGTTTGGTAAATTTCGTTATTTTGGCAAAATTGGTCTGGGCACTTCGTTCCGCCTTTCGGCCAAAGGCAAGGATGAATATACTTCAGGCAGAGTTACCGTGAAGGAAACCAATAATATCGATAGCGATGTCCGGTTTTTGCGCGAATCGCTTATCGTGGGCGCCGGCGCCGAATACAGCCTTACGGAAGACATGTCGGCTTTTGTGGGAATAACTTTCGACAATGGTTTTACCAATATTCTCAAAGGTAAAAATACCGTAAATACTTCGGTAGACCAATATGCTATTACCAATTATTTTGAATTAAACGTAGGAATTCTGTTTTAACACAAGGCACGATGAAAATAGCGCTGGCTCAGCTTAATTATCATATTGGAAATTTTGAAGGCAACATTCAAAAAATTATCCGGACTATTCAAAAAGCTAAAGATCAAAAAGCCGACCTGGTGGTTTTTGCCGAATTATGCGTGCCTGGTTATCCACCCCGCGATTTTCTCGAATTCAACGATTTTATTGATAATTGTTATGCGGGCGTCGACGCTATTGCCAAAAAATGCACGGGAATAGCCGCCATCGTGGGTTCTCCTGCTATCAATGCTTCCGGCAAAGGCAAACCACTTTTTAATTCCGCCTTTTTTCTTTACGATGGCAAAATCCAGGCTATACGGAATAAATCGTTGCTGCCCAATTATGATGTGTTCGACGAATACCGTTATTTTGAGCCCAATCGCGAGTCTGAAATCATAGAATATAAAGGCTGCCGCATTGCGCTTACCATCTGCGAAGATTTATGGAACGTCGACGATAATCCGCTGTACGTATCCTCGCCTATGGATGAACTGGTCAGGCAAAAACCCGATTTTATGATCAACATTGCCGCTTCACCGTTCAACTATTGCCAGGCTGAAATCCGCAAAGAAGTATTTGCACAAAATGCCATAAAATACAACCTGCCCGTTTTTTATGTTAACCAGGTGGGCGCCCAAACGGAATTGCTTTTCGACGGAGGTTCCACGGTGATGAATAATAAAGGTGAAATAGTGGATGAACTGGCTTTTTTTGCCGAAGATTTCAAAATCTTTGATTCCGCCACCATCAATCAACTATCAATAACTAACAACAATCAACTATCAACTATCAACTATAAACCATCCCTGATTTATCAGGCTCTGATTATGGGCATACGCGATTATTTCAGCAAGATGGGCTTTAGCAAAGCGATACTTGGTTTGTCGGGAGGCATTGATTCGGCGTTGACTTTAGTATTGGCTGCCCAGGCTTTGGGCGCCGAAAACTGCCGGGCTGTTTTATTACCATCGCAGTTCTCGTCCGATCATTCGATAAACGATGCAAAAGCCTTAGCCCTGAATCTTGGCGTACCATACGATATTATCCCCATACAGGAAGCCTTCCACAGTTTTGAACAAAGTTTGCAGCCCTTATTCCACGGACTTCCTTTTGGGCTTGCCGAAGAAAACATCCAAGCACGAACCCGTGCCGTTATTCTAATGGCTATTGCCAATAAACTGGGATATATTCTGCTTAACACTTCCAACAAAAGCGAAGCGGCCGTAGGTTATGGTACACTTTACGGCGATATGTGCGGCGGACTTTCCGTGCTTGGCGATGTGTATAAAACGGAAGTATTTGAACTGGCACATTATATCAACCGCGAAAAAGAAATCATACCGCAGAATACCATCATCAAACCTCCATCGGCAGAATTGCGTCCCAATCAAAAAGATTCGGATTCGCTGCCCGAATATGCAATTCTTGATAAAATACTTTATCAATATATTGAATTACGCAAAGGTCCGCGCGAACTTATCGCCATGGGATTCGACGAAGCTATCGTCCGCCGCGTATTGAAGATGGTAAATACCAACGAATGGAAGCGGTATCAAACCCCTCCCATTCTTCGTGTTTCGCCCAAAGCTTTTGGCATGGGCAGGCGTATGCCTATCGTTGGAAAATATTTATCCTGATTCCCGTTACACTGATTCAACTGCCAGTATTTCGGGCAGGGCTTTTTTGATGGCCTCTTCTACACCGTTTTTCAACGTCATCTGGCTGTAGGGACAGGAGCCGCAGCTTCCCTGCAATTCCACCATCACGGTATTATCTTCCTTTAATTCTACAAATTTCAAGTCTCCACCATCAGCCTGGAGATATGGTCTTATCTGGTCAATTACGTTTTTTACTTTATTGGTCAATTCTATATTTGCATTCATTTTGGGTGGTATTATTATTTATTCGTGCGTTTATATTTTGATATTAGTTTTTTTAAGTGATGAAGTGATGAAATGTGATGAAGTGATGGGGTGACGGAGTGATGGAGTGATGGGATTACAATATTTTTAGTATTATTTTCCAAAATATTTATTATTCTGCTTATTTTTTAACTACTGTAATAAGTTTGCTAATCATCACTTCATCACTTTCATCACTTCATCACTCCATCACCTTATCACTTCATCACTCCTTTGTGTGTTTATACTAGTAATAAATGCTTAATTAATCATGTACTTTTACCGGTACGGTCGGAGCCATCGTTTCGTTACGAATGGCTACCTGGCGGGCTATGTTTTCGGCCAATTGTTCAAAAGCCTTAGCCACTATCGAATTATCGTCGAGGGCTACCGGATTTCCGTCGTCGCCCGATTCACAGATGCGTTCGACTAAAGGAATCTGTCCCAGCAAAGGCACATTGGCTTCCTGAGCCAAACGTTTTCCGCCTTCTTTACCAAAGATATAATATTTATTATCCGGCAATTCGGCAGGCGTAAAATACGACATGTTCTCAATCAGTCCAAGGATGGGTACATTTACATTTTCCTGGGTAAACATGCTCAACGCCTTTCGTGCATCGGCCAAAGCCACTTCCTGAGGAGTACTTACAATGGCTACTCCCGTAACAGGAACTTGTTGTACCAGGGTAAGGTGAATATCGCCTGTTCCGGGAGGCATATCCACTACCAGATAATCGAGTTCGCCCCAATCCGAATCGTTGAAAAGCTGGATAAGCGCATTGGAAGCCATGGGACCACGCCAGAGCAGGGCTTTGGAAGGATCGACAAAAAAACCAATGGACAGCAACTTGATGCCATGCTTTTCCACGGGGTAGATAATACTTTTGCCGTCTTGTTCTATCACTTTGGGATGAACATTCAGCACATCGAACATCAGCGGGATGGAAGGCCCGTAAATGTCGGCATCGAGCAAGCCAACTTTTGCGCCGGTGCGAGCCAGGGCAACGGCAAGATTAGCCGAAACGGTGGATTTTCCTACACCACCTTTGCCGGAAGCAATGGCAATGATGTTTTTCACCTTTGCCAACTGGCTTTCGGTCTGCTTCCGTAAAGAAGTTACCTTCGAGGCCATTTCAACTTCTACCACGGCTGACGGGTCAACCTGGTGAATGGCATCAATACAGTTTTGCTTCATCATGTTCTTCATCGGACAGGCAGGGGTGGTTAAAACTAATTTAAAACGGATAACATTCCCTTCTATCCTGAGGTCTTCTATCATGTTCAGACTTACCAAATCCTTTTTCAGGTCAGGGTCTTCCACCTTCCGTAGTGCATTCAGTATGTCGTCTTTTGTATAATTCATTGTCGAAATTATTATTGTTATTTGGAATCGGTAAAAATAGAAATATTTTTACTTTCGTTATCAAAAATCTAAAAATATACTTCTGTAAACACCAATAATCAGAATTTGTTTTACTTTTGCGAAGTAATCATCTTAAAACTACTGAAAATATGAAACATCTTTTACAATGCGCTGCCTTTTTCGTACTGGCGGGTACAACTCTTGTTTTTATTAATGGATGCAAGTCCAATCAAAAAGTTAAAATGGAAAAAGAACTTACTGCTTTTATTCAGAATTATGAATCGAAAGCTATTCCCCTGACCAAGGAAGCCAACATCGCTTACTGGAACGCTTCCATCTCGGGCAAGGACGAAGATTATAAGAAATCGGAAGAACTCAACATCCAGCTTACCGCAATTTATTCGAACAAGGATGAATTTGCCAAGCTGAAAAAGATTAAGGAATCGAATGCGGTAACTGATCCTGTATTGAAACGCCAGCTCGACGTGCTGTATAATTCCTTCCTGGGCAACCAGGCCGATACTGCCAAGTTGAATCAAATGATCAAGATGCAGACGGAAATTGAGAAAAAATATTCAAATTTCCGTGCCGAAGTGAAGGGCAAAAAACTTAACGATAACGATATTGAAACCATACTGAAGAAATCCGTTAAATCGGACGAATGCCGCGAAGCCTGGCTGGCTCATAAAAATATCGGACCGCTTGTTTCCAATGATATTATTAAATTAGTGAAGCTACGCAACGAAATTGCCAAAGAACTCGGGTTTAACAATTATCATGAAATGAGTTTAAAACTCAGCGAACAGGATCCTGAGGAAATCAGCCGGATATTCGACGAACTCGACAGCCTTACCCGCCAGGCCTATGCCCAGCAAAAAGATGAGATCGACACTTATCTTGCCAAAAAATTCAACCTGAAAAAGGAACAATTAATGCCCTGGAACTACCAGGATCGTTTCTTCCAGGAAGCTCCTAAAATCTACACCATCGACATTGACAAGTATTATAAGGATAAAAATGTGGTGAACCTCACCGGTCAATATTACAAAAGCATCGGCATGAATATCGAAGACATCATCAAACGCAGCGATCTGTATGCTAAACCAGGAAAAAACCAACATGCTTACTGCATCGACATCGATAATATCGAGGATATACGGGTGCTTTGCAACGCAATAAACGATGCCAACTGGCAGGGAACACTGCTCCACGAATGCGGACACGGCGCTTACGATAAATACATTGACCAGAAATTACCCTTCACATTGCGCAATCCGGCACATACCTTCACTACCGAAGCCATAGCCGAGATGTTCGGACGTTTTTCAACCAATCCGCAATGGCTCTTCGATATGAAATGTATTGACAAAACGGAAAAAGATAAAATCGCCACCGAATGCCACAAAACCCTTCGTCTGCAACAATTAGTTTTCAGCCGCTGGGTACAGGTGATGTACCGTTTCGAAAAAAGCATGTACGAAAATCCCGATCAGGATCTGAATGCATTATGGTGGAACCTGGTGGAAAAATACCAGATGATCAAGCGTCCCGAAAACCGTAACCAACCCGACTGGGCTTCGAAGATCCACATTGCTACCTATCCCTGCTACTACCACAATTACCTGCTTGGCGAAATGCTCGCTTCGCAGTTGTATTATTACATCACAAAGAACGTTATTAAATCCGACGATTTCAAGAATCAGAGTTTTGCCAACAAACCCGAAGCCGGCAAATATTTAATCGATAACGTCTTCTTCCCCGGAGCCCGTTATCCCTGGAACAAAATGATAGAAAAGGCTACCGGCGAAAAACTGACGGCAAAATACTATGCCCTTCAGTTTGTGAATTAAAACTACCTGCAACCCTGACAGATTTTGAGCCCTGTCAGGGTTAATTTTGTTTTGTGTAGCTTTGATCACATCTTTGCACCAATTATCAAGTTACATTTTTATCTTTTTATCTTTATTTTAAGATGGCTGCTTTGATTTGTTATTAGCCGACGAATGATTATAAATAAATGTTTGATTTTTATATAAATAATAGCAAAAGCATTTTACTATTAGCATTTTTATTTTTTGTTGCATTGAGTATTTTATTTCATCTGAAACAAAAAAACAGAACTGCGGTATTACTTTTATTTTGTGGTGCTATCTTTTTTTATCTTTTTGCTGTTTTTCTTGATCCTTTCCTGAATGTTTGGGATGAATGTTTTCATGCTTTAGTATCTAAAAACTTTATAAACCATCCTTTAAAGCCAACATTATTTGACAATCCAGTAGTTAATACTTCTTATAATGATTGGGACAGATACCATATTTGGCTACACAAGCAGCCACTATTTATGTGGCAAATAGCATTAAGCTTAAAAATGTTTGGGATAAATGAATATGCCCTAAGGATACCGAGCGCATTAATGGCTTCTTTGATGGTATTAATCGGCTATCGTTCTGCAAAGCTTATGATTAATTCAAATACCGGATATTATACGGCTTTTTTGTTTGCTACTTCTTTTTATTTGTTACAATTGGTTTCCGGCAGGCAAATGTTGGAGCACGATGATCTTGCATTTATGTTTTACGTCTCGGCAAGTATTTGGGCTTGGTTGGAATATGTATATTCAGAAAAAAAATGTTGGATTTATCTAATCGGAATCTTTTCCGGATTTGCCATTTTGTGCAAATGGTTACCCGGGTTACTGGTATATCTCGCCTGGTTTACTTTTATTATTCTCCATGACAGAAAAAAATTGCTGAAAAAATATAAACCTCTTGCTTTATCTTTTATTATTGCTGTAGTTATCGCTTTGCCTTGGCAGATTTTTACTTTTATTCGCTACCCGGCAGAAGCAAAGGCTGCCTATGGATTTAATTTCCTGCATTTTTCGGAAGCAATTGATGGACATACGGGAACTTTCTTCTATCATTTTTTGAATATTAATCTATTATACGGTTTTTTATCCGCCATCTTAATCATTCCTTCCTTTTTTATATTTTATAAGAAAACAAAAAATAAGCCATTAGTAATATCCCTGTTTGTAATAATTGCATTTGTTTATCTGTTTTTTTCAATAGTGAAAACAAAAATGCCTTCTTTTACGATTATTGTAATTCTACCTGTTTTCATTTCCATTGCTTCTCTGATTGATTATTTGTTCCATTTTTTGTTTAAAATCAAATACCAGGTAAAATATATTCTTATTACCCTATTACTATTACTTTGGGGATATTATAGAATAGACTTAAAGGAAATATACCAGGAACACTCTTTAGCGGATGATTATTATAAAAAATTATTAAAGAATAGCGTTATTTTAAAAAGCTTAAAAACCAAACTTCCTCCAAATACAGTCGTTTTTAATGTTAGGGGGGTAATGTATCTTGATATTATGTTTTATAGTGGTTTAACATCTTATTGGTTAATACCATCTGAAGAACAATATAATGATATGATAAAGAAAAAAAGAAAAGTTGCCATATTTAAATACAAGGGAACAGTATTGCCCGAATATATTAAGAATAAATCCGATGTAATTATTCTTAATGATGAGTTAGTTTGGTGATTTTATTAAATGATAGCCTCTTTTGGGGTCAATAAAAATATTTTTACTATTCCAATCTGTTCTTCAAAAAAAGCATCCTTTGATAATATCGCAAAACAGATTAACAATTGTTCAACCATCAACCCTATTTATTGCCGTCCCGTTTATAGGGCGGTTAGCAGGAATCTGTCATTTGGACTTTAACCATATTTGCTTCCCTTTTTGTTGGGCTAAAGCCTGAATTTGTTTGTCTTCATCTTTCCGTTGACTAAAGTCAACGGAAATAGATTTTGTTATTTAATGGTTTGCACCAATTTTTATCCCTGAAAAAATTATTCCGATGATGGAGATTCGGCTCCCGACAAAGTAATATGACCTCTCGATGATGTAGTACGGTCTCTCGATAATGTGGTACGGTCTCTCGACGATGTAGTACGGTCTCTCGATGATGTGGTACGGTGTTTCGACGATGTAGTACGGTGTTTCGACGATGTAGTACGGTCTCTCAATGAAGTGGTACGGTGTTTCGACAATGTGGTACGGTGTTTCGACGATGTAGTACGGTGTTTCGACGAAGTGGTACGGTGTTTCGACGATGTAGTACGGCCTTTCGATGAAGATTTCCCGGCTGGAAACCATCGTCGAGAAAAAGAAGTTATTCGTCGAAATAAAGGACTTATTTGTTTAGATAAAGGATTTATTTGTCGAAATAAAAAAGTTATTCTTTTTGTAATAAAAATTATTTGCCTGTGCTGAAATATTCTTTAACTAAATAAGGCATTATGGATTCGGAAACAAAAATCTGTTTATCGAAAGAAATAATTTTTTAAAAAAAATTGATTTTTTCTTTGATAATTAAAAATTTTGTAATTTTGATGGGTAATCCATTTATGTTGAACAAAAACCAGTCATTATGGAAAAGCCTATCGAAGTCGTAAGGGACTATACGAAGCCCGACGATGAAATGCTTGAACAAGGCCAGAGAATGCACGACGCTTTTGTAGAACGAAAGACGGTATTTGTTGCAAAGTTTCCCAGCCTTGATGATCCCTTTGCTACGGACTGGCAGGATGGAATTGACCTCTGCCATTCGTTTTCCTCCGACGCCGCTAATCGCAGCGCCCTTGCCCTGCAGACCCAAAAGCTTGATGATGAAATGAAAGTCGGCAGGGATGTGTACCAAACCCTTCTTCTTTACGTAAAGCTCGCCTGGCCGGGCGATGCCGCCATGTTAAACGTATTCGGCCAAAATTTGTATAAAGAGGTAAACAGATCGCAAACGCGTTTCCCCGATTTGCTGGGGGTAGCTTATGCCCAGGCTACCTATGCCGGTTACAAATCATTACTAACCGTCAAAGGCCTGACCGAAACCAGTATCGAACGTCTGAAAACGATTAAAGAAACTATCGAAAACGACAATCGCCAGTTGCAAAACCTGAAATCCTCGCGTGGCTTATCCACCCAGGAAAGGATAAAGCAGCTTAATAAAGTATGGGGCCGGATGTCGATAGTGAGTGAATGTGCCAAAGAGGCGTTCAAGGACGACTATGCACAGTACCGTTTATTTTTACTCTATCCCGAAGGCGGAGCCACTCCGCCCGTACCTCCCAAAACGCAGTAAGCGTTAAAATTAGCTAATCCAGACAGGTTTTAAAAACCTGTCTGGATTAATTTTAATTCCATTCCCCTCCCCTTCCAATCTTACGAAAACACAAAACACCTCAAAAGAAGAAATGTTACCTAAAAGTTTTTTAGCGGAACAAAATGTTTATTTAAGGTTAAACAAATCCTTTGCGTTGGATGTCGTGATCTCAGCCACCTGCTGCAAGGAGACAGCTTTGATATCTGCAATTTTCTGGGCTATCAACGGGATATAAGCGCTTTGGTTGCGCTTGCCGCGATAAGGTACCGGAGCTAAGTAAGGCGAATCGGTTTCTAATAAAAGATGTTCGAGCCCTACGTGTTGAACTACCTTATCTATTCCTGAGTTTTTAAACGTCAACACACCACCTATGCCAATCTTTAAACCCAGCGCTATCACTTGTCCGGCCTGTTCTGTCGTTCCCGAAAAACAATGGAACACGCCCTTTAAACCTGCAGGAACCGTTTGCCGTATCACCGACATAATTTCATCAAACGAATTCCGCGAATGGATAACCACCGGCAACTGTAGGGCAATGGCTAAACGTAATTGTTCAGCCAGGACGTATTTCTGTTCTTCAACAAAAGTTTTATCCCAATATAAATCCATCCCGATTTCACCCACGGCAATGTATTTTCCTGTCTCCAGCAGTTTTTTTGTTTGCAGGAGCGGTTCCTCATAATCCTGATTTACCGACGTAGGATGCAATCCCATCATGGGATAGCAATGGAGGGGATATTTTGAACAAAGCGCCAGCATAGCCTCGGTGGTGGTAGCATCCACGTTGGGGAACAGGAAATAGTCAACACCGCGGGCCATAGCATCTGCGATCACCTGGTCGCGGTCGGCATCAAAATCTTCAAGATAAAGATGGGTATGTGTATCTACAAAAATCATGATACAAAAGTATGGTTTATAAATTTCATGACGCTCATAAATTAAAACATAAAAATTCGTAATTTTACCAACATAAAAAGGCTAAGCATTATCTTTGCAAATCAATTTATTTTCAAAAAATGACCATCAAACGATTTTTTATTATCCTGTTGTTTTTTCTATCGTTTTTCCGTGTTCAGGCACAAACCCCACTGGATACGGCCGTCAATTTTACGTGCAAAGATATAGCAGGAAATGTGCATCATTTGTTTAATTATTTGGACAATAATAAATTTGTTGTGATTGATTTTTTCACTGCTACCTGTGGAGGATGCCAGCTTTATGCACCAAGAGTCAACCAGTCCTATCTTGATTTCGGATGCAACCAGGGAAATGTTATTTTCATGGCTATGAATGCACTTGCCGATAACCAGGGCGTTCAGGAGTTTGATAGCATCTATGGAATTACCTTTCCATCGGTGAGCGGACATCAGGGAGGCGGCGATTCCATCAACCAGATGTATGAAATTGTATCTTTTCCTACGGTTATACTTATTGCTCCCAACCGGCAAATTGTTGAGAAATATATCTGGCCTCCCAATACCGAAATATTAGACAGCATTATTACTTCTTTCGGAGGTATTTATCAACCATGTAGCGTTGGGATTCCGGCAACCATAGAAAAGCCAAGCCATACCGTTACCTTATCGCCAAACCCTGCCGGAAATTATACCGATGTCAGTATAGTAGCCCGTCCGGGCAATTATTACCTTTCGATGTACGATATTACGAGTGCCCTTTTATTCAAACAAACGGTTTCGATGAGCGTCTCCGGCAAATGCAATATCCATTTACCTTTAGGTAATTTTGTCCCGGGATGTTATGTGATAAGCTTAGCTAACGATACCCAAATTCTGGAAAAGACTAAATTGATCATTTTACGTTAAAATTTCCATAGCATTAAATCATTAATAATTATGAAACCTATAGCAACAACAAGCAATTCCAAAGAACTCTTCAAGAGTCTTCTTTTCAGTTTTGCAGCCATCATCTTCATCGTTTTGGCTCCGGCACTTGCACACTTAGCCAACTTTCCTATTTATTATATTGAGCCCATGCGGCTGATGCTTATCTTAGCCTTAGCTCATACCCAAAAAGCAAATGCCTATGCCCTTGCACTTAGTCTTCCACTGGTGTCTTTTCTTTTTTCCGGACACCCGGAAGTAGTGAAAATGCTTATCATTACTGCCGAACTGACTCTTAACGTGTGGTTATTTTATTTTATATTCAAAAAAACAAGCCGGACGTTTATCAGCATCTTCCTAAGCATCGTTGTCAGTAAGATTTTCTGCTATTCGCTTTATCTGGTTTTCTTTTCCTGGACATTCTTTATCTCGGAAACCCAAACCATATTCCTGATCTCGCAACTTATTGCCACGGTACTGTTCAGCACCTATCTTTATTTAGTGATGAAACGTCAATCCGCTGTAAGAAATAAAAATTAAATTCGAACCAATGGTAAAAAGAAAAGCACAGGTACTTTCGATACTTTATCTGCTTCTTATGGTATGGGCATGTACGCCAGACAACAGCAACACTTCCGATACAGATTACCGGGACAATTTTACCGGGACCTGGAATTTCACCGAAACTATTTCGTCTAAAAAATCGAATAAAGCATCGGAAACCAGTTCCTATTTGGTTGTCATCAGCAAAGACCCGTCGAACAGCACCCAAGTAATACTGAAAAACTTCGGGAACTCGGGTACAAGCAGCACCATTTATGGAGGAGTAACCATAGGTCAGATAATGATCAACGAACAAACTACCAGCGATAACTGGAAAATAAAGGGAACGGGTTCGTACATTCCTTCAGGAAGAATGAACTGGAATTATGTAATAACAGCCGGTGGCGATGCCACAAGCTATACGGCCGCTGCCATAAAACAGTGATCAGGGAGCCGATAAGCGCCCCTGGTACATGGTTAACTGCGAAATAACATCGGCATATATTTTATCCATTTTATCAATGTCGTCCTGATAATAAAGCAGGCTTTGGCGAAACTGCTCCGCGGTAACAGCATTCTTTTTCAGGATAGAATCAAAATAAATTTTGGTATAGTAATCCTTGTTGAAGGTGGGATCCTGAGACACTTTAATTTTAGCCTCCACCAAATGAATGTCAACGAGAACGGCTACCATTTTATCCCGCGAAATAATATTTTCCTTACTGGATTTGTTCCCCGATCCATGATGGCAACTCAATAAAACAGGTAAGAGTAAAAAGCAACAAAATCGTAGCAGCTTCATTATTTATGTTTATTAGCCTGATATTCGGCATTAAGTTCCTTTAATACATCGCTGGTAATATCAAAAGTTTTGTTCGATAGAAAAACATCGCCGCCTTTTTTGATATTGAGAATATAGTCGAACTTATATTTCAGATTATAACGTTTCAGAAAGTTGGTAACAGAATCAAGCAATTGAACATTCAGGTTTAATTCCTTTTGCGAAAGCTCGTTGGTATATTTATCCTGAAGCGACATGAGATTCTGTTGTTCCTTCTGAAGCTGTTCTTCGTTCAGTTTAGCAAGTTGGGGCGTAAGTGAATTTGATGATACCTTTTGCTGATAATCAGCTACTTTTTTATCAAATGTTTGTTTTAGATTAATGAGCTCGGCCTGTCTGTTTTTTTGTGCCGATTCGAGCTGTTGCCGCATCACTTTCACTAATTCATATTTTTCCAACAGGGAATCGGAATTAACACAAGCTATAGAGATAGAGCCGGAGGAGGATTTGGCGATTTCGGGTAATGTTTTTTCGTGTTTTTTATTTAAAAAAAACAAAACATACAATACCACCAGCCCCACAAACAGCACCCCATTGATAAGCAAAATAATGTTATTACGATTGATCTTATTTGTTGGGAGTTCCGGTTCGCTTACCGGACTTGGGATTGCTTCCGGTAAGGTTTCGTCTGTAAATATTTGTTCTGACATTTTATAAATTTTAATTACCGACTTCCGACATAAATTTGATACGCACTAAACGGATTTCGTCTTCGGTATATTCTTCCTCACCCAATTCCTTCAGTGCATCTTCAATGGAATCTGTTTCTGCTTCTTTGAAATAATCAAAGATTTCTTCCTGATGGTAAGGGTCCACGGTTTCATTAAGATAATATTTGAGGTCAATTTTGGTGCCGGAAGCGACAATATGTTCAATTTCGGATAATAGTTCATCGAGCGTCAACGACTTGGAAAGAGCAATATCCTCAAGGCTAATTTTGCGGTCAATGTTCTGGATAATATAAACTTTTAATCCCGATTTATTGACAACCGATTTAACCACCATATCCATGGGACGGATAATTTCGTTTTCTTCGACGTATTTGGCAATAAGTTCAAGAAATGTTTTACCATATTTCTGAGCTTTACCGGCTCCTACACCCGTAATCTGTTTCAGCTCTTCGTTGGTAATTGGATATTGAATAGCCATATCTTCCAGCGAAGCATCCTGGAAAATGACAAAAGGTGGTAGTTTTTCTTTGCGCGAAAGTTCTTTTCGTAAATCTTTAAGAAGGGCGAAGAGGGTTTTATCGGTAGTACTGGTTTTATGGCCTCCACCTTCAAAAAATTCCTCATCCTCAACATGTTCGTAATCATGGTCGCTGGTAAGCATAAAGGAGTGAGGTTTTTTCATGAACTTCATTCCTTCAGGACTTATTTTAAGTAAACCGTAATTATCAATATCTTTTACCAGTAAACGCTCGATAAGCATTTGCCGGATTACGGCATCCCAGAATTTATCATCTTTGCCTATTCCCTTGCCAAAATTAAACAGCTTGTTGTGTTTCATTGTTTTGACGGCACCGGAGTTTTTACCCATCAAAATATTAACAATATGCTTTGATTTAAAGAGTTGTTTTACGGCAAGTACGGTATCCAACACAAGAGTTACATATTCTTTTCCTTCAAATTTTGCTTTGGGATGCAAACAGTTATCGCAATTATGACAATTATCAACCGGATAAATTTCACCAAAATAATGCAGCAATTGTTTGCGTCGACAAACGGATGATTCGGCATAAGCTACTGTTTCGATAAGTAAAACTTTAGCAATTTCCTGTTCCGCTACGGGTTTTCCTTTCATAAACTTTTCGAGCTTAAGAATATCGTCGTAGCTATAAAAGGTAACGCAATTTCCTTCGCCATCATCGCGTCCCGCACGGCCTGTTTCCTGATAATAGCCCTCTAAACTTTTGGGAATATCATGATGGATGACAAAACGGACATCAGGCTTGTCAATCCCCATGCCGAAGGCAATGGTAGCAACAATAACATCCACTTCTTCCATCAGGAATTTATCCTGATTAATAACGCGTGTCTGAGCATCCAAACCGGCATGATAGGGTAACGCTTTAATGCCGTTAACCTGCAACGTTTCTGCAATTTCCTCCACTTTTTTCCGGCTAAGGCAATAAACAATGCCCGATTTGCCAGAATTCTGCTTGATATATTTAATGATTTCCTTAACAACATCGGGACCTTTGGGGCGTACTTCGTAATATAAATTCGGCCGGTTGAACGACGATTTAAAGATTACGGCATTCATCATCCCCAGATTTTTTTGGATATCCTGCTGAACTTTAGGTGTTGCGGTTGCTGTCAAAGCCATCACCGGTACTTTTTCCCCTATGTTTTCGATAATTGGACGCAAGCGACGATATTCCGGACGAAAATCATGCCCCCATTCCGAAATACAATGCGCTTCATCAATAGCATAAAAGGAAATACTAATATCTTTCAGAAAATTAATGTTTTCCTCCTTGGTAAGCGATTCTGGAGCAACATACAAAAGCTTGGTTTTACCGCGGGTCAAGTCTTTTTTTACCTGAAGTATTTCCGGTTTGCTAAGTGTAGAATTCAAAAAATGGGCAATTCCCTTCTCGTTACCAAAATTCCGCATAGCATCCACCTGATTTTTCATCAGCGAGATCAAGGGCGAAATAATGATAGCTGTGCCTTTTAATATTAATGCAGGAAGCTGGTAACACATTGATTTACCACCGCCTGTAGGCATAATGACAAAAGTATCTCTTTTATCTAAAACATTTTTTATTATCGCTTCCTGATTCCCTTTAAATGAATCGTATCCAAAATATTTTTTTAAAGCTTCATTTAGCGATAATTCTTCCTTTTTTATTGCCATTTAGTTTATTTAATTAAAAAAATGGATTTTTTATTGTTAATTGACATTCTGTTTGTTGTGTGATTTTTCTCAAAATTGTAAGCAAAATTATATATTTTCTGAAAAGAATTAAACCTTTTTCAGTACTTTATACAAATATAATAAAAAAAAAGTGAAAAAGTGAAATTCAACAAAAAAACATCCACATTTTAAAATATTGAATTCCCAATTTTTATACTGCAAAAGTAAAAATAGTTTCTTTTGTATGTAATTATTAATGCATTTTTTCTTTCGAAGCCTTTTTAAAACACAATAAAAAAATATTTATTGTGTTCTTTTGACTAATTAAATTTCTTATTTGGTTATTGTTTATTCGTTTATCTATATGGTGCTTTAGTTACAACCCCGGTTTGATATTCTTTAAAAAGAGCATACCATTTTAGTACGAGGAGAATTTATAATCAGAAAATTGTTGTAAGTTTGCTAAATTGTTGTAAAAACATTAATTACGTTGAAAACGACTAATGAAATAAAAAAAATAGCCCAGGCAACTATTATTAGCGAAGCTCAGGCTATTGAAAACTTGAAGGATAGGATTAACGATGATTTTGTCCGTTGTGTCGAACTTATTTTCCATTCTAAAGGCAGGGTTATCATAACCGGCATAGGAAAAAGCGCCAATATTGCCACCAAAATTGTGTCCACCCTGAACTCTACGGGAACTCCAGCTATATTTATGCATGCAGCTGATGCCGTTCATGGCGACCTGGGGACAATTCAGGAAGAAGATGTAATCATCTGTCTTTCTAAAAGTGGCAATACGCCAGAAATCAAAGTATTGGCCCCATTACTGAAATTATATGGAAATAAGCTGATTGCTATTGTGGGCAATACCTCTTCTTATCTTGCCCTTCAGTCCGATTATGTTATAGATGCCAGCGTTGAACGCGAAGCCTGCCCGAACAATTTAGCCCCAACTTCCAGTACCACAGCTCAATTGGTGATGGGCGATGCTCTTGCCGTGTGTTTGCTCGAACATAGAGGTTTCACCGTTAATGATTTTGCCCGTTTTCACCCAGGTGGTGCTTTGGGCAAGCAATTATATCTCAAAGTTGCTGATTTATACATTAATAACGAAAAACCTTCGGTAAACGCAGAAGATGGCATCAATAAAGTAATTATGGAAATTTCTTCCAAAAGGCTGGGTGCAACGGCAGTTTTAGATGGAGACAAATTGGTAGGTATAATTACCGATGGCGATTTACGGCGGATGTTGCAAAAAACTGTTGAAATTCAGTATCTGACTGCCAAAAACATCATGAGCAGCAATCCCAGAACCATCGAAAGTGATACTCTGGTTTCCGATGCATTGGACACGATGCGCAAAAATAATATCACCCAACTTTTAGTTGCAGATAATGGTAATTATTTGGGTGTTATTCATTTGCATGATATTTTAAAAGAAGGCATCTTATAAATAATAAACACAAAAATTCCAAATATGGAAAACCCGGTCAATAAATTTAACGAATACCGAGTTCGGATGAATGAACGCTTGCTGGCTTCCAACGAAAAAACCATCAAACGAATATTTAATGCCGACACCAACGCCTACCTTGAAGGAGCTTTGCCTGTAAAAACCAAGGAAATGCTTGGTTTAGTAGCATCTATGGTACTGCGTTGCGACGATTGTATTAAATATCATTTGCTGCAATGCCATAAAAACGGAGTTAGCCGCGAAGAAATATTTGAAGTATTTGGTATTGCCAATTTGATAGGCGGCACCATTGTTATTCCTCATACCCGCCGTGCTATTGAATTTTGGGATGAAATTGAGAAAAACAGTTAAATTATATTGGAGATTCAAGCTATTGCTAATGAACAACATTTTATGATTCATGTTTACAGCGCTTTAAAAAATATATTTGCCGGATGTGTAATTCTCGGTATATCATGCATTGCAAATAATTCGTTTTCACAAACAACCAAAATCATGGGCAAAGTTACCGATGCCCAGACTCATGAAGCCATTCCATTTGCCAATGTGTATTTGAAAGGAACCACCGTGGGAAATTTTACCGATTTTGAAGGTAATTATTCCATAGAAACCAAAAAAAGTTCCGACAGCCTGATCGCTTCCTTTTTAGGCTATATTACTGTTTCTAAGAAATTTGCTAAAAATAAATTCCAGACGATTAATTTTGAGCTTATGCCGAATAAATTTAATCTGGCTGCCGTAGAAATTCATCCCGGAAGAAATCCTGCTGAAATATTATTGGAAAAGATTTTAGCAAATCGGAAAAACAACAACCGCGAAAAATTAGATGCATATCAATATGAGGCGTACACCAAAATTCAGTTCGACGCAAACAATATCAACGATAAATTTCGTAACCGTAGGATTTTTAAACCATTTCAGTTTGTATTCGAAAATATGGATACCTCTACAGTAAATGGGAAGGCCTACCTTCCCATTTTTCTATCGGAAACACTTTCGGATATTTATTTCCGTAAAGACCCCAAAGCCGAAAAAGAATACATTAAAGCATCAAAAATATCGGGTATCGAAAACGCAAGCATTTCCCAGTTTTTAGGAGATATGATTCAGAATATCAATATTTACGACAATTATATTGATGTTTTCCAAAAAAATTGCATTAATCCGGTAGGTTCTTTAGGTTTGGCTTTCTATAAATATTATTTGATCGACAGTTCGTTTCTCGACAATCAATGGTGCTATCAGGTTATGTTTAAGCCACGACGAATCAGAGAATTAACATTTACAGGAAAATTTTGGGTGCACGATACTACTTTTGCAATCAAAAAGGTGGACATGCGACTTTCGGAAGATGCAAACATTAATTTCATCAACGATTTGGTGATAAACCAGGAATATTCACGTATTGATAATAAATACTGGATGATTACCAAAGATAAAATGTTGGTTGATTTCAACTTACTTGAAAACTCGAAATCAACGATGGGATTCTTTGGAACAAAAACGACATCGTATCAGAATTTTATCTTCAATCAACCAAAAAATAAAGAGTTTTATTCCACTCCTACTAATATCATCATCGCTGACGACGCCTTAAAAAAAGACAAAAATTATTGGGAAACTTCACGTCCCGACAGCCTGACTCATGATGAAAAAACCATTTACCACATGGTAGATACCCTAAAATCGCTCCCCGTTTTTAAAACGTATGTTGATATTATCCAAATGATTACTGTAGGATATTATATTAAAGGTAATTGGGAATGGGGCCCTGTTGGTTCTATATATAGTTTTAACCAGATAGAAGGCAATCGTTTCAAAATCGGAGGACGGACAAGCAATAAATTCAGCAAAAAGATTATGCTGGACGGTCATTTAGCTTATGGAACAAAAGACCAGGATTTTAAATATGGAGGAGGACTTCTGTACATGTTCGATAAAAATCCCCGGCGATGTATTGATTTTTCTTTTAAAAGAGACCTCGAACAGTTGGGCGAAAGCCAGAACGCTTTTGGCCAGGATTTTTTATTTACGTCTCTTATCCGCCGGAACCCAGCCACACGACTTTCGATGGTGCAGGAATATAAAGGATATTATGAACATGAATGGATGACTGGTTTTTCCAGTACCCTTACGCTTACCCACCGCGATGTTAATGCCGTCAGAAATACGCGTTTTGTTACCTATACCAACGAATTGCCCGATTCGAGCCGGGTAATTACGACTTCTGAAGTTGGCATCTCGACACATCTTTCATATAAAGAACGTTTTGTAAGCGGTGAATTTGAGCGCGTAAGCCTGGGAGCACAATATCCAACCCTTGATATAAATTACGGATACGGAATTCCCAATGTTTGGGATGGAAATTACGAATACCACCGTATTCAGCTTAATTTACGGCATTGGTTTAATATCGGAACGCTTGGCTGGTCGAGATACAATATAGAATTTGGAAAAATCTGGGGTAAACTCCCCTATCCACTTCTTAAAAATCATGAAGGAAATGAAACCTTCTGGTGGGATGAAAGTGCTTTTAACCTTATGAATTACAATGAATTTGTGAGCGATCAATATTTAAGTTTTTATTACACTCACCATTTTGGAGGCTTTTTCCTTAATAAAGTACCGCTGATGCGCCGACTTAAATGGAGAGAAGTGGGATATCTTAAAGGCGTTATTGGCTCGATAACGAATGAAAATAAGCAATTCAATAATTTTGATAAAATTCCTGATACCTATCTTTTAAAAAAACCATATTTTGAAGGCGGCGTAGCCGTAGAAAACATCCTGCGGTTTATACGGGTAGATGCCCTGTGGAGACTTTCCTATCTCGATCATCCAAAAATCAATAAATTTGCAGTAATGGTTTCCATGTGGTTTGATTTCTAAAATTATCTGTACCTTTGGCAGCTATTAGCTGGGAGTTTGGAGCTGTGAGCTGTAAGAAAAAATCTAAAATCATAAATCTAAAATTCAAATGATTCTCCGTACCGAAAATCTTGTAAAAAAATACCGTCACCGTACGGTAGTAAACGACGTTTCCATAGAAGTTAAACAGGGAGAGATCGTAGGGCTTTTGGGACCTAACGGTGCCGGAAAAACGACTTCGTTTTATATGATTGTTGGATTGATTAAGCCACTGACAGGGAAAGTGTTTTTGGACAATAAGGAAATCACCAAAGAGCCCATGTATCGCCGGGCACAGTTGGGCATAGGATATTTAGCACAGGAAGCATCCATTTTCCGTAAACTGACGGTAGAGGACAACATTCGCGCAGTACTTGAATTTACCAAACTCACCAAAGCCGATCAGAGGGATCGTTTGGAATCACTAATTAATGAATTTGGGTTGCAACAAGTACGTAAAAGCTATGGAATCACACTTTCGGGAGGCGAACGTCGCCGTACCGAGATTGCCCGCGCCCTTGCCGTTGATCCCAAATTTTTCCTGCTCGATGAACCGTTTGCCGGTGTTGATCCCATCGCCGTGGAAGATATTCAAAACATAGTAAAAAAGCTTAAGGATAAAAACATAGGAGTATTGATTACTGATCATAATGTTCACGAAACGCTTAACATTACCAATCGTGCATACCTTTTGTTCGAAGGTTCGGTGCTTAAAGCCGGCACCTCACAGGAGCTTGCCGACGACGAACAGGTTCGTAAAGTTTATCTCGGTTCTAACTTTGAATTGCGATAACACATCAGATTCATGTTCTGGTTCAGAATACTCGACATTTTTTTCGTTTGTTTCCATTCTATTCTCATTGTTTTTAATCTTTTCGGCTGGTTGTGGAAATCTGTACGAAAGTTTAATTTAATTACCCTTCTACTTACCGGCGGTTCCTGGTTTATTCTTGGCATTTTTTATGGCATAGGTTATTGCCCACTTACCGACTGGCACTGGAAAGTGCTTCACCACCTCGGGAAAACCAACCTCCCCGATTCCTACGTCAGCTATCTGCTGAAACGTATTACCGGATTCGGCTTTAACAATAGACTTATCGAAACGCTGACCGTTGTTTTGTTTTTCATTGCTTTGGCGGTTTCGGGTTATTTGAATTTAAAAAAACGACACTTTCGCTTGTTTAAAAACAAATAACATTTCCATGTGTTATTAATTTTTTAATTTATTGGTCACATGGAATATCCATAAAATATCATTTTCGGTTTGTTTGGACATTGCCTTTATGGATATTTCATTTAAACCACTATCTTTGCAGATGGATTGGGAAAAGCAATAAAATTTATCAAATCATGAAAAACAATCTTTTTGTTTACAATACCTTAAGCCGGAAAAAAGAATTATTTGAGCCACTCAATCCACCATTAGTAGGAATGTATGTATGCGGTCCGACAGTTTATGGCGACGCTCATCTGGGACATGCCCGCCCAGCCATTACCTTCGATCTGGTTTTTCGTTACCTGCAACACCTTGGTTATAAAGTACGGTATATCCGTAACATCACCGACGTAGGTCATCTTGAAAATGACGCCGATGAAGGCGAAGATAAGATTGCTAAAAAAGCCCGCCTCGAACAACTCGAACCTATGGAAGTAGCTCAGTATTTTTCCGACCGTTACCATGACAATATGGATGCGCTTAACGTAAAACATCCGAGCATAGAACCACGTGCTTCCGGACACATCATCGAACAGATGGAATTGGTGCAGAAAATTTTGGATGCCGGTTATGCTTACGAAGCCAACGGTTCGGTATATTTTGATGTGGAAAAATATAATAAAACCTATCATTACGGTAAATTATCGGGAAGAGTGCTCGAAGATTTGATGGCAAACACCCGCGAACTGGAAGGACAGGACGAAAAGCGCAACAGCTTTGATTTTGCTCTGTGGAAAAAAGCCCAGCCCGAGCACATCATGCGCTGGCATTCGCCATGGAGCGAAGGCTTCCCCGGCTGGCATCTCGAATGCTCGGCGATGAGCGCCCGTTATCTTGGCGAACGTTTCGACATCCACGGTGGCGGCATGGATTTATTATTTCCTCACCACGAATCGGAAATAGCCCAGTCGCAGGCTGCCAACGGTATCGAACCGGTAAAATACTGGCTCCACAACAATATGATTACCATCAACGGACAAAAGATGGGAAAATCACTTGGAAATTTCATCAAACTCGATGAATTTTTCAAGGGTAGCAATGCCTCGCTTACCCAGGCTTACAGTCCGATGACTATCCGTTTTTTTATTCTTCAGGCACATTACCGCAGTCCGTTGGATTTCAGTAACGAGGCTCTGCAGGCTGCCGAAAAAGGCTTGAAACGTCTGCTTCAGGGTATGGAAACGTTACAAAAGCTTCAGCCATCGGCAACTTCTACTTCCGACATTAGCCAGCTTCAAAGCAAATGCTACGAAGCCATGAACGACGACTTCAACAGCCCGATTCTTATCGCTAATCTTTTTGAAGGCGTTCGCATCATCAATTCGGTTAACGATAAAAAAGAAAGCATCACCGCTGAAGATTTAGCATTGCTGAAAAAACTGTTTGCCGATTTTGTTACCGATATCTTAGGATTGATCAACGAAAGCTCTTCGGGCGAACAAAACAAACTGATAGATGAACTGATGAATGTCATTCTTTTGCTCCGGCAAAATGCCCGCGCCAACAAGGATTTTGGTACTTCCGACAAGATACGCGACGAACTGGCTAAAATAAGTATCAGCGTAAAGGACACCAAAGAAGGCGCCGTTTGGAATATGGAATAGGATGCTATTTCCCGATAGTTTTAAACCAGCGCTGGAGAATTATTCCTTTTTGTTTGTTACGGGCAGCAAAGCATTTGCCGCTCATCCGGGTAAACAAAAAAAGGAAAACCTTATTTTTTAACCTTTAACCTTAGTAGTAGAAATAATAATCGCCGCAACCTACAACCTTATTGCCTTATTTTAACCCAAGTTGCAGCCCTAACAGTAAAAAAAAGGCAAAAATGGGCAAAAAAGAGGGGAAATTGGGGATAGAGTACATGCAAACGACTGATCATCAATAATGGGTTATAGAAAGGGGCT